>OLNN01003339.1_pt1 | contig 10238 bp, 9 predicted proteins | sample 1672141 | NCBI WGS metagenome assembly OLNN01 (sample SAMEA3136652, study PRJEB25190) | human gut metagenome | biome: human gut; feature: human-associated habitat; material: faeces | place: Austria | collected 2013 | reverse complement strand
GCTTATGATGCGTGTAAAAGTGGTCATTGACCGCAACGGCGGAAGAGATTCTGCAAGCACGAACGGGCATGAGATTTTCCAGGCGGAGGGGCTTGTCATTGATTTTACCGGAAGGACTGTGACGGTGGATGGAAAGCGCGCCGAACTTTCTCCGAAAGAATACGACTTGCTGTTTTATCTGGTGCGGAACCGGAATATTGCACTGGAGCGTGAAAAGCTGATTACCGAGGTGTGGGGATATGATTATTACGGGGACGACCGTACGCTGGATACCCATATCAAGCTGCTGCGCAGCAGCCTTGGGGACTACCGCAAGTTCCTTGTCACGTTAAGAGGGGTGGGGTACCGGTTTGAAGCATGAAAAAATCAGTATCAAATGGAAAATCTTTTTCTATCTTCTGGTGTTTACCGGAATCCTTTTGACGGTGCTGTGGCTTGTGCAGATCTGTTATCTGGACAAGTTCTATAAGAAGATCAAGTCCCAGGAGGCACTGGAACTCACCTCGGAAGTGATTGCGGTCTTACAGAGCGATTCCCAGAACATTGAAGAACAGATCGATGCGCTGGCGGCGCAGAATAACATGATCGTGTTTGTCACGGATACGGACGGAAACACCATTTACAGCGCAGAATATATTCCAAATTCCAGGCTGTGCGAGATGCCGCAGGAGATGATACAGAAGCTGTACGAAGCTGCCAAAAGCAAGGGCGGGAGCACGAAGCTGGAATTTGAGGGAGATATCGGGAAGAATGATTTTCAGAATCCGCAGGACGTGATGAATCCCGATGCCACAGGAGAGGGAAATATTTCAGATGCAGCCGATGTGGCAGGGGCGGGAGCAGAAAATGCCCCAGGTGCAGCCAACGGCGCAGAGCAGGAGACTGCGGGGATGCCGGCGGAGAACGGTTTTATGCAGAACCACGGACAGGAACGGATTGAGAGCGTCATTTACGTGAACGTCGTCTCGATCGATGGAAATGAGAGAATCCTGTTTGTGAACGCGCAGCTGACGCCGGTGGATGCGACGGTCAATACACTGCGTGCCGAACTGGTATGGATCACAGTCATCATGATTGTTCTCTCGCTCGGTATTGCACTTTTGATTTCAAGAAAAGTGTCACGTTCCCTGATCGGTCTGAATGCCTCCGCGAAGGAGATGGCAGGCGGCAATTTTGACGTTCATTTTGACGGAACCGATTACCGGGAGGTCGCGGAACTTTCCGATACCCTGAATATGACTGCGCGGGAACTTGGAAAGAGCGAGCGCCTGCGGCGGGAACTGATTGCCAATGTATCGCATGACCTGCGGAACCTCTAGTCTCGATCTTGATCTGGCAGTCTGCTGCTTTTGCTGCCTTCTCCAGCGCTTCCGCTGCCATATAAGTGTGCGCGATTCCGGTCGGGCAGGAAGTCACTGCCAGGAGCTTAAAGCTCTTTTTCTCTTCGGTGGTAATGCCGGTATCACTTAATCTGTCGTCAATGCTCTTGGCACTCTCATCTGCTGCATCGATGATCTGTAAAAATTCCTCTACGCTTTTGGCATTTCTTAAAGATGTGGTAAAATTCTCATCCATCAGCATAACGGACAATTTGCTCAGTACATCCAGATGTACATTATCCTTGGTATTGGGTGCAGCGATCAGGAAAAGCAATGTCACCGGTTCGCCGTCCAAGGAATCATAATCCACACCGTTTTTAATTACCATGGCTGCCAGTCCGGGAGTCTTCACTGCATCACATTTGCCGTGAGGGATTGCAATGCCTTCGCCGATTCCCGTGGTGCTCTCTTCCTCTCTTGCATAGACCTGTGCACGGTACTGCTCCACATCCATAAGCTTTCCGCTCTTCGCCATCAGTTCCACTGCCATATCCAGTGTTGCCTTTTTGTCAGCAGGCGCTGCATCCAGGGAAATACTTCTTTTGTCCAATAAATCCGTAATTCTCATATTGTAACCCTTTCTCTCTTTTTTATTGTTTCTTTTTATTATTTTGTTATGATTTTACCTGTTTCAATACCTGCATAACTTCATCTTTGGTAGCCAGATTCTCGGAAAAAGCGCTGGCGCTTCCCGCGGCGATTCCCATGCAGAAAGCATGTGCGTATTCCTTCTCTTCCAGCCATCCGGTGAGGAATCCCGCTACCATGGAATCTCCGGCACCGACACCATTGACCAGCTTTCCTTTCGGAGCCGGAGCCTCCAGGCATTGACCGTCCGCTGCGATCAGTACCGCTCCTTCTCCCGCCATGGAGATCAAAACATTCTGTGCTCCCATGTCCCGGAGCTTTTTCCCATAAGGGACCACTTCCTCTCTGGTAGAAAGCTTCACGCCGAAGATATCCCCCAGTTCATGGTTGTTGGGTTTTACCAGAAAAGGATGATACGGCAATACCTTTACCAGCAGGTCTCTGGTGGCATCCACTACGGTGAGAACACCTCTTCCCTGAATTCTCTCCAGAATTCTCTGATAAATGTCATCCGGCATGGTATAAGGAATACTTCCTGCCAATACCAGGACATCTCCGTCTCCCAGTCTGTCAATCTTTTCCATCAGCTGTTCCAAAGCTTTTGCATCAATATCCGGGCCACAGCCATTGATCTCTGTTCCGTCAATACTTTTCAGCTTCAGATTGATTCTGGTCATTCCGTGATCGATTTTGATGAAATCAGCATTTACGCCAAACTCGTTCAATCTCCGGATCAGTTCCTCTCCAGTGAATCCCGCCGCATATCCCAGGGCTGTGGAATCCAGTCCCAGATTCTTCAGTACGATAGAGACATTGATTCCCTTTCCTCCCGGAAGAATCAGCTCTGATGAGGTTCTGTTCGTCATTCCCAGCTGAAAGTCATCCACGGATACGATGTAATCCAGTGACGGATTGAATGTCACAGTACAAATCATTTCCATTCCTCCTGTCTGTTACCTTTCGTGTTCTTATGATGTTATTATATCTTCACATTCAGTCAAATTCAATCAATTTAATTCACAAATATGGTGCTTTATTTTGGTTGAATTTGCACAAAATAAAAGGATGAAATACTTCTTCATCCTTTTTCAATGTTTCTTTCACTATAGCATTTCCCTTATCTGGCTTCTTTAAACCCGTTTGCCTGTTCTTTCATTTCCTTTGCATTGGAAAGCGCCGCTTCCGTCAATGCATCACTGCCTAACAGTCTTGCCAGCTCCGCCAGACTTTCTTCTTCTGCCACCTTGTGAATGTCCGTAATGGTCATATCATCGGTACTGCTCTTTTCAATAATGAAATGCACATCCGCCATGGCTGCGATCTGAGGCAGATGAGTGATACAGATGACCTGATGGGCTCCTGCCAGAATACTCAGCTGCTCCGCTACTTTCCATGCGGTTCTGCCGCTGATACCGGTATCGATCTCATCAAAAATCAATGTATCAATGGCATCTTTCCCTGCCAGCACCGTTTTGATCGCCAGCATCACCCGGGACAGTTCACCGCCACTGGCCACCTGGTTCAAAGGTTTCAGACTTTCTCCGGGATTGGTGGAAATCAGGAATTCCACATCATCATAGCCTTTTGTTGTAATGGCCTGACCGGGTCTGACTGCGATGTCAAATTCCACCGTCAGGAAATTGAGACCTATCAGCGCATCTTTCAATTTCTGCGTCAGTACCGCTGCGTTTTTTCTACGGATCTCAGACAGTTCTTCACAGGCTTTCTTCAGTAACGCCCGCTTTTCCTCCCACTCGGCGTTCAATTTCTGCATATAGGCATCATAATCCGCCAGTTTTTCCAGATAAGCTTCTTTTTCCTCTTTGTACCGCAGGATCTCTTCGATCGTGTTGCCGTATTTTCCCTTGAGGTGATTGATGGTATTCAGACGATCCTCTGTACTGCGAAAATCCTCTTCATCAAATTCCAGATCCGACATATATTCGGAGACATCATGATTGTAATCTGACAAAAGATTTTCCACCTCTGCCAACTGTTCCTCCATCTGTTCCAGTGCAGGATCATACATGGTCACACTGCGCAATGCCCGCAGTGCCCTGCTCAAAGAATTCCCGGCACCGTCTTCCGCGTCATTGCCACTGAGTTGATAGCTCTCCGCCAGGCTTTCCGCAATTTTTCGGCTGTTGGACATTTTGCGGTACGCCTGTTCCAGTTCCTCATCTTCTCCGGGCTGCAGGGAAGCATCCGCGATCTCCTTTTGTTCAAATTCCGCCAGAGACTGTTCTCTGCTTCTGGAGGTATCATCCAGAGTTTCCTCTGTGATCTTTTTCTCCAGGGCAGTACACTCATGATAAAGTGCAGCCACCCGCCCTGCGCATTCTGCAAATTCCGCTCCCGCATAGGCATCCAGGATCTCCATATGTTTTTTCTTGTTTAGCAGAGACTGGTGCTCATGTTGTCCGTGAATATCGATCAGCAGCTCCGAAAGTTCCTTCACCTGCTTTGCCGTCACGGTCTCTCCATTGATGCGGCAGATGCTTTTCCCGGAGGAAAGTTTTCGGCTCAGGATCACGGTTCCGTCTTCCGAAGGTTCCAGATCCATGCTCTTTAATTTTTCCGCCAGCCTTTCTTCCTCGCAGTCGAAGACCAGTTCCACCAGACCGTTCTCTTCTCCCCGTCTGAGCATGTCTTTCTCGAACTTTCCTCCCAGTGCCAGATTCACTGATCCAATGAGTAATGATTTACCGGCACCGGTCTCACCGGTCAGTATATTCAGTCCTTCTCCGAACTCTACCTCTGTCTCCCGGATAAGAGCCAGATTTTTCACGCGTAAACTACGAAGCATGTATTTCCCCCTGTCTTACCTTTCTATCATCAGATGGATCTTGTCCATAAGGATCTGGGTATCTTCCACGGTCCGCACTGCCACCATGATCGTATCATCTCCGGCGATACATCCCACCACTTCGGAGAATTTCAGGGCATCCAGTGCCGCCGCCACTGCCATGGCCATGCCGGATACGGTCTTGATCACCAGAATATTCTGTGCCATGTCCATGGAGATAAAACCGTCTCTGAGGACGCGGATGTATTTATCTCCCATATGACTGTCATCCTGTTTTAAAATGACGTATTTCTGTTTGCCGCCACCGGTGGGTACTTTGGACAGCTTCAGTTCTCTGATATCTCTGGATACGGTAGCCTGTGTCACAGCAAAACCGGCTTCCTTCAGATAGCCCGCCAGTTCCTCCTGGGTCTCCACATCTCTTTTTTCTATAATCTCCACGATCTTGCGATGTCTTGTTTTCTTCATCTTGACCTCATGCCTTTCTCACAACAATTCGTCAGGAATCTCTCATTTTCCGATGCAATACATCCAGGAAGCTTACCTGATTCAGCTGAATAAACTCGGTGATCTTCTCCGACTGCACAATACGGATCCGGTCTCCGGTACACATGGTCACTTTGTGGCTGCCGTCATAATTGGCTTCCACGGTCTGGCTTTTGCCCTCTCTGCCACCGGGAATCTCTATAACGATCTCATCTTCCGGGGACAGGATAATGCTTCTCTGGTTCAGGCTGTGGGGGCAGATCGGTGTCAGGGTGATCAGTTTCGCCTTGGGCTCCACCAGCGGCCCGCCCGCCGACAGATTATATCCCGTGGATCCTGTCGGTGTAGTCACGATCATTCCATCTGCCTTGTAATGATTCAGAAGCTGTCCGTTGACATAGATGTTGAATTCTATGATCTGCAGGGATCCGCTTCGGGAAATGACGATGTCATTCAAAGCCCAGCCTTCCGACACAGTTCCATCCGCACAGCAGACTTTACCGTTTAACATCATTCTGCGTTCTTTCTTAAAATCATCCCGGATCAGGCGGTCCAGTGATTCCTCTAATCCAGACAGTTCGATCTCCGTCATATAACCTACGGTTCCCAGATTCACTCCGATGATGGGGACAAGGATCTTCTTCGTCTCTCTGGCTGCCTGCAGCATCGTGCCGTCGCCGCCCAATACGATCATGCAGTCCACATCTAACGGAATGTCCGTTGCTTCCTCTTCCGCCACGGAATCCGCTTCTTCCTTCCAGTCGGATTCCTTGACCTTTAATTTCACCGTACAGCCTTTGGTTTCCAGATAATTCTGGATCCGTTTCGTGGTCGCAAGCTCCTGATCCTTATGCTTGTTGGTATATATCAGAAAATGCTTCATAGCTTCGCACTCCTTGTCTGTTACAGGGTATGAGAGTTGTCTACGATACCTTTGATTACGGCATCCCATTCAGGGGTATAGGACAGTCCGGTCTTTTCCTCTATAATAGTCTGTAAGGCGCTCTCCGCTTCATGCTCGGTCAGCGCCAGCTTTTCTTCGGAGATCTCCTCCGGCTTACGGATATGCAGCAGATATTCGATATTGCCCTCCGGTCCCTTGATGGGGGAATATTCCAGATGCAGTACTTCGAAACCAATGCTGTCCGCATAGTCGATGATCTTGCGGATCACTTCCTCGTGGATCTGAGGCTCTCTCACCACACCGTTCTTGCCCACCTTGCCTCTGCCGGCCTCGAACTGGGGCTTGATCAGACACACCATCTGTCCGCCGGTCTTTAACAGATTTCTCGCCGGGATCAAAATCTTGGTCAGGGAAATAAAGGACACATCCACGCTGGCGAAATCCAGTGCATCCGGGATATCCTCCGGGGTCACATAACGGAAATTGGTCTGTTCCATGCATACCACCCGCTCATCATTCCGCAGTTTCCAGGCTAACTGCCCCTGTCCCACGTCCACGGAATACACCTTCGTGGCTCCGTTCTGGAGCATGCAGTCCGTGAAGCCTCCGGTAGATGCACCGATATCCATGCAGATCATGCCGTCCAGCAGAAATCCCCACTGTTCCATTGCCTTTTCCAGCTTCAGGCCTCCGCGGCTGACATATTTCATGGTATGATTTCTGACTTCCAGCTTGATCTTGCTGACATCAAATCCGGTGCCGGCCTTGTCTTCCTTCTGTCCGTTGACATAGACATTGCCCGACATTATGATGGCTTTTGCCTTTTCTCTGGAAGGAGCATACCCCTGCTCTACCAGAATCACATCCAGTCGTTCTTTCATCTTCGTCTCCTAATTATTTATAATCTTTCCAGAATTTTCTCCGTGATGCTTTCCGCATCCAATCCGATCTCCTTTTTCAAAAGCTCTACATTTCCATGTTCCACATAAGCATCGGGAATAGCTGCCATGACACATTTGATCCGTTTCTCGTGGTCATTCAGACAGTCCAACACCTTTTCTCCGAATCCTCCGCTTTGGACATTTTCTTCCATGGTCACGATCATCTCATGATCTTCACAGGCCGAAAGTACTGCCTCTTCGTCAATGGGCTTGATAAATCTGGCATTGATGATACTTGCCTTGTAACCCTTTTCATGCAGAAGCTTCTGGACTTCCTCCGCTGTCTTTACCATACTGCCTACGGCAAACAATGCGATACCGCCCTCTCTTGCGATCCACTCCGCCTTGCCCAGTTCAATGGGGGCACGGTGTTCGGCAAGTCCGGCATAAGCCGTTCCTCTGGGATATCGCACCGCAATGGGCGCATCCAGTGCCACGGCAAACTTCATCATATCCGATAATTCCCATTTGTTCTTCGGCGCACAGATATGCATATTGGGAATTCCCGACAGATAGGTATAATCAAAAATACCCTGATGGGTCTCACCGTCACTCCCCACCAGCCCTGCACGATCTATAGCAAACACTACCGGCAGGTTCTGAATACACACATCATGCAGGATCTGATCGTAGGCTCTCTGTAAAAATGAAGAATACACCGCAACAATAGGCCTCATGCCTCCTGCTGCCAGTCCTGCTGCGAAGGTCACCGCATGTTCCTCCGCAATTCCCACATCAAAGAACCGGTCCGGGTACATATTCCGGAAGCGCTTTAAGCCGGTGCCGTCCGGCATGGCTGCCGTAATAGCCACTACCCGTTCGTCCCGCTGGCCCAGCTTGCACATAACAGTGGAAAACACATCCGTATAATTGGCCACGGTGCGGGGATGGGAAGGAATTCCCGTCTCGATGTCAAAAGGCTCTGCCCCGTGGAATCTGGCGGGATGTTTCTCCGCCGGTCCATAGCCCTTGCCCTTCTGGGTCAGAACATGGATCAGGACGCAGTTTTTGCGCCGCTTCGCCTCGCGGATGACCCGAACCAGTCCGTTGACATCGTGTCCATCCACAGGCCCTAAATAGGTGATCCCCATATCCTCAAACCACATACCCGGAATCACCAGCTGTTTTAAGCTGTTTTTGGCGCGGCGCACACCGGTCACAACGCCGTCTCCGTAACGCGTGTTGCGCAGTGCGTCGTAAATGTTGTCCTTGATGTCCAAATAGGCGTTCGAAGTACGGATGTTATTCAGATATTTGGAAACACCGCCCACATTTTCGGAGATGGACATATTGTTGTCGTTTAATACCACAATAAAGTTCGTCTCCAGTTTAGCTGCATTGTTCAAGGCCTCGTAAGCCATGCCTCCTGTCAGAGAGCCGTCTCCGATCACGGATACAATGGTGGTCTTCTCCCCTTTGAGATCTCTTGCCTTCACCAGTCCCAGTCCTGCGGATATGGAGGTAGAACTGTGTCCGGTATCAAATGCGTCATAATCACTTTCTTTTCTCTTGGGGAACCCACTCATGCCATGGAACTGGCGTAAGACATCGAAACCGTCCTTGCGGCCCGTTAATATTTTGTGGGTATAAGACTGATGACCTACATCCCAGATGATCTTGTCCTCCGGGAGATTCAGAGCAAGATGAAGTGCCATGGTCAGTTCCACCGCTCCCAGGTTCGAACCCAGATGCCCCCCGGTCACACTGATCTTTTCGATCAGGAACTGCCGAATCTCCTCCGCCAGTTCCCCATAGTCTGATTTATCTATTTTTTTGATATCGTTTGCTTTCTCGATCTTATCCAGTAACATTGGCTTTTCCTCTGCTATTTCGTTCTATGAACCAGGTGCAGCAACAGCTCCTTCAGGAATTCATGTTCTCCCGAAAAGCTGTCCAGAATCGCTACCGCTTCCCCGGTCAGCCGTTCCACTTCTCTGCCGGATTCTTCCAGTCCGTGTAAAGTCACATAGGTCTGCTTATGATTCTGTGCATCACTTCCGGTAGCTTTTCCCAGCTCCTTGCTGTCCCCTATCACATCCAGAATGTCATCCTGGATCTGGAATGCAATGCCGACATTGTAGGCACACAGTTCCAATGCCGCAATCTCTTCATCGGTTGCCCCTGCCAGCGTAGCTCCGATAGTCATGGCCGACTGGATCAGGGCTGCCGTCTTGTTGGCATGGATGAACAGGATCTGTTCTGTGGTCAGAGGTTCTGCCTGTTCCTCCGCTTCAATGTCTGCGTTCTGGCCGCCGATCATCCCATAGATTCCTGCCTTGCGGGCTAAAATATTCAGTGCCGCCGCCACTCTCGGGTAATTCGGATCTACCGGTTCTCCCGAGGTGCATGCCGGAAAAGCACGAAATGCAGTCTCAAAGGCATAATTGAGCAGTCCGTCTCCTGCCAGAACTCCCATTCCGTCTCCGTACACAGACCAGGTAGTCTTGCGGCCTCTGCGGTACTCGTCATTATCCATGGCCGGCAGATCATCGTGTACCAGAGAATATGTATGGATCATCTCGATCGCCACCATAAAAGGCTCTATAATATCACCGTCGCCGCCGAACATCTTATAGGTCTCCTGCATCAGCATGGGACGCAGACGCTTTCCGCCTGCCATAAGGCTGTAATTCATAGCTTCAATAACGGTCTTCTGGTATCCTTCCTCCGCCGGAAGATATTCCTTAAGCAATTCTTCGATTGCTGCCGTTCTCTTCTGCAATTCCTGTCTGAATAATGTTTCTTCCATGTCTGATGCCAACCTTCCTCTACCTGCCGATATACTTGTATGCTTACTGGGGATCCAGCGGTTCCAGTCCGCCCTCTTCGTTCAGCTTCATGACCTGTTTTTCCACCCGGTCGATCTGTTCGCTGCACTGTTTCAGCAGCTTCATGCCCTTGCTGTACGCCGTAAAAGCTTCCTCCAGAGAAATATCCTCTGCTTCCAGCTGTCCGATCAGTTCTTCCACTGCGGAAAAATTCTCTTCCAGGCTCTGTGGTTCCTGTGCTTCCGTTTTCTTTTTTCCTGCCAAAATAGCACCTCCGTCTGCTGCCCGCATCTATCTGCATCCCCCCGGATACCGGTAAATGCTATCCGGGAAGTCTTTCTTCCTTCTGTATCTGTTCCACCCGGG
>OLNN01003336.1_pt1 | contig 10239 bp, 9 predicted proteins | sample 1672141 | NCBI WGS metagenome assembly OLNN01 (sample SAMEA3136652, study PRJEB25190) | human gut metagenome | biome: human gut; feature: human-associated habitat; material: faeces | place: Austria | collected 2013 | reverse complement strand
CCTGAACCAAATGAAAGCAAAGTAAAAAGGGGCTGTGAAGAAATGAGGATTCATTCCTTCACAGCCCCTTTTTATTTTGAGAAAATGGGGAATCCCATCCCTGGTCAGGCGAACATGATGAGGAATCCGGTCATGATACCGGCGATGAGAGTGAGGGACGGGTAGATGTGTTCATAGTTTTCACGGGAGAAGACGGAGTGGTGCGTATGGACGAGCGTCTTTCCGTGTGCCTTGTGATGGACGCTCTCCGGCGTCATTTCAGATAGACGGAGAGTGAGCGCGCGCATGAAAGCACGGGTCTCTTCCATGAGATGACGGAGCAGGGAAGGAGTTGGGACGAAGTTGATTTCCTTGGCCATTGCCAAAAGAGAGCTTTCGATGGAAGAGATGAGGCGCGCTTCGCGATCCCCCGTGACGCAGACTTTTTCAATGGCAGCGTAGCGCTGGAACATCGTTTCCACATGTGCTTTCGTCAGCTTTTCTACATAGCAGCCAAGAAGCAGGTAGGACCCGTTCAGATCATGCTCGAGGGCGAGCATTTTGAGCGCAGAGGGCAGGGAAGACAGCGTGGTGGAAAGACCTTTCAGGATCGCCTCAGTGCAGCCGAAGCCGTTTTTGTGGTGACGGATCATGCAGCGAGCAATGTAGAGACGGTACAGGGCATACTCAAAGGAGAGAGACTGTAGTGCATCCTGTTCTGCCAGAGACAATTCTTTCTGTCCTGCAAGGACGGCGCGCTCGATATCATTCACCAGCGAGCCGGTGGAAGCTTTACTGTATGTTTTCATCGCATAGTCTAAAAGCCGCGAGCCTTCATATTCCAAGTAGTCCAGATTGTTCATGTCGGATCCTCCCTCATCACAACAGGGAATGCTTTGCATGATTTCATTATAGAAGAACCTATAAATGATAGCCAATTAAAAATATTTATGATGATTTACAGTCTATCCTTTGCATCTTACCGGCGATAAGCTGCATCTTGCAGAGGGGAATGGAGGACTTTCCCGTCATTTTGCCGCCATGGTACTTGCTTTTCCCCGGTGCCTCTAGCCAAAATCTTTGCCATCCTGTACTATAAAGAGAAATGCAGGAGGGACTATGACACCGAAAAGAATCTCAATCACCATGAAAATACAGATGACCAGAGACGGCCGCCTCTCCGCGGCGATAGAAGAAGACCGCCGGCGCGAAGTGATCACCTCATACTCACAGCTGCTCTGCGGCGCCTTTGACATCGCGGGCGAGCATGAAGCAGAAGTCATAGAGACGATGGCGCGGCTCGCGACCGGACACACCAAGGATGAGCTAAAGAAAATGGCAGAGGATGCCTGCCATGGCGGATCATCAGTATGATCCCCGATCACTGCTTTTGAGGCGCAGCGCCTGAAAGCGGCATTTCAGACGTGCAAGGAGACGATCATGGAAATATTTAGGATCAAAAAATCGGAGGAGGGCAAGCGCTTAGACCAGTTTCTGATGGAGCAGAAGCACTGGCCGCGCGCTTTTTTCATGAAAGCCCTTCGCACGAAGAAGATCAAAGTGAATGGCCGAAAGGAGGAGGCGGCCTTCCGTCTCTCTGCCGGCGACGAAGTCCGCTCCTTCGTGCTGGAGAAGCGCGATGCGCTGCGCCCCGTCCGCATTCTTTACGAGGATGAAAACCTTCTTGTCGTCTACAAGCCTGCCGGCATCTTAACGCTTGATATCACGGGGAAGGAAAAGGATACCATGCTCTCGCGCGTCTCTGCGGCTCTCCTGCAGAAGGGCGGCGTGGCGGCCTATCCCGTGCATCGCATCGATTTCAATACCGAGGGGCTCCTCCTTTTTGCAAAGACAGAAGAGATCCGTGACCTCCTCGGCCGTCTCATCCGTGACCGCAAGATCAGCAAGTCCTATCTTGCCATCGTCCTTGGAAAGATCGAGCCGGGACACGGGACGCTCACCCATCAGATCTTCAAGGATGCGAAAAAGAATCAGGTCTTCGTCACGGACGAACCCGTGAAGGGATCGAAGACAGCCATCACCGACTACGAACGTCTCGCGTATCAGGGCGGTCTTTCCCTCGTGAAGTGCCACCTCATCACCGGCCGTACCCATCAGATCCGCAGCCAGATGGCGCATGTCGGGCATCCGCTTTTGGGCGATGACAAGTACGGCGTGAAGACGACGAACCGCAGCTACAAGGAAAAACGCCAGCTTCTCTGCTCGGCTGAGATCTCCTGCGACTTCGGGAAAGAGGCCGGGCCACTCTCCTACCTCGCCGGCACCCGGTGGAGCGTGGGGGACGTGGGATTTGTGAAGAAATACTTCGGGAGACAGTGATGGGCATTTCTCTCTGATTGCCTTTTACGGTACACTTTAAAATAAATATATGGTAACGCACAAGACGGATGAATTGTGGATGGATTCATCCGCTTTTTTCATGCTATGATACAAGCAGAACGAAATGTATCTTATCCGCATGAGTGTATCATAGCAGGATGCCTGTGCGGTCATACAGAGAGTGTATGGTAAAGGACAGAGAGGTGGAGATCATGGAAAAATTATATGAAGCATTCCTGGATAACTGGGAAAAGCACGCACCGGATTTTTTACTCTTCTTATGGGGATCAGGGATCTTCAAGCTCCCTGCTGGCGGAAACGAGCCTTTCAGCATGGAGTAAGTAAAAAAAAGCCCGATGAAAGACAGGGGAATCTTTCATCGGGCTTTTTTTATGGGAGAGGTCTTTTGCCATACCGTTTCCCTAAAAAAGCGAGAACTGAATCGCCTTGGGAAATCAAAATGAGTTGAGAGTTGAGAGTTTAGAAAAGGAGTTTGGGGCGATCCAGCTCTCTGTATATAGGATACCAAATGGATAGGACAGATGATGTCATTGCGGAAAAATCTTTGAAAAATTTTCAAAATATTTTCATAGGTGCGATCCCTTCTCCGTATCATCAGCGTTTCCCTGGTATGAAACAACCGGTATTCGCGGAGTGACAGACTTCCCCTTCCCCCCTCACGTGCATATACACCGTTTCACTGCCGATGAAAAAGATTTCTCGCTATCGCTCGAAATGACAGGCGAAGAAGGTGGATCACCACACATCGTCTTTCATACCGTTCCCCCGTGACTAGTCCCTAGCCACTAGTTACCAGTCCCTAGTCACCAGTCACCACACTCTCACCTTCACATACTCCTCCCCGTCCTCTTCGATGACGGCTTTCCCGCCTGTGAGGTCTGTCAGGAATTTGAGATGTGTCTTCGCTTCTTCGGGAAGGGTGAGGAAGGTCACCCGCACCTCATCTGTGAAGGCACGGTCCAGGACGCGGATGTCCTTGTCTTTGATGTAATTTTCAAAGCCGCCGACCGCGGTGTAGGGGAGGGTCACGGTATAGCGGGCATACGGCGTATAGGTGACGATGGGCGCCGCCTTCACGGCATCGGAGAGCGCGCCGCTGTAGGCTCTTGTGAGGCCGCCCGCACCGAGCTTGATGCCGCCGAAGTAGCGGGTGACGACCGCGAGTACATTCGTGAGCTTTCGCATCTGGAGCACATGGAGCATGGGGTGTCCCGCCGTGCCCTGCGGCTCGCCGTCATCGCCCGATTTCTCAAGGATGCGCTCCGTATTGATGCGCCATGCGTAGCAGTTGTGTGTGGCGTCCTTGTATTTCTTTCTGAGATCAGCGAGTGCCTGCTGTGCTTCCTCTTCCGAGTTGACAGGCAGGATGTGCGTGATAAAGATCGATTTTTTGATTTCCATGTCCTGCCGATAGAGCTCGGCCGGCGCAGTGTAAGGGATAAGCATGATGGGTCCTCGTAGGTGTAAATGGTCAGGGATGGGATCGGAGATCAAAATGATACCGGCTCTATTGTACCAAAAAACGACTCGGGCACCAAATGCTTCACAAAAAAAACGATAGCGGAGAGCTATCGTTGAAAGGGTTCAGGGTTCAGGGTTCAGGGTTCAGGTGGCGGCTTCGCCGCATTTTAGATGACGGTATTCCCGTATCGTCAGCCTTCCCCTCGAGGGGAAGGTGCCCCGAAGGGGCGGATAGGGCACTGGCGGTATGAAAGAGAGTGGGGAAATGCGTCTCAAGTGCGTCGTTTATCGGGCTGCAAGAAAGATTTCTCGCTTCGCTCGAAATGACGATACAAGAACGTCTGATGTCTCCTAGTCTCTTAGTCCCTAGCTACCAGTCACCAGCCACTAGTCGCCGCCCAGCCCCAATGATCTCAGATAGTCTTCCAAAAGCTGAGGGAGACGGCTTTCGCTGCCCGGTGAGAGGGGGATGAATCTCAGGCTGTAGTCCTCATCGCTGCTGCCGGGGACCTCCCTCGGAAAGACTGCCCAGACCTCCTTGACAGGCCGGCTGTCGCGGAGGGAGCTGGCCTCGTCCATGTCACGATAGAATTTTGTATTCATATCGCGATAGCCGTTGAACTGGCGGCGCAGGCCCTCGCCGCGGTTTTCATCGTTCCATAGGAAGAGCATGTCGCGGTACTTGAAGTCGACGACCAGAGAGCCGCAGTACATCTCCCCTCTATAGCAGTCCATGCGAAGATCGGGCTGGCGGTGGGCATTATTGGTATAAAGCGGCGCAGTCATGCGGTCTGTATCGGCAGACGCAGCGGGGATGATGCCATCGTAGGTGAGGCGGATCTCCTCTTCGCCCTTCTTCATGCTGATGACGGCACCGGACTCCAGCGAGGAGAGACGATAGCGACCATCCTCCCTGATGACGGACATGCCCTCCTCCATCTCCCAGCCCAGCGAGGAGAGCGCTTTGATGAATTGGAGAAATCCCCATAGCTCGTAGAGCTTATCCGTCCGTTTCCACTGGAACTGGTAAAAATCAGCGACAGAGTAGCTGTCGGCAGGTGTCTCCAGATGCCGATGAAGGTGGTAGAGGAGCGAGTAGCGCGGATCACAGAGAACGGTCATCGGGATGAGGGGCGGCATCCGGCTGCCGGCTTCTTCGAACCATGCCGCGCGGGTGACGCGCTCGATGTCTCGAAGGATGGCGAGCGCCTGTTTCCGATAGTCGCGGAATTTGACGAGCGCCGCCTCGCCTCTTCTGTACTCCTGATTCTGCGTGTATGGTAGGAGCGCCTGACATCTGGCATCGAGGCGCGCGATGAAGCCATCGACCTCACTGACGAAATCCCGCAGATTCTTCGCGAGGCGAAGCAGGATGGCTTTGGCGAAACGGTTCTCCGCGACGTCGTAGGTGATCTCCGTATAGAGCAGATGCTGCCCGGCCGAAGGGCGCAGGGACTGGGGCGGGATGTGCGATGCCGCCGGAGAGACGCCGGCGGTGCGGGCCGGCTTCTTCCGGCGCACGAGGCGGCCATTCGCCGTGCGGGCAAGCTCGCCGAGCACATGAAGCACCATGCGGGAATTGTCGCTGATGGTATAGAAGCGCAGCAGGAGGTCGGAATTGATATCCAGCGTACGCGACATGTGGATGCTCTTTTTCATGAAATCGAAGGACAGATGCTTGATCTCCTCCAAGAGCTCCTCGCCCATATCCTGCCAGCTCTGCTTGCCCATGTAGCGGGGCGTGATCTCCAGAAGGCTGTACCACGTCTCGCCGCGCCCGGTGACGGTCAGGACATAGTAGCCGGGGACTAAGGGAAAATCCTCTCCCTTGAAGAGGAGCGTATCCCAGGCGCGCCGCGGGCGCACCCAGGTCTCTCCGTCATAGCGGTCCTCGCCGGGAAGCGTCACGATGTCGAGCCCGTCCATGGTGAAGCGGAAATCCATCGGCGCCTCAAAACGCAGGTAGAGATCCTGATTCTCCGTGAAGCGCCACGCAGGCGGCGCCTCCTTGAGCTCCTCCGGGTGCGTGGTAAAGCGGGTGAAGGAGCGCATCGCCTCCCGCTTGCCGAGCGCCACGCTGAATGGCAGCTTACATGGTGTAGTCATAGAGCTTCAGCTCCCCGGCTTTCCGTTTCAGCACGGCCTGTGATTCCTGAAAATCCGAGAGCGCCTTGAAGCGTACAAGGATAGCCGGCAGCAGCCCCTCCGCCGTATTCTTATCCGAAAGAGTGAGCAGCCCCGACAGCTGATCGGCAGAGCCGCGAAGCTTCGTGAAGACGCGCTGCACGAGCTGGGCATCGAGCCCTTCTCCGCGGCTGATCCCCGCCTCCTCGGGAATATTCTCCAGATAGCGTCCCATCTGCTGCGCCACGCGGAAGCCGATGCCATACGGCATACCGCTCTTCGTGAAGGCATCATTCAGCGCATCCAGCAGCTCGAGCTCCTTATCATTGAGGCCCATGCCCTCCTTCACGCGGAAATCATCATACTCCCCGGCCGTGATCTCCTTGTACACCTTTCTCTCTTGCGGCGAAAGCTTCAGCAGGTCACGGAAATGGCACTGGCTGAGCGTGATCACATTCGCACGATCGAGGATCTTATCCGAGAAATGGCAGGTGGACTCATCCACATTCACCGTCCCTGTGAAGAGCACATTCCTCCCCACCGGGATCTCCGGCGGATACTTCTCACTGTTGTAGAGGCGCGGGGCGAGCGATGGATTGTACAGACGGATCATCGGATGATCCTCTTTCTCCAGCACGGAGATGAACTGTGCGAAATAATGCTCCACACGTGCCAGATTCATCTCATCGAAGCAGACGATGTACTGCTTCTCCGGATGCGCCGCCGCATCGATCAGAAGCTCGGCGAGCCCCGTATCCGCACTGCGGTACACCATATTCTTCATATCCACATAGCCCAGGACATCCCCGTCATCCATCCATGACGGACGGACCGGCAGGAAACGCACCTGCGACTCGGGAAGCCCCAGCGCACGCCCGTAGAGACGCACCAGCCCGGACTTGCCGATCCCGCTTTTCCCGGCGAGGATGACCAGGCGGGACGACTTCATGGAGATATGGAAATGAAACAGATCCTTCTCTGCATAGAGGAGGCCGTCATTTTCCGCCGCCTCCTTTAGGCGGGCGAGGAGATCTCCCTCCGTGAACGGCTTCGGCAGCTCTTTCGCCGGCGCTGCCGGCTCCTGATGCATTTCCGCAGAGACAGGCGCCTTCTCCACAGCCTCTGCCTCGCGTATGGGACGGGGATCCCGCCGGTTTCTTCTCGGTGCATACGCCTCTTCGCCCGAAGCGCCGATGCCAAGGCTCTGCACCAGATCATCGAGCGCCCTCTGCGTCATCTGCTCACGCACCTCATGGACAGGCTCTTCCTCCTCCGCCTCATCCGCGAAGGGATTCACCGCGACCCCGCAGTCCTTCAAGAGGTCTGCATCCCGCGGCACCGGCTTCAGATTCAGCCTAAGATCCGCCAGAAATACCTCCGGTACGAACCAGAGCGGGCTCTCCGCGCAGCGAAGGATGTGCGAGGAAAGCTCCGAATTCTGTCCGTCCACCACCGCATACCCCAGCTGGCCGCGGTTCTTCACACGGAAATACGCTCCGCCCTCCCCGATCACGCGGGGATCGAAGGCCTCATCATACAGCGGCGCAAAGACCACCCACGGCCCGATCTTATTCTCATAATTGCGCGTCGCCGCCACAATGAGACGAGGCGACACATCATTATTCCAGTAACGCTTCGACAGCCCCGGCAGCGGCCGATCCGTCAGCAGATGATGACAGAACTTATTGATATCCCCATCAAAGACCGGCGCCTCCTCCGTGCCGAAAGCCGGCACCGGATAATAATTCCGGTCCTCCTCCATGAAGGGCGTCCCCTGCTCCTTCACCATATCATCCAGCACAAAGTACCTGTTATTACGGAGTGACGGTGTAAACGACACGAAGCAATCCCCGAAAACGGACTCTAGATTCGCCAGCGCCGACTCCTCATCGGCAAATGAATTGTATCCGAATCCGATACGGCTCATGAAGCCCGTGAAGCCGAATTTCTCTCCATCCTCGAAACCTCTCGGCACCGGCGAGACAGGATCCACGAAGAAACGGAAATCCTTCACCCCCGCCTGCGGCGTCGCACTCTTCACCACAGCGCGCACCCGCCCGAGCACCTTGCCATCCGCCTGACGGACCGCTGAATACGAATCATTCATGTACATGTTTGCCATATGCATCCTTCTTTCGATGGCAGCATAGAAGGCTGAGAGAGTCTGCGAATGAGGAGCGGCCGAGACACACGGTCACTTGCCCGTTTTCATAAAAACGGCGCTTTATCCATTCCTTTGCGCCGCTCCTTCCTCTCGCATTTCTTATGTCTCATTCAATTTCTATGCTGCGCTTTCTATATCTCTGACGATATAGAATTCACCTGACCCGTGAACAGACACTGTCCCGGGCCGAAACGATTATACCAAATGGCAAAAATTCTTTTGCCATTCCATCCTATTTTAGCATAAGAAGAAGAAAGAGGGTATAATGAAGAAAAGTGACGAGTGCCTTGGAGACTAGTGACTGGTAGCTAGTGGCTAGGGATTAGGGACTCTCTTGTATCGTCATTTCGAACGCCAGCGAGAAATCTTTTTCATTCGCGTTCAGGTAGTCGATGACAGGAAACCCAAACGGGAAACCCGCTCCCCAAGAGACTTTCGGGCATCGCCCCATATGTACGCGGCGAAGCCGCCACCTGAACCCATTGAACCCGCTGAACCTTTAGTGATAAGTGGCTAGGGATTAGGAGTGACCAGTGACTGGTGACTAAATACCACCTTCGGGCATCGCCATTATCTATACTCTGCGGCGCTTCCATATTTTTATGCGCCGCACCACCACTCCTCACTCCTAATTCCTCACTCCTCACTAGAGAGCGCGAGACTTTCAAGCATAATCAAGGGTCGCCCCGCCTCGCGGACCAACCCATTGAATCTTTAGCCCCCTCGCCAGCCTCACTATTTTGCCAAAAAGGATTTCCATCATGACCAAAGAAACCAAGATCGGCATGACCGCCCTTCTCCTCTTCCTTGCGATCGGCATCGCTGCCCTCCTTCTGCATCCGATGGAGCGCCTCTTCCCGACCACCTTTCCCGTCTATGCTGTCTTTGATGATGCGCAGGGCATCACGCCGGGGGCTTCCGTGCTCCACGCCGGCGTCAAGGTCGGGCGGCTGAAAGCCATCACCATCGAAGAAGGCAGGGCCGTCCTTCACCTTGAGATCGATCGGAAAGCGACGATCCCCAAGGATGCGGCATTCTCCATCACAACTTCCGGACTCATCGGTGACACCTATGTCAAGATCTCGGGCGGAGATCTGTCTGCCGGCGCCCTTGCAAGCGGCGCGACCGTCACCGAACGCAAAGACCCCCGCATGGATGCGCTCATAGACAAAGCCGATCGCCTCATGGGAAGCGCCGAAAAAATGCAGCAGGCGATCGGGCAGTATCAATGACTGACGACTGGGGACTTGAATCCCACTTTCGGGCATCGCCATTATTTATACTGCGGCAAAGCCGCCACGAGAGCCCTGAACCTTGAACCCTGCACCCGCTCAACCTGATACCCCCTTCTTGACTTTCAGTCTATTTCCTCCTTGATTTCTTTCTGCGAATTACATATAATAAATTCTATGTTGTTTTATCATAGATAGAGGAGAACCACAGAGTGATAGAAGAAATCGTCAAAAGAAGAAGCATCCGTCATTTCCTGCAGAAGCCGATCCCGCAGGAAGATCTGGATGAGATCCTGACTGCCGGACTTTGGGCGCCATCCGAAAAGAATGCCCAGCCGTGGAAATTCATCGTCATCCGCGGACAGGAACGCAAAGCCATGGTCAAACGCCTGAAGGAAGGCATCATGAGAAACCGCAAGGGCGACGAGACGGCCATTTTCAGCAAGGGCTATGAGAAATTCATTCCGTCTGCCATCTACACCGCGCGCGTGCTCGAACAGGCGCCGGTCATCGTCTTTGTCATCAATACCAAGGGCAATGACTACCGCAAGTCCTACACCAGCGACCAGTACATGATGGAGCTCGCTGACATCCAGTCCATCAGCGCAGCGATCCAGAACATGTGCCTCGAAGCGACGGCGCATGACATCGGCAGTCTCTGGACCTGCAATGTCTTCTTCGCTTACGATGAGCTGAAAGAATGGCTCGGCGAAGAAGGGGAGATGGTCGCTGCCATCGCTTTCGGCTACACCGACAAGGAAGTCAAGCCGATGCCCAGAAAGCCGCTCGAGGAAGTCGTCGAATACCGCGGCGATTACCCCGAAGAATGGAAGGCTATGCTGAAATAAGTGTTTCCAAAAGAAAAAGGGGCTGTGAAGAAATGAATCCTCATTTCTTCACAGCCCCTTTTTACTTTGC
>OLNN01003334.1_pt1 | contig 10246 bp, 7 predicted proteins | sample 1672141 | NCBI WGS metagenome assembly OLNN01 (sample SAMEA3136652, study PRJEB25190) | human gut metagenome | biome: human gut; feature: human-associated habitat; material: faeces | place: Austria | collected 2013 | reverse complement strand
TTTCGGGGCTTTTTTTATTCCATTTTTATAGAAGAAAGGAAATACTATGCAGACGAAAGAAAACAAGATGGGCGTCATGCCCATAGACAAATTACTGATCTCCATGTCACTGCCCATGATGATCTCCATGCTGGTACAGGCACTGTACAATATTGTGGACAGTATTTTCGTGTCCAGGATCAACGAATATGCCCTACGTGCTGTATCTCTGGCATTCCCCATCCAGAGTCTGATGATCGCTGTGGCGGTGGGAACAGCGGTAGGTATCAATGCCTTCTTGTCCAGAACCCTGGGAGAAAAGGATTTTGAGAAAGCCAATATTATTGCCAGAAACGGTATTTTTATCGCAATTGCCAGCTATATAGGCTTTGCGGTGATCGGTGCACTGATCAGCAGACCGTTTTTTTCCAGCCAGACGGAAGTTATGGAGGTGCGGGAATACGGTGTGACCTATCTGACGATCTGTTGTGTGGCGGGAATGGGTATTTTTCTGCAGACGACTTTTGAGAGGCTGCTACAGGCTACCGGTAAGACCATATATACGATGATTACCCAGTCAACCGGCGCGATCATCAATATCATTCTGGATCCGATCCTGATCTTTGGGTATTTCGGTATGCCCCGCATGGGAATCGCCGGTGCTGCAGTGGCTACCGTGTTTGGACAGATCGTTGCCGCATCCATGGCATTATGGTTTAATCTGAAATTCAATAAGGAACTGGATATTTCCATGAAAGGATTCCATCCCAACGGTCATCTGATCGGACAGATTTATAAGGTGGGAGCCCCTTCCATCGTGGTACAGGCTATCGGTTCCCTGATGACCTATGGAATGAACCTGATCCTGGCGGCATTCGGTTCCGCCCAGACAGTGTTCGGCATTTACTTTAAGCTGCAGAGCTTTGTGTTTATGCCGGTGTTTGGACTGAATAACGGCATGGTGCCTATCATTGCCTACAATTATGGCGCAGAGCATAAGGACCGGGTTATTAGGACGATTAAGCATAGTGTGGCTTACGGTGTGGGTATCATGTGCGTGGGACTGATTGTAATGCACATCTTCCCGGCACAGCTCATGCGTATGTTTGATGCGGAGGAAAGCCTGATCGCCATCGGTGTTCCGGCGCTGGAGACCATTTCCCTAAGCTTTGTGTTTGCTGGCTTCTGTATCGTGGTGGGAAGCGTATTCCAGGCACTGGGTAACGGCGTCTACAGTATGATCGTGTCCGTGGCCAGACAGATGTGCGTGCTGCTTCCGGTGGCAAAGCTTTTGTCCTTAAGCGGTGAAGTGACATTGATCTGGTGGGCCTTTCCCATCGCGGAACTGGCCAGCCTGCTCTTAAGTACCTATTTCCTCGTAAGGATCTATAAAAAGATCATATGCCACATTGGAGAACCAGTAACGACAAGAGAGATTACAGAATAAAATAGAAACAGATGCGGCGGGGATGCTTGACAAGCAAAAGGAAGGAAGAGTATAATTATTCAAGGTCCTTTGGCAGAGAGCATTCCCGTTTGTCAAGGTTTTAAGCTAATCGTCAGATATGGCAGTTAGTAAGCGGATATGGCGGAAGTGGCAGACGCGATAGATTTAGGTTCTATTGTCAACAGACGTGCAGGTTCAAGTCCTGTTATCCGCATTGCGTAATTATGGAAGCATAGCTCAGCCGGGATGAGCGTTCGCCTCACACGCGAAAGGTCAGGGGTTCGAGCCCCCTTGCTTCCACTCGAAATAACTATTCAGAGCTCATGACAAGGACTGAATAGTTATTTTTTTAATCAGAGAGCATCGGATAAGTAATGTACGAAAGCACAGAAATATAAAGGAATACAAAAGCTATGAAGAAAAATGTAAGAAAACAGGGAATTCTGCTGCCGATATCCAGTATTCCCTCGACATATGGTATCGGAACTTTCGGTAAGGAAAGTTACCGTTTTGTGGACTTCCTGGAAAAATCAGGCAACCATCTCTGGCAGATCCTGCCGTTAGGCCCTACCGGCTACGGCGATTCTCCGTACCAGTCCTTTTCCACCTTTGCGGGGAACCCCTACTATATTGACCTGGAGCTTCTGATCGAAGACGGCTATCTGACAAAAGAGATCTGTGACAGCTATGATTTCGGAGACAATGAGCATTATGTGGACTATGAGAAGATTTATCTGTCCCGTTTTAAAGTCCTGAAAATTGCGTTTGACAATGCCAGGGAACAGGGTCTTACAGAGACCGGAGACTATCAGAAATTCCTTACGGAAAATGCGTACTGGCTGGATGACTACGCTCTGTATATGGCGGTGAAAAATGCTTTTGGCGGTGTCTGCTTTATGGAATGGGACGAGGACATCCGTCTCAGAAAAGCAGCGGCACTTCGCAAATACCGTAAGAAGCTGGCGGAAGAAATCGCATTTTATTGCTTCCAACAGTACCTGTTTGCAAAACAGTGGAAAGAACTGAAAGCCTATGCCAATAAGAAAGGTATTGAGATCGTAGGGGATATTCCCATCTATGTGGCATTTGACAGTGCCGATACCTGGGCAAACCCGAAGCTGTTCCAGCTGGATAAGGAAGGCCGGCCCATCGGAGTGGCGGGATGTCCACCCGATTGTTTCTCCGAGACCGGACAGTTATGGGGCAACCCACTCTACGACTGGAGTTATCATAAGAAGACCGGTTATGCGTGGTGGATGCAGCGGATCGCCTATTGCTATCAGCTGTATGATGTGCTTCGTATTGATCATTTCCGCGGCTTTGATGAATACTGGTTCGTTCCTTACGGAGATCCGACGGCGGAGAACGGCCATTGGGAAAAAGGCCCCGGTTACGAATTATTCGATGTCATGAAGAAGAAACTGGGCAGGAAGAAAGTGATCGCGGAAGATCTGGGATTTCTGACTCCCAGCGTGATCCGGCTGGTGAAGAAGACCGGGTATCCCGGAATGAAGATTCTTCAGTTTGCTTTTGATGCCGGAAATGACAGTGAATATCTGCCGCACAATTATGACAAGAACTGTGTGGTCTATACCGGAACCCACGATAACGATACTGCGGTGGGGTTCTTACAGAATATGCCGGAGAAGGACAAGAAATTTGCAAAGAAATATCTGGGACATAAGAATGACAAGAAGCTTTGCTTTGAGATCATCCGGGCAGCATTGTCCAGCTGTGCGGATACCGCAATCATTCCCATGCAGGATTATCTGGAGCTGGACAGCAGCGCCAGGATCAACACTCCCTCCACTCTGGGATGCAACTGGAAATGGCGTATGGATAAGGATGCTTTGGATCCGAAGCTTGCGAAAAAGATTTATAAGATGGCAAAATTATACGGAAGACTGTAAAGTATGCCACGCAGCGTAAGGCACATTGTAAGAATACGGAAGGGATAGTTTCCTTTCCGTATTTTTTGTGGACAAATCATCAATATTTGCATGCGTGGAAATGGGGATAGCTATGGCAGGTAGCATTTTTTAGTGCATTTTTGTCAAAACAAGAGGATTTTTTTGTGGTCTTATGGAAAAAGCCACGTTATTATGGTATGGTTATCTATATTGGGCGGAGTCTGCAATCGGATTTCTGCGAGAGAGAGGGGAAACATGAGCCGTACTACTGACAGAGCAGGCCGTAATAAGGGACAATGGATCGTCATTGGGTTTATGGCTTTTGCTATCATAGTCATTTCGATATGCACAGTAATCTTTCGTTCCTATGTGCGGGGATTTCATAAAGTAACAGACAGAGAAAAATATGACCGGTATTATGTGATGATCACAGAAGACCGCAAATCGGATTTCTGGCAGTCCGTATACCGCGGAGCTTTTGAACGCGGACAGGAAGAGAATGTATATGTGGATCTGCTGGGCGAGCATCTGTCTCAGGAGTATACGAGGGCAGAGCTTATGCGGATCGCCATGTCCTCCGGTGTAGACGGTATTTTTGTGGAATCGGATGAAAGCGACGAGATGTCACAGATGATCGACGAAGCAGTAGAACGGGGCATCCCTGTGGTGACGCTGTATGGTGACAATACGCACAGTGCACGCTGCAGCTTTGTCGGTGTAGGAAGCTATAATCTGGGCAGGGAATACGGACGACAGGTATTGAAGCTGGCTTCTGTCAGTGAGAGTACCGCGCCCATGACGGTAGCGGTACTGGTGAATGCCCATGCACTGAACTCGGCACAAAATATTGTCTGCTCCGGGATTCAGGACGCACTGGAACAGGAGAAAATCCGGGGACCGGAGATAGAACTTTCCTTAATTACAGTGGACGATACGAATACTTTTTCCGTGGAGGAATCCATCCGGGATATTTTTATGAATGAAAAGCTGCCGGATATCATTATCTGCCTGAACGAACTGAGTACTACCTGTGTCTACCAGGCGGTAGTAGATTACAACTGCGTGGGCGAGGTCGCAATTTTAGGGTATTATGATACTGATACGATACTCAAAGCAATCGAGCGAAATGTAGTCAATGCAACGATCTCGATAGACACGGAGCAGATGGGAGCTTTCTGCGTGGATGCTTTGCAGGAGTACTATCGTTTTGGCTATACCAGTCAGTATTTTACGGCGGATGTCACAATTATTGATCAGAATAACGTGGGTGAATATTTACAAGCGCAGGAAGCGACAGAGTGAGGTACGCATGAGGAAAAAATTTCGACAGCTGTCTCTTCAGGCGAAGATGAGCAGCATTTTTGTATTGGCGAATCTGGTAGTATTTGCAGTGACGGTGATATTGCTTCTGGGAATCAACAGCATGTCTTCGGAGATCGATAAGGTCTATCAGGGGAATCTGCGGCTGAACGAAGTATCTGATGCATTGATGGCGGTGCAGGACAGTATGACGGATTATCTGAATTCCAAGACCAGTGATTCCCTGGAGGAATTTTACCGGAATGAACAGACATATTCCCAACTGGTGCAGGATATGAGCGATGAGGTGACGGGAGCCACCTTTCAGAGAATGGAACGCAGTATCCGGCATATGTCGGAAGAATACCTGGATCTCGTAAGTCAGACGATTGAGGCAAAGCGTGGGAGAAATGTAGAGAAATACCGCGTCCGGTACGAGAACGCGACACAGATGTATGAATATATCAATACCTATATTTACAGTCTGAACAACGAACAGTTCCGCAGCAACTCCGAGAACTACAGCCGTCTGTCGGCTGCTTTCCGTAATTTCGAAATGGTCAGTGTGATTGCATTATCCATCGTCATTGTGGTCAGCGTATCTATAGTAGTAAAGCTTACCGGGGAGATCATCAGTCCGTTAAAGGATCTGGCGGTAACCGCTGACGAAGTAGCGGGCGGAAACTTTGATACCGAACTGTTACAAGTACAGTCGGAGGATGAGATCGGCGTGGTAACGGGAGCATTTAACCAGATGCTGATCAGTATCAGACAGTATCTGGAAAGCCTGCGCGAGAGCATGGAAATCCGGCGTTCCTTAATGGAAAAAGAGCTTTTGATGGAGGCACACTTAAAGGATGCACAGCTAAAGTATCTGCAGGCGCAGATCAATCCCCACTTCTTATTCAATACGTTAAATGCGGGAGCACAGCTGGCCATGATGGAAGGCGCCGACCGGACCTATGAATATGTACAGAATGTGGCGGAATTTTTCCGCTATAATGTAAAAAAGAGTAATGATATCGTGACGGTCAGAGAAGAGCTGGAACTGGTGGATCATTACATTTATATTCTGAATGTCCGCTTTTCCGGGGATATCCATTATGGAAAAGAAATTGAGGAGGATCTGCTGGACAGCTGCATGCCAAGCATGATCTTACAGCCGATCGTGGAAAATTCCGTAAATCACGGCATCAGAGAGATGAACGGAGAGGGAAAGATCCGGCTGAAGGTATACCATGTGGATGGAGATACGCTGGGGATCAGTATCCGGGATAACGGCATCGGAATGGACCGGGATACGATAGAAAAAGTACTTGGCGGCAATTATCACGAAGAGCAGTCAGGCGGCGGTTCCAATGGTATTGCGATGGGGAACGTTATCGCAAGATTAAAACTTTTCACGCAAAACGAAGATGTAATGACGATTTTAAGTGACGGGAAAGATCAAGGAACGGAAGTAATCCTGTATCTTCCGATAAAAGAGAGGGAAAAGACGGATGTATAAGATCATGCTGGCGGATGACGAAGGAATCGTGATCGATTCCCTGAAATTCATCATCGAAAAAGAATTCAAGGATACCTGTGAGGTGCAGTATGCCAAGACCGGCAGAAGTGTGATTGAACTGGCAGAGAGCTTCCGCCCGGACGTTGCGGTCATGGATATCCAGATGCCGGGAATCAACGGCATCGATGCTATGAAAGAGATCCGGAGAAGCAATAATCATACAGTGTTTATCGTAATGTCAGCTTATGACAAATTTGATTATGCGAAAGAAGCTATCAAACTTGGAGTCATGGAGTACATTACCAAGCCGATGGAGAAGACCCGGATCATTGCAGCATTGCAGAAGGCAATGGAGCGAATCGATGCAGAGCGCCTGAAACGCAAAAATGAGTTGTTGATCAAGGAAAAACTGGAGACAGTCGTACCGATTATTGAAAGCGGTCTGATCCACAATATCTTATTACAGGAGCATTTCCGCGAGGATATTGAGAATTACCGGTCAATTTTAGGAATCACGCTGCAATATGCCTACATGATCGCTGTGGTATGCGGGGATGAGCAGCAGGGAAACCACATGACGAATGCGGTGGGAAGCAGTGTCAGAATGCAGAGGCATTATCAGGAGGTCAGGGACTGTCTGAAAGAAAATTTTGACTGTATTGTGGGTACCGTCATGGCAAACAAACTGGCAGTGCTGGTACCTTATGAGAAAGATGTGATGGACTATAATGAGCGTATCGAACTCATTGAAAAAGCCAGAGAACTCACCAGATATCTGCGCAAGAGAACGGATATCAGCTTCCGCATCGGCATCGGAGAACCGAAAGATTTTCTGATGGCTTCGGAATCTTATACGGAGGCGCTGAATGCACTGGTGGCGACCACCGGCAGTGTGGCACATGTGGATGACCTGCCGATCAAATGCGAATACGGTGGAAATTATCCGGTGAAGCTGGAGAAAAAACTTTTTGCGGAAGTCGAGGACGGTGACATTGACAATGCTTCCGCATCGGCATCGGCATTTTTTGACTGGATGGTGGAGAGCGGTTCCGATCTGATGAATATGAGGCTTAAGGTGCTGGAATTTGCCCTGTGGTCAGAGCACATTGCCTATGAAAAAGGTGGTATGATCTATCAGCTGAATTCCCGTGCGGAGTATCTGCCGCAGGTGATGGAAATAGCGGAACCGGCGGCCATGAAAACATGGTTCCTGGAAAAAGTGAAGGAAGCCTGCCGGAACGTTCTGAATAAAAGGGAAGAAAAGACGGGCAGTATTATCGAAACAGCAAAGAATTATATTAAGAATAACTATCACAAAGACATTTCCCTGGATGATGTATCCAGAGAGGTAAATATCAGCCCGTATTATTTCAGTAAACTATTCAAAGAAACTACCGGGGAAAACTTTATCGAGTACCTGACCAATTTAAGGATGGACAAGGCAAAGGAACTGCTGCAGACGACGGAGTGCTCCATGAAGGAGATCTGTGTCAAAACCGGATATTCGGATCCCAACTATTTCAGCCGCAGTTTTAAGAAAAATGTGGGTGTGACGCCGACAGAGTATAAGGAAAACCGGGGAAAGGGACAGGAACAAGGCAGTGTATAAGAAAAAGAGACGGATATGTGTTGCGTGGCTTCTGGTGATGATGTTATTGCTGTGTGCCTGCGGAAATCTGGAGACCGGAAAAAATCAGGGAGAGGTCGCGGAAAATGATAAGATTCAGATCGGCATGAGTTTTGATTCTTTTGTCATTGAAAGATGGCAGAGGGATCGTGACATTTTCGTCTCAACGGCAAAGGAGTTGGGAGCGGAAGTGAATGTCCAGAATGCGAACGGTGATCTGGAGCAGCAGAAAAAGCAGATCAATTACTTCATCGATAAAGGAATGGACGTGATCGTTGTGATATGCATTGACTCCAAAGGATTAACAGAGGAAGTGCAGAGGGCGAAAGATGCCGGCATTAAGATCATTGCTTATGACAGACTGCTGCAGAATACAGATATTGACCTGTATATCTCGTTTGACAACGAAAGAGTAGGCACCATGATGGGAGAGGCACTGTTGGAAAACGGTCTGGCCGGCGGAAATGTGCTGATGCTGGGAGGCTCTGCCGTGGACAGCAACGTTGCTATGGTGGAAAAGGGCTTTCGCAAGGTCATGGAGGACAATCAGGTGACGATCTTAGATTCTATGCATGCGGATGGCTGGAAAGCAGAACTGGCGGGGACGTATATCTATGATCATATGGATATTGTCTCGGAAGCGGATGCCATTATGTGCGGCAATGATGATCTTGCAAGCAAAGTGGTACATGCCCTGAAAGAAAAGAGACTGGCAGGAGATATTATGGTAGTGGGGCAGGATGCCGACCTGGAAGCGTGCCAGCGCATCGTCGAGGGGACACAGGTCATGACAGTCTACAAACCGGTGGAAAAAATGTCGCAGAAGGCAGCGGAGTGTGCGGTGCTTCTGGCAAAGGGAGAGCCGTTGCCGGAAGGAGATACGGTAACCATAGAGAATGGAAAGTATGAAGTTCCGTACATTGGTCTGGAACCAATCAGTGTGGATAAAAACAATATGAATGATGTGATCATCGGAAGCGGATTTCACTTAAAAGAGGATGTTTATCTGAACATTCCCTCGGAAATGCCCAAATAATATTGGATTTACTTTGAAAATGGGGAAAAGAGATAGATTCTAAAAACACAATAGGAAAAATTTGGTGACAAAGCTGTGCCGGCAGACAAGATATTGCTAGCACAGCTTATTTTTGTCCTCTGAATAGGACGGAAAAGTACAGAAGGTCGTAAAATCATGCTATAGGATTTATGATATTCTCTATTTAGCAACAAAAACAAACCAAATAAGGGAGGTTACTTTTTATGAGGAAGAAATTATTAAGCTCACTTCTGGTAACGGCTATGGCTGTTACGATGCTTGCAGGATGTGGATCCAATGGGGGACAGCAGGCAACCACACCGGCAACGGACAATAAGACGGAGACTTCCGCAGAAGCAAAGACGGAGACTTCCGCAGAAGCAAAGACAGAGACTTCTGGTGCAACAGGCGGCGGTAAGGTCGGTGTAGCAATGCCCACCAAGGATCTGCAGAGATGGAACCAGGATGGTACCAACATGGAAGCCCAGCTGAAGGAAGCAGGCTATGAAGTGGATCTGCAGTATGCATCCAACGACATTCCTACGCAGGTATCCCAGATCGAGAACATGATCAACTCCGGATGCCAGATGTTAGTTATCGCATCTATCGATGGTGATTCCCTGGGAACTGTTCTGGAGCAGGCAAAGGAAAAAGACATTCCTGTTATCGCTTATGACCGTCTGATCATGAACTCCGATGCAGTTACCTATTATGCAACCTTTGATAACTACATGGTAGGTACCAAGCAGGGCGAATACATCAGAGACCAGCTGGATCTGGACAACGCAGCAGGACCTTTCAACATCGAGCTGGTAACCGGTGATCCCGGTGACAACAACGCAAGATTCTTCTTCGGCGGTGCCATGGATGTGCTGCAGCCCTACATCGATGCAGGCAAGCTGGTAGTAAAATCCGGACAGACCGATTTCGAAACTGTTGCAACCGCTAACTGGTCTACCGAGACCGCACAGTCCAGAATGGATGCTATCATTTCCGCTAACTATGCAGACGGAACAAAGCTGGATGCTGTTCTGTGCTCCAACGACTCTACTGCACTGGGTGTTACCAATTCCCTGGAAGCAAACTACACCGGCGAATGGCCTATCATTACCGGTCAGGATTGTGATAAGCCCAACGTAAAGAACATGATCTCCGGTAAGCAGTCCATGTCCATCTTCAAGGATACCCGTACTCTGGCATCCAAGGTTGTAGAGATGGTAGATGCTGTCATGAAGGGCGGCGAGGCACCTGTCAACGATACCACAACCTATGACAATGGTACCGGTGTCATTCCTTCTTACCTGTGCGAGCCCGTATTCGCTGATGCAAGCAACTACAAAGAGCTGCTCATCGATTCCGGTTACTACACAGAAGCAGATTTACAGTAATTTTATAAAATAATATGGATCCTGCGGGATCCTTACGGCAGGCGGGCGTTTCC
>OLNN01003329.1_pt1 | contig 10254 bp, 7 predicted proteins | sample 1672141 | NCBI WGS metagenome assembly OLNN01 (sample SAMEA3136652, study PRJEB25190) | human gut metagenome | biome: human gut; feature: human-associated habitat; material: faeces | place: Austria | collected 2013 | reverse complement strand
CAGCCTTCCCGTGGGCAGGGGGGTGGTTTCGTCCGGGACGCGCAGCTGGCTGGAAAGCATATACCCCACGTTCTCCCCCACGCGCACATGGGTCCAGCCGCGGGTGGGGCTGTCCTCAATCAGGGCATAGACCACCGCCCCGGAGTAATACAGACCCAGGCTCTCGGCGGACTTGGAGGGTTCGGCGCGCAGGTGCAGCTTCTCGTTGGTGCCGCCGGTGTCCACCTGCAGGCGGCTTACCTCCTCGGGCCAGGTAATCCCCAGGGCGGAGGCAAAGCCGCAGGTGGCGCTTCCCTCCGGACTGGTGTAGCGCACGTGCAGCCATTCCTGGGAAACCGTGCCCAGCACCTGCAAAACGCCTCCCTGCATCCGGGCAATCACCCGCCCCGTGCCGCCCGCCTGGGGCTGGCCGTCCTGCGAGACGATGAGCAGCGGGCGCTCGTGCCCGGGGCGGAAGGCGATGGCCGCCGGGCTGAGCCGGAGCCCCAGCGCGCGGCGGCGCACAAGGTCCAGCAGATGGTTGGCAATGGCGGCGTCCGGCGTGTCGGGGCCGATGGCCTGGGCCAGCGCGCCGCGCTTGTCGCACAGAAGCACGCTGGGCGCCTGGCCGACCGTGGCGGGCAGGTAGACGACCGCATAGTCCGCCCCGGCCATAGCCAGCGCGATCTGGGCGCGCCCGGCGGCAGCCTGCAGCACATCGCCGGGGAAGCGCTGCATCAGCTGCGGCGGGGTGACGATCTTGCGGGCTTTGGCGGGGTCGGCCCAGGTCTGGTTGCCGAAATCGTAAGCGGCCTCGCTGTGTTCCAGCGGCTGCAGCAGCGCGCCGATCAGGCGGCCGGTGACGGCGTCGGCCGCCACAAGCAGGCGGCGCTTTTTGAGCAGCGCGTCCAGCGTGACCTGCGCCAGGCTGGTCTCGCCCGTGCCGTAGACGGCGTCGCCGAGGCGGGCGCGCACCTTCTGCGCCCATTTTTCGCAGTATTCGTCGGCCATGGCCTGGGTCGGCGCCGAGACCTGGATGCAGACGGCGTATTCGCCGTCACGCTCCAGCAGGCGCAGGCCGGGGCAGCCTTCGGCTTCCGCCGCGCGCACGGCGGCGGCGACATCGGCCCCCGGCAGGCCAAACACCCGCAGGATACACATCTGGCTGGCAAGCATCATGGTTTCACTCTCCTTGGCCTGACGGCCGTCGTTTTACAGTTCCGGGGCCTGCTGGCCCGGGGCAAGCGTCACAGCGTTCACCGGCGCAAGGCCCAGCGCCATGCGCCGCAGCAGGTCCAGCGCCTGCAGCGCGGCCCGGGCGCGGATGATGGCGCGGTCGCCGTAACCGCAAAGGTTCAAGCGCGCCACATGGACGCAGCCGCTGCGGGCGTCGCCGCCCGCCAGGTAGACCGTGCCCACCGGTTTGCCGGGCAGCGCGCCGCCCGGCCCGGCCAGGCCGGTCAGGGCGACCGAAAGGTCCGCCCCCGAAGCGGCGAGCGCGCCGCGGGCCATGGCCGCGGCCACCGGCGCAGAGACAACGTTGCAGCGTTCGATCAGCGCCGGGTCAACGCCGAGCAGCCGGGTCTTGGCGGCGGCGGCGTAGGTAACAAAGCCGGTGCCGAACACTTCGCTGGCGCCGGGCACGGCCGTCAGCTCTTCGGCCACAAGGCCGCCGGTGCAGCTTTCGGCCGTGGCGGCCTGCAGGCCCCGCTCGCGCAGGGTCCGCACGACCGTGTACGCCAGGCCGGGCACATCGACATCATAGGCGTTGTCGCCGAGAATGGCGCGGAATTCTTCAATGCGGGCGCGGCAGGCAGCTTCCGCCGCCGCGCGGTTGGCGGCGCGGGCGGTGACGCGGATCTCGCTCTCCCCTGTCTTGCAGTAGATGGCGGCGGTGGGGTTGGCGCTCTCGAACAGCGGGGCCACCCGGCTGGCGATGTCGCTCTCACCGCCCAGCACGCGCAGCGTCATGGAGTGGATCGTACAGTTCTGGCGCGCTTCCAAAATCGGGCGCACGTCCTCGGTCCACATGGCTTTCATCTCGTGCGGGACGCCGGGCAGCAGCGCGGCGGCGCGGCCCTGCGCGTCCTCGAACCAGGCGCCGGGGGCGGTGCCGTGCGCGTTGGGCAGCTTGCGGCCGCGGGTGGGCACCATGGCCTGCTTGCGGTTGTTCGCGGTGGGGTGGCGGCCGGTGCGGGCAAAAAAGGCTTCGATCTTGGCCCATTCTTCCGCATCAAAATGCAGCGTGTCGCCAAAGACTTCGGCCACCGTTTCCTTGGTCAGGTCGTCGGCCGTGGGGCCGAGCCCGCCCGAAAAGACGAGCAGGTCGCTGCGGTCTTTGGCCTCCTGCACCAGCGCGCGCAGGCGGGCGGGGTTATCCCCCACCACATGCTGGTGCAGCACCGTGACGCCCAGTTCGGCCAGTTCGCGGCTCAAAAACTGGGCGTTCGAGTTGACGATATCGCCGAGCAGCAGCTCGGTGCCGACACAGATGATCTCCGCGATCACGCGCGAAGCCCCCTTTTCATGAAAATTGAACCCGGGCAAAGACGGCGCGGGCTTACAGCTCGTCGGGGTCCTGGCCGATGCGGATGAAGATTTTTTCAACGGTATCGGCGGCGGTCTGCTCGAGCGCGGCGAGGTCCGGCATGGCGGCTTCGGCCGCTTCGATCTCGGCGAGCTGCGGGCGGGTCTTGGGGTGCGGCGGGGTAAAGATCGTGCAGCAGTCCTCATAGGGTTCGATGGACGTTTCAAACGTGCCGATGCGGCGCGAGATGGCCACGATCTCCGCCTTGTCCATGCCGATGAGCGGGCGCAGCACCGGCAGGTCCTGCGCGGCGTCGGTGCAGGCCAGCGCCGCCATGGTCTGGCTGGCGACCTGGGCGAGGCTTTCGCCGGTGATGAGCGCTTCCATGCCGGTTTTGGACGCAACGCGGTTCGCGATGCGCAGCATGCTGCGGCGCATGAGCACCGTGAACAGCGGCGCAGGGGCGTGGTCGCGGATGTACTCCTGCGGCTTTGTATAGGGCACGACGAACAGCACGCAGTCGCCGATATATTCGGACAGTTCGCAGGCCAGCGCCTGCACCTTGAGCTTGGCGCGCAGGCTGGTGTAGGGCGGGCTGGCAAAATGGATGTGGTGCAGCGCCAGGCCGCGGCGCGCCATGCAGTAAGCGGCGACCGGGCTGTCGATGCCGCCCGAAAGCAGGTTGAGCGCGCGGCCGCTGGTGCCGACCGGCAGCCCGCCCGCCGCCGGGACCTTGGGGCCGTGGATGTAGGCGGCGCGGTCGCGGATCTCGACCATGACCTCGAGCTGCGGGGCATGCACGTCGACGCGCAGGTGCGGGTGGCGGCTGAGCAGGTACGCGCCGAGCTCGCGGCAGATCTCGGGGCTCTTCAGCGGGTATTTCTTGTCGGCGCGCTTGGCTTCGACCTTGAAGGTGCGCACACCGCGCAGCTGTTCGCCCAGGTAGCTTTCGGCCGTGGCGCAGATGGCGTCAAAGTTTTTTTCGCAGCAGGCGGCGCGGCTGAGCTTGACGATGCCGAACACGCGCAACACGCGGCGGAACGCTTCGTCGGTATCAAGGCCCTCCTCCTGCGGTTCAATGAAAACGGTGCTCTGGGCGGACCAGACCTTGAACGGGCCGAGGTCCTCGAGACGGCGGCGGATGCTTTTGGCAAGGCCGGCTTCGAACTTGCCGCGGTTGAGGCCCTTGAGGGTCATTTCGCCCTGATAGGCCAGGATGATCTCTTTCATGAAAGTTCCTTCCCAAAAACAGTGTAGGCGTTGGTTTATGCGATGTGCTGCAGTTCGGCCAGGCCGTCTTTCAGCGCGGCGAGCAGCGCGGCGACGTCGCCCTCGTCATTGCCGGCGCAGAAGCTGACGCGCAGCGCGGTGGCGACGGCGCGCGCGTCGCAGCCCATCGCCTGCAGCGTGTGGCTGGGCTCGCCCTTGTCGCAGGCGCTGCCGCCCGAGACGTAGATCTGCCGGTCGTTCAAGTAGCTGATGAAGGTCTGGCTGTTGACGCAGTTGGTGGAGAAGTTGAGCACTTCGGGCACGGCCCCGGCCGGTGAATGGACCGTGACGCCGGGCAGGGCCGCCAGACCGGCGCGCAGCTGCGCGTTGAGGGCGGCCGCGTTGGCCGCGGCGGCGCGCATACGCCTGGCCCCCTGTTCGGCCGCCAGACCAAGCCCGACGGCGTAGGGCAGGTTCTCGGTGCCGGGGCGGATGCCGCGCTCCTGGTGGCCGCCGAGGTAGGGCGGGCGCAGGTGCTGGCGCTGGTTTTCGCACAGATACAAGGCGCCGATGCCCTTGGGCGCGTGGACTTTATGCCCCGAAACCGCCAGCGTATCGACGCCGGGCAGCTTTTTCAGGTCGAGCGGGATGCGCAGCCACGCCTGCACGGCGTCGATGTGCACGGCCGTGCGGCTGTTTTTCGCCTTGACACCGGCGGCCAGGCGGGCGATGTCCTGCACGGCGCCGGTCTCGTTGTTGACGGCCATGCAGGCCACAAGCACGGTGTTTTTGTCCACGGCGTCGATGAGCTTCTGCACGTCGAGGCGGCCGTCGGCCCCGGGCGCGACCTCCACAACGTCAAAGCCGCGGTCCCGCAGCGCGCGGATGGGCAGCTGAACGCTCGGGTGTTCAAAGCCGGTGGTAACGATTCTGTTCCCCCAGGCCTGCCGCGGCAGCGCCGCGCCCAGAATGGCCAGGTTGTTGCTCTCGCTGCCGCAGGCGGTAAAGTAGATCTCCCTGGCCGCACAGTTCAGCGTTTTGGCGATTTTGGCGCGCGCGGCGTTCAGCTTGTGCTCGGCCAGCACGGCGGGGTCGTACAGGCTCGACGGGTTGGCCCAGCTTTCGCGCAGCGCCGCGGCGATGGCGTCGGCCACGGCGGGGTCCACCATCGTGGTGGCGGCGTTATCGAGATAATGCAGGTTCGGGTCGGTGCGCATGGGGGAAAGGACCTCTTTTCTGCCGCCAAAACGGCGGAAATCGTTTACAAAAGTACAAAGTGATACAGAATAGATTATACATGACCCGGCCGCCAAACACAAGCCGCAGCGCGAAAAAAAAGCGCCTGCCGCGCGCAGGCGGGCAGGCGGGAAAGGTCTTGCGCTCATTCGCCGAAATGGGCGGCGACCTTTTTGAGCATCTCGCGGATGGGCAGCTGATAGGGGCAGCGGGTCTCGCACGCGCCGCAGCCGATGCAGGCGCTCGCCTTGACGGGCAGCGTGGCGTAGCGCTCCCGCGCCCATCCTTCCAGGCCGTAGCGGCTGATGTAGCCGTCGAACAGAAAGGCGCTGGGGATCTGGATGCCCACGGTGCAGGGCGCGCAGTAGTTGCAGCGGCGGCAGAACTGGGTGCCCAGCGTATCCCGCACCTTCCGGCAGGCGGCCAGCTCCTGCTCCGTCAGCGGGCTTGGGTCCGCCGCGGCGGCGAGGTTTGCGGCGAGCTCCTCCGGCGCGGCCATGCCGGGGAGGCAGACCGTGACCGCCGGGTTCGCCAGGACGCAGCGCACGGCCAGGCGGCCGTCCTCGATCGCGCCGCCGGCCAGCGGCTTCATGGCGATAAAGCCCTTGCCCGCCGCGGCGCAGCGGGCGATGAGGTCCGCGCCCTGCTGTTCGACGATGTTGCAGGGGAACATGATCGTTTCGATCTCGGGCACCGCGAGCGCACGCTCAAACACGGCGGCCAGGTGCGCGGTGATGCCGATGTGGCCGACAACGCCCTGCGCTTTGGCTTCAAGCAGCTTTTCCAGCGCGCCGCCGGGGGCTAGGATGGTCTCGAGCGCCCGGAGGTCGGGGTTGTGAAACTGGTAGAGTTCGATGCGGTCGGTGCGCAGCGCGCGCAGGCTGGCGGCCAGCTCCTGCTCCATCTCGGCGGCGGTCACGGCGCGGCACTTGGTGGCGAGCACGAACGCATCGCGCAGGCCGAGCTCCTCCAGCGAGCGGCCGATCCAGTCCTCGCTGACCGTGTAGCCGCGGGCGGTGTCGATAAAGTTGACGCCGCCCGCATGCGCGGCCCGGAGCAGGTCGCGCACGGCGGGCTGGTCGATGCGCTGGATGGGGATGCCGCCGAAGCCGAGGCGGGAGACGGTCAGGCCGGTGCGGCCGAGTGTGACGGTTTGCATGGCATTTCCTCCTGTTTTGCAGCATGTTTGACAACAGTATACCATTTTTTGCCGGTTTCGTCAGCATTTTTGGTTGACAGCCCCCGCCCGGATGCGATAGGATAAACTATATACTTATACTATTCTGCAGATAAAGAGGTTTTTGCGATGCGTTATGGTTTTATCGGCTGCGGCAACATGGGCGGCGCAGTGGCGCGCGCGGTGTGCCGCGGCGCGGGCGCGCAGCATGTGCTGCTGGCCAACCGCACGGCGGCCAAGGCGCAGGCGCTGGCCGCAGAGCTGGGGTGCGCGGCGGGGACAAACGCCGAGGCCGCCGCCTGCGATTTTATGTTTCTGGGCGTCAAGCCGCAGATGATGGCCGGGATGCTGGCAGAGCTGGCCCCCGCCCTGGCTGCGCGCCAAACGCCGTTCGTGCTCGTGTCGATGGCGGCCGGGCTGTCCATCGAACAGATTCGGGCGATGGCGGGCGGCCGCTACCCGGTGATCCGCATGATGCCCAACACGCCGGTGGCGGTGGGCGCCGGGATGATCCAGTACTGCCACGCCGGTGTGGCCCCGCAGGCGCTTGAGGCCTGGCGCGCGGCCATGGCCCCGGCCGGGCGGCTGGACGAGGTGGCGGAAAGCCTGATCGACGCGGCGAGCAGCGTGTCCGGCTGCGGCCCGGCATGGGCGTACCAGTTCATCGAGGCGCTGGCCGACGGCGGCGTGGCCGCCGGGCTGCCGCGCGCCAAAGCGCAGGAATACGCCGCGCAGATGCTTTTGGGCAGCGCCTGCATGGTGCTGGAAAGCGGGGCGCACCCCGGCGCGCTGAAGGACGCCGTGTGCAGCCCGGGCGGTTCGACGATCCAGGGTGTGCGCGTGCTGGAGGAGCGGGCGTTCCGCGGCGCTGTGACCGACGCGGTGCTGGCGGCCTTTGACAAGACGAAAGAGCTGGGGAAGCAGGGCTGAGAGTTCAGAGTTTAGAGTTAAGAGTTCAGATTTGGTGCGCGGCTGCGCCGCGCGGATTTCAAATATTCAAATATACACCTATACACCAATTTCAAGTATAAACCGAGAGAGTGGGAAAGAAACGATGCGCATCGTTATCAAGATCGGGACCAGCACGCTGGCGTACCCGAACGGGCGGCTGAACATCCGCCACACCGAAGAGCTTGTGAAGACGTTCAGCGACCTGCAGAACGCCGGGCATGAGCTGATGATCGTCTCGTCCGGGGCCATCGGCATGGGCGCGGGCAAGATGCAGATCGACCGCCCGCAGGACATGCCCACCAAGCAGGCCGCGGCCTCGGTCGGGCAGTGCGAGCTGATGTACACCTATGACCGGCTGTTCACCGCCTACAACCACACCGTGGGGCAGATTTTGGTCACGCGGGAGGACTTTAACGACGCGCGGCGGCTGATGAACCTGGAAAACACGCTGTACCGCCTGCTGCAGCTGCGGGTGATCCCCATCATCAACGAAAACGACAGCGTCGCCACCGAGGAGATCGCCGTGGGCGACAACGACACGATGGGCGCGCTGGTGGCCAAATACATGCGGGCCGACCTGCTTGTGCTTTTGTCCGACATTGACGGGCTGTACACGGCCGACCCGCACACCCACCCCGAGGCCGAGCTGATCCCCGAAGTGCGGGAGATCACGCCCGCGCTGGAAGCGCTGGCCGGCGGCGCAGGCAGCCGCCTGGGCACCGGCGGCATGGCGACCAAGCTGATGGCCGCGCGCCTGGCGACCGGGGCCGGGGTGGACATGGTGATCGCCAACGGGGCGGACCCGATGGCTTTGTATTCGATCGTGGCCGGGCACGGCCCCGGCACACGTTTTGTAGGGCGCAGAAAATAACGACCAAAGGAGGGTTCGACATGACCACGCAGGAGATCCTGCAGCAGGCCCGGCAGGCCAAACTGCCGCTGGCCCTGGCCGACACCGACACCAAGGACGCCGCGCTGGAAGAGATGGCCGTAGCGCTGGTGGCCGCCAAAGAGGAAATTCTGGAGGCCAACCGCCGCGACCTGGACGCCGCGCGCGGCAAGATCAGCGACGTGATGCTGGACCGCCTGTCGCTGACCCCCACCCGCCTGACCGAGATGGCGAAGGGCATGCGCGAAGTGGCCGCCCTGCCCGACCCTGTCGGGGCTGTGCTGCGCAAGATCGTGCGCCCCAACGGCCTGCTGATCCAGAAAACGGCGGTGCCGATGGGCGTGATTGCGATCATCTACGAGAGCCGCCCCAACGTGACGTCCGACGCGGCGGCGCTGGCGCTGAAAGCCGGCAGCGCCTGTGTGCTGCGCTGCGGCAAGGAAGCCTGGGCCAGCTGCCACGCCATTGTGCGGGCGCTGCGGCGCGGGCTGCGGCAGGCGGGCCTGCCCGAAACGGCGGTCAGTTTGATCGAAGACACGACCCACGCTTCGGCCCAGGCGCTGATGACGGCGGACGGACTTGTCGACCTGCTGATCCCGCGCGGCGGGCCGGGGCTGATCCGCGCCTGTGTGGAGAACGCGACGGTCCCCTGCATCCAGACCGGCACCGGCATCTGCCACATTTATGTGGACAAGGCGGCGGACCCCGACATGGCGGCCGCCATTGTGGAAAACGCCAAGACCAGCCGCCCCAGCGTGTGCAACGCGGCCGAGGTCTGCCTGGTACACCGGGACATTGCGGCGCAGTTCCTGCCGCTTTTGCAGCGCGTGCTGGTTGAAGGGCGCGCGGCCGCCGGGCTGACGCCGGTGGAGCTGCGGCTGGACCGGCGCGCCGCGGCGCTGATTCCGGGCACGGCGGCCGGGCCGGACGATTTCGACACCGAATTTCTGGACTATAAGATGGCCGTGGCGGTGGTGGACAGCCTGAACGACGCCATCGACCACATCGCCGCCCATTCGACCCACCACAGCGAGGCCATCGTCACAGCGGACACGGCGGCCGCCGCCCTCTTTACGGCCTGTGTGGACAGCGCGGCCGTGTATGTGAACGCTTCGACCCGCTTTACCGACGGCGGCGAGTTCGGCCTGGGCTGCGAGATGGGCATTTCGACCCAGAAACTGCACGCCCGCGGCCCGATGGGCCTGGCCGAGCTGTGCAGCTACAAGTATATCATCCAGGGCAACGGGCAGATCCGCGGCGGCGCCGTGCACAAGCACACAGGCGGCTGCTGAGCCCCGCCCGGCAAAAGCACAGATACAGCAAAACGCATCGGTCCCTTCCCGCTTTGCGCGGCGGGGGGACCGATGCGTTTTTGTCATTCAATTTCAGCCGAGGTTCATATCGACATTGCCCTTGATGCCGCTGACGCTGCCCTGGCTGGAATACTGCCAGATGTTGTAGCTGTAGGCAAAATCCAGCGTATCGCGGTACTGGGCGATCCAGGTGCGGTACTTGCTGATGTTGGCAAAGTTGAGCGAATTGTAGAACCAGCTGGCATAGCTGTAAACGCCGGGGGTGTAGCCCGCGTTGCGGATGGTCTCGCAGAAGGCGACGGCGTTGGCCGTGCGCTGGGCGGCGCTGATGCCGTCGGCGCGGCCGGTGTCCCCGGCGACCTTCTCGGTGTCAAAGTAGACGCCGTAGGGCAGGCTGTAGCCCTGCACAAGGCTGAGCACCATGCTGGCTTCCTCGACGGCCTCGGCCTCGTCGATGGCCTGGCTGTAGAAGTAAACGCCGACCTGGATACCGGCGGCCGTCGCGCCCTGGATGTTGCGGCGGAAGGTGGCGTCCTCGACCAGCGCGCCGCTGCCGTAGCCGCGGTAGCCGCAGCGGATGATGGCAAAGGTGATGCCGTCGGCCGCGACCGCGTTCCAGTCGATGGTGCCCTGGAACTTGGAAACGTCGATGCCGCGGGCTTTCTGGCCCAGCACGCCGCTGGAGCTGAAGCTGTAGATATCGCCCTGGATGACCTGGGTGCCGGTAACGGGCTGGTGGGTGGCGGGGTCGTAGTAATATGTATTGCCGTCGATGGTCTGCCAGCCGGTGTACAGGACGGTGGTCTGTTCATGGCTTTCGACCGCGAAGCCGTAGGAAGCGAGGTCCTTGGCCTCGATCGTCTCGGGCCAGCCCGCCGTCGGGTCCGGCGCGGGCGTGGGGGCCTCGGTCGGGGCGGGCGTCGGCGCTTCGGTGGGCGCGGGGGTCGGCTCCGCCGTGGGGGCCGCCGTGGGC
>OLNN01003328.1_pt1 | contig 10257 bp, 7 predicted proteins | sample 1672141 | NCBI WGS metagenome assembly OLNN01 (sample SAMEA3136652, study PRJEB25190) | human gut metagenome | biome: human gut; feature: human-associated habitat; material: faeces | place: Austria | collected 2013 | reverse complement strand
TCAGCGCCAAAGCGCGCTCGGTCTCCTCAAAGCCGTCGGCACCCGTCGAATGCAACACATAGAGGTTCTTGCGCGAAAGCAGCTCGTTTTTGAGCGAAACCACGCGCTCGTTGAGGTGCTGGGCGCCAAGTGAACCGCCAAAGACGAGCAGCAGCGTAGCGTCCTCGGGAACGCCAAGTGCCTTGCGGCCGCGAGCGCGATCGCCCTCGATCACCGAGCGACGTACGGGGTTGCCGGTCATGAGCACGTGGTCAGGGTCACCTTCGCGCTCAAAGACCGAACGCGCTGCCGGCACCGAGATGCACACGCGGGCGGCGTGGGAGTTCATCATCTTGTTGGCCAGGCCCGGAACAGAGTTCTGCTCATGCAGCAGATACGGAACGCCCACGCCCTTGCACCACCCCAGCAGCGGAACCTCGACATAGGCACCAAAACCAATGGCGGCATCGGGCTTGCCGACCTTTGAGAAATGACTGGCGAGCGCACGCTTGGCTTTGTTGACACGCCACAGCGAGGTCAGCGCCGTCCAAGGACGGGAGCGGTCGAAGCCCGTGACCGTAATGGGCACAAAATCAAACCCAGCCTCGGGGACCAGACGACCCTCGAGCTTGCGCGACTGGCCCACGAACACAACGTGGTGGCCACGGTCACGCAGCTCCTCGGCCAAGGCGAGCGCGGGGTTGATGTGTCCTGCCGTGCCGCCGGCTGCAATAGCAACGGTCATTTTATCGGTCATGGTAGTCCCTTCGTACACGCGGTCCCTGGTCGTCGGTACGCAGACGCGCCGACGGGTCCGAGTTCAAATCGATTCGATTATATCCGCCGCCCGCATTGCGAGGAGTGGGGCGCTGAGGACGACCTTGCGGAGCCGTTCGCTGACGCGGGCGGGCTGCCGGCTCGGTCGCAGAGCCATCCAGGACGGTAAAGCCGCTACGCGAAGGTCGTTCACCGCGCACATGGGCCACGCCGGCGGTGCTCTCATCCATAACGGCAAAGCTCTCACGGCGGCGATCATACTCATCGCGGCGGGCGCTCTCGTACGAAACGCGCAGGATCAACCCGGCAAGCATAAGCGACACGATAATCGACGAACCGCCGTAGCTAATAAACGGCAACGGTTTGCCCGTCATGGGAAACACGTTGAGGATGCCCAGCGCGTTAATCAGAAATTGCACCGCGAGAATGACCGCGGAGCCAGACGCCATGAGCGCGCCCCGACGATCGGTCGCCTGCTCGGCAATGCGAAACGCCGAGTAGATCAGCATCGCAAACACCAAGAAGAACAGCACGGTTCCGACAAAACCGACTTCCTCGCCAATGATGGCCAAGATGTAGTCATTGTGCGCCTCGGGCAGATACGAGTACTTCATGGTTGAGTTGCCGATGCCACGGCCGAACAGACCGCCCGAAGCAAAGGCCATGATGGCAAGCGTGGCCTGATAGCCATCACCATACTCGTCGGCCCAAGGGTTCAAGGCAACCTGAATACGCACCATACGGTACGGCTCTGCGACAAGCGCAATCACGATCACGAGAATACCGAAGATTATCACGCCGATGATAAATCTGGGGTCGAGACCCGCAAACAACGCCATGCACATGAGGGTCAACAGGATGATCAGGACAGTACCGAAATCGGGCTGGATAAAGATCAGAAAGAGCGAAATGCCCAGGTAGATGCCCATCTTACGAAGGAATTCGTTGATGTTGCCACCGGGCGAAAAGAAGCGATCAAGCATGATGGCCGAATACGCAATGGCAAATGGCTTTAAAAACTCGGAAGGCTGGAACTGAATGCCGGCGATGTTGAGCCAGCGCGTGGCGCCACGGCTGCCGCTGCCCACCAAGAACACCAAAAACAGTAGCCCTATCATGCCTATGAGGAAGATCCTGAGCACATCCTCCCCAAACCAGCTGTCCGGCAAAACGCGCACGATGGCAATCAGCGCCAGAACACCGACCACGGCAAACGCGGCCTGTCGACCCAGAAAAAACGTCGCCGAGCCATTCTCGTGCAGCGCCTCGACCGAAGACGCCGAGTACACCATCAGCAGGCCAAAGCATACCAAGGTAAACAAGCAGGCCATGAATATCAAACGGGGGCGCATGATACGGGCGGGAACGCCGGCAATATAGCGTTCGCTAAACGACTGCCCGCCGCGGCTGGAACGCGGTGTGGTGCGACGTGAGGAAGCACGGTCCGAGTCGGGCCTCCTCATACCTTGTCGGGGGCTCTCCTCTCTCACCGCAACCCCTATTCCATTTGTGATTTCGCTGTAGCGGCAAGCTGAGCCACGTAGTCCTTAAACACGCGGCCGCGCTCCTCATAGCCCGAGAACTCATCGAACGAAGAGCAGGCAGGAGAAAGTAAGATCACGTCACCACGGCTCGAAAGCGAACGGGCAACGTCCACGGCGTCGCGCAGGTCATCCGCCTGGGCGATATCCACATCGCCATCGACATCAGCCTCGTCCATAGCGGCGGTGAAGCGCTCGCGCGCATCGCCAAAGCAGACGACCGAGCGCACGTTGTCCATAACGACGCGCGCGAAGTCCGTGAGCGGCGTGCCCTTATCGTGGCCGCCGAGCAGCAAGATCACGTCGTCATCGGGAAATGCCGTCAGTGCCTTCTCGACCGCATCGGTGTTGGTCGCCTTGGAATCGTTGACGTAGCGCACGCCGTCAATCTCGCCACACGGCTCCACGCGGTGCTCGAGCGGCTGGAACGAGGCAAGACCGCGGCAGACACCATCGACATCGGCACCGACCGCCAAGGCAGCTGTGGCAGCGCACAGGGCATTGATAACATTGTGATGGCCCGAGATCTTGAGCTCGGATGTAGCGATGAGCGGGGTCTCGACACCCTTCAGACGCACGATCATCTTGCCATCGCGCACAAAGGCGGCATCCTCGCCCTCAGGCTCGTCAAAGGCAACCTTGCAGATGCGACGACCCGGCGTGTAGATGTACTCATCGAACTCGTGAATGCCGGCGTCTTCGACGTCGACAACCACCAGATCGTCATCGACCATATTGTCAAACAGTTTGATCTTGGCAAGCGCATAGTTCTTATGGCTCTTATGCCAGCCCAAGTGGTCGGGAGTGATGTTGAGCAGCACCGCCACGCGGGGGTGGAGCTCGGTGGTCGTAGCAATCTGATAGCTCGAGAGCTCAGCCACAAACCACTCGTTGTGGGCTCGGCCGTCAATCTCGTTGACCGGTGGCTCGCCGATGTTGCCGACAGCAACGCTGGCCTCGCCGGCAGCCTTAAGCAGATAATCAGTCAGCGACGTGGTGGTCGTCTTGCCGTTGGTGCCCGTGATGGCAATCCAGTTATCGGGCGACAGGCGATAGGCAAACTCGGGCTCACCCATAATCTGGGCGGCATGCTCGCGCCCGGCCTTAAAGAAGCCCGAGAACTCCGAGATGCCCGGGCACGTCACGCATACGTCATAGGCGCCCTCGACCTGTTCGGTCCCATAGACAAACGACGCACCAGCAGCCTCGAGCGCACGCGTGGCGTCATTGGGCTCAGAGGTGCCGCCGCCATACACGGTAACGGCGCTTACGCGCTCGGGATGTGCCAGCGCCCAGCGGGCGACATCGAGACCGGATTTGCCCTGACCCAAAACGAGCAGGCTAAAGACATCAGCAAGAGGCATGAAAGACCACTATCCCAACTGGAAGAACAGGGCAAGGCCAACGGCACCAAAGGCCGCAGCGATAATCCAAAAACGGATGACGACCTTGGTCTCGGCCCAGCCCTTCTTTTCGAAATGATGATGGATGGGCGCCATAAGGAAGACGCGCTTGTGCGTAAAGTGGAAGTAGACAACCTGAATCATGACCGACAGGGTCTCAACGATAAACAGGCCGCCGATGATGAGGGAGACGACCTCGGTGTTGGTCATGATGGACGTGCAGGCAAACGCGGCGCCCAGGGCAAGCGAGCCGGTATCGCCCATAAAGATGCTCGCCGGATAGCAGTTGAACCACAGAAAGCCCAAGCAGGCACCGGCACACGCGGTGCAGAAGATGGACAGGTTCACGTCTCCGTGCAAAAACGCCATGGCAGCCATGGCGAGCATGGCAATCATGGAGGTGCCGCCGGCAAGACCGTCAAGGCCATCGGTCAGGTTCACGGCATTAGAAAGACCGGCGATCATCAGCCAGCAAAAGACAATGTAGAGCCACGGGAACGAAAGGCCGCAGATGGTGGTCGAAAGCACGCCAAGGTCAATCGTCAGGCCGCCGGGAAAACGAATCTCGGGGGCGACGCCGCACCAGTTGACGGCAAGTACCGTAAAGGTGACACAGATAATGGTTAGGCCGATCATCTTGGCATGAGGCGTCAGACCGAGCGAGCGCCCATGCGTAACGGAGGTCAGGTCGTCGATCAGGCCCAGCACGCCGGTCGCCAGCGTGGCGAGCAGCACGAGCACGAGCTCGGTGGTGAGCTTGCCCATCAGCAGGCAGGTCAGCGAAATCGCGACGAGAATGACAACGCCACCCATGGTGGGCGTTCCCTGCTTAACCAAATGACGCTTGGGGCCGTCGGCACGAACCTGCTGGCCGATACCCTCGACCTTGAGCAGCTTGATCCACCACGGCATGAGCAGCAGCGCAATGGCAGCGGCGATGCCAAGCCCCAAAAAAGCCTGATACGTTGGATACGAGGGATTGCCGAACATGGGCTAGCACACACCTTCCACAAAGCGGTCGAGCTCAACAAAGCGGGAACCCTTGACCAGTACAACATCATGTTTTTCAAGCGCGCCGCCCATGCGGTCGAGCACCTGCTGATAATCGGAGAACACCTGGATGCGGTCCTCGTCCATGCCCATCATGCGCGCGGCATCGGCCATAAGCTGGGCCAGCTCACCACCCACGCACGCCAGCATGTCGAGCTTCTTGGCGGCGGCATAGGCGCCCACGAGCTCATGCATGCGAGGAGCCTCATCGCCCATCTCGCCCATCTCGCCCAGGATCGCCATGCGAGACCCCGTGCACGAAAGCGAGCACAGTAGATCGAGGCCAGCAGCCATGGATTCGGCACTGGCGTTATAGGAATCGTCGATGACGCGGGCACCGCTCTTGGCGCGCTTGATCTCCTGGCGGTGACCGGTGATCGTGAGGCCCCTAAAAGCAGCATCGATCTGCTCGGGCGTCACGCCCAGGCGATAGGAAACCGCGGCGGCCTTAACGGCATTAGGAACGGACTGCACGCCGGGGATGGCAAGCATGGTATCGATCGTCTCACCCTGGCCAAAATCGAGCGTAAAGACCGGACGGCCTTCGTCATCAACACGAATGTCGCGGGCGCGGACCTCATCATCGTCCGAGACACCGGCCAGCATAACGTCGATACCAGCAGGCTGGGCGAACGTATCGCGAATGAACGGCGTAAAGTCGTCCTCGCCACCCAAGACCAGCAGCGGCAAGAAGTCGCCGGCGGCGCACATACCCTGGACAATCTCGGCCTTAGCGCGGGCGATGTTCTCGCGGCTGCCCAAAATGCCGATGTGAGAGGTGCCGATCTTGCTCACGATGGCAAAGTTGGGATTGGCGGATTGGGACAGGCGCTCGATCTCATGGAAATGGTTCATGCCCATCTCGAGCACCAGGACCTCGGTATCGGCCGGGGCGGAAAGCACCGTGAGCGGCATGCCGATCAGGTTATTAAAATTGCCCTTGGTGGCCCAGACACGATAGCGCTTGGCGAGAACAGCGGCGAGCACGTCCTTGGTCGTCGTCTTGCCGATGGAACCGGTAATGCCAACGACCAGGCAGCCAAGCTCCAGGCGATACGCGTGCGCCAAACGCAGCAGAAACTCCTCGGGATCATCGGTCAGCAAGATGGCACAGCCCTTGTCCTGCGCCAGCGAGACCAGCTCGGCCTCGGGCTCACGCGTCATCACGACGGCGCCGGCACCCGACTGGACGGCACGGGAAGCAAAATCATTGCCATCGACGTTTTCACCGGGAAAGGCGACGAAAATCGTCCCTTCCTCGACCTGGCGCGAGTCGATAACGCACCCGCGGCATACCCGATCGGCTTCTCCCGTCACGGTTCGGGCCCCTGTTGCGGCCGCGAGGTTGTTGACGGCGATCTCTATCATTGCAGCTCCCCTGTAAACCTAATAATGCTATCGGCGTATTGTATCCCAGCGCCGCACATGCGTGGTGCAGGGCATGTGAACACCCTCATATGGGACAACAAACCACGCCCCAAAGATTGTAACCCCCTACTTCGTGTGCGGGATACCCAGCACGTCGAGCGCGTTGGCCATAATGGACTGGAACGGCACCGCAGCGGCATCTGAGCCGCTCGGCGTTCCGTCGAGCGTGATATAGCACAGCACCTTGGGCGATTGTGCCGGTGCAAAGCCCATAAAGGACGACATGTAGTTCTCCTTGAGGTAGCCGCCGTTCTCGTCGGCACGTTCGGCCGTACCGGTCTTACCCGCCACGTCATAGCCGTCAACCGCGCCGCCAACGCCCGTTCCCTCGGACACGACCGTCTGCATGCACGATGTCACCTGGGATGCGGCATCCTCAGAAATCGCGCGCTCGCCTTCGCCCCAGTCCTTCTCGTCGCCCTTGCTGGACTTATAGAAGTGCGGGGTCATCATCACGCCGCCGTTGGCGATACCGCCCACGGCACGTGCGACCTCAATCGGCGAGACGGACAGTGCCTGTCCAAAGCTCATCGAGCCCAGCGTGGCGCCGTCATACTGGTCACGCTCCTTGACGATACCCAGGCTCTCGCCCGGAAAATCGACACCCGAGCTGTGACCGATGCCCCACTTGTCCACATAGGCGGCAAAGTCGTCGGCACCGATCTTGCGCCCCACTAGGACAAAGCCCACGTTGGACGAACGGCGCATCATCTCGCGCACATCCATGGTCATGGCATAGTCGCGCTTGTCGGCATCGGTGACGGTATCGTCGCCCACCTTAATGCTCGCCGGCACCTCAAACGACGTACTCGATCGCACGACGCCCAAGTCGAAGCCGGCGCCCGCCACGAGCGTCTTAAAGACCGAGCCGGGCTCGTAGGCGTCGGTGACCAGGCGCAGATTCATATCCTCGGTCTTGGCATTCTCCAGATCGGTCTGGTCGTAGGTCGGGTACGAGCAGGCTGCCAAAATCTCGCCTGTCGTAGGATCGGTGACCAGCGCCGAGCCGTTCTTGGCCTTAGTCTTCTCAACTGCCTCTGCCAGGGCATCCTCGGCCGCACGCTGGATATTGACGTCGAGCGTCGTCACGATATCAACGCCGTCGACCGCAGCCACCTTTTTATAGGCACCGCCCGCGATATAGCTGCCGTCCCTCGCGCGCTCGCGTACGAGGGAACCGTTCGTGCCGGTCAGAAGCTTGTTGTATTGCTTTTCGAGACCCGTCAAGCCGTCGTTGTCTACATTCACTACACCCAGCACCTGCGATGCCAGATTGCCGTATGGATATACGCGCTTCATGGCCTGCTCAAAAAGCACGCCGGGCAGGTTCTTCTTCTCCAGCGCCGCAACATCGTCTTCGTCCACCTGGCGCTTGATATACACCCAGGTTCCATCGGACTCAACGAGCTTGCGGCAGGTCTTTTTATCGATTCCAGTTGCCTTGACCAGCGCCGACACCGTCTTGTCGACATCCTCGACAAGCTGCGGGTTCACGGCGATGTTGCGACATTCGACCGACGACGCCAACACGTTGCCGTTGCGGTCGTAGATGGTGCCGCGTTTGGCATAGAGGGTCTGCGCAAGCAGGCGGCGCGCATCGGCACGCTCGCGCAGTTTATCGGCTTCGACAATTTGATAGTCGGCAAGGCGAAAGACGCCCAAGCCCAAGCCAAGCCCGATGAAGCCCATGACGGCTTTGCGGCGAGGCAGAGGTGCGCCTGTGAGCCATTCGGTCGACGGACTCTTGCGCGACCTGGTGTTATGCACTTGAGGGCCGCCCGAGCCGCGAAGTCGCGACGCCGGGTCGTTGCCACGGGACTGCCCGGCGTTGTAAGATTGCCGACCCGTTCCTTGATAACCAGAACGTCCCCGCGACGAGGGACGTCCAGAACCGCGGCCCCCATCGGAACCGCGGCGATAGTCATTTGTCATACTCAGCTACCGTCTTGCTACTGAGCGGTCGCGGTCGCGTTGGCGCCCGCGGCTGCATCCTGCGAAAAGTCAAGTGTAACGCTCTCGCTGGGCTCCACCATGCCATAAGCGCCCGCAAGGTCGCGAATGCGCGTGTCGGCGCCATAGACCGAATGCATGACCTCCAGGTCGGAGCTCTCATCGGTCGCCTTTTCGAGCGTGCTGGTAAGCTCGGCGTTGCTGTTGAGCACCTGGGCCGTAACGCCGGCGAGCGCCACGCGGGCGACGCCGATCGTCATGAAGATAGCCGCAATGATGCAAAACGTTTTAAGAACGCTCATGAAAACCGGGCTTACCGCCTGGTTTGCCTGACGGCCCGCGCCCGTGTAGACATCAAAGCGCGGCGCGCGCTGCTCACGGGGAGCAACGGGGGCCTGCGGCGTCTCACGATAGGCGGGCATGGCGTTCATATCATAGGCGAGTGCTGCGCTTGAAGTGTTGTAGCCCATGATATGCCGCCTCCCATCCCGAGTACGTTGGTAGTGTGTTTAAGCTTCGTTTATGGTGCGAGCGGGAGGTCCAATATCGCGCGGTCGCGCCTACAGACGCTGCGCCACGCGGATCTTGGCTGATCTCGCCCGAGGGTTGCGCTCAACCTCATCAGGCTGGGCAACCAGGGGTTTGCGGGTGATGACCTTGAGTATCGGCACGTTGCCGCACACGCACACCGGAATCTCCGGCGGACACGTGCACCCCTGGCTCATCTCCTTAAAGTGGTTCTTTACGATACGGTCCTCGAGCGAGTGATACGAGATGACGCAGATACGTCCGCCCGGGTTGAGCCACCTGGTGGCGGCATCAAGCCCTCGTTCGAGCACATCGAGCTCGTGATTGACCTCGATGCGAATGGCCTGGAAACTTTTCTTGGCCGGGTGTCCACCATGCCGACGAGCGGCAGCCGGGATACCCGCCTTGATGATCTCGACAAATTGGCCGGTGGTTTCGATCGGTTCTTGCTCGCGGCGGCGCACGATCTCGCGCGCGATCTGCGAGGCGAACTTCTCTTCGCCGTAGACGCGTAGAATCCGGGCGAGGTCGTGTTCGTTATAGGTGTTGATGACCTCAGCTGCGTTTAAGGTGTTATTACCCGGATCCATCCGCATGTCCAATGGGGCGTCCTCGTTATACGAAAAGCCCCTGCCAGGGATATCGAGTTGCGGTGACGAAACGCCCAAATCGAACAGGAAGCCATCGACCCCGGGCACCTCGGCCGAGCAAAGCAGCTCGTCCAAGTCGCCGAAGTTGCCCTTCAGCAGCTGGTGCGGAACGCCGGGAACCTCGCGGTCCAGACGGGCGCCAGCGGCCTCGAGGGCCATGTCGTCCTGATCGACGCCGAGCAAAAGGCCCGTCTCCCCCACCTGCGCGGCCATCTTTACCGAATGGCCGGCACCGCCAAGGGTGCAATCGCAGACAACGGAGCCGCTCTTTAGCCGCAGCGACTCAAGCACTTCGCCGAGCATGACAGGTTCATGCCGATATTCTTGTGTCAAGATCCCACGCTCCATCCGTTACCCGTGCCTTGCCCTTACGAGAAGAAGAGGTCCAGCAGGGCCTCATCGTCATCGTCCTCATCGGCCGCGGCGCGATCCCAAACCTCAAGGTGGTCGTAGTTGCCCACAACCGTGACCTCGCGGTCGAGGTTCGCCTGCTTGCGGAGAGACTCGGAAAGACCGATACGACCGGCGCTGTCCACGTCCATCGACGTGGTGCGCTTGTTGATCGCCCTCATGAGCTTCTGGTCGTTAATGTCACGCGGGTTAAAACCCTCGTGGCCCTCACGACCCGCGAAGAGTCCTTCGACCCACTTATCGAAGGCCTCGGCAGAGAACACGTACAGAGCATCGACATCCAGGGCTTTGAACACGCGAACATGCTCTCCAAGCTCCTCACGAAGGGGTGCAGGCAGGGACAGACGACCTTTTGCATCGAGATTGCGCTCGTATGCACCAGTCATTCCCATGTGCGCCCTCCCCTCGGTTACTCAGATGGCACGTACGCGGGGAACCACCCCGCCTGTCGACGTGATTAATAATATGGGGAACCGCCCCATTTTTCAACACCTTTCCCCCCCCCCTCCCCCCCCCCCCCCCCCCCCCCCCCCCCCCCCC
>OLNN01003327.1_pt1 | contig 10259 bp, 7 predicted proteins | sample 1672141 | NCBI WGS metagenome assembly OLNN01 (sample SAMEA3136652, study PRJEB25190) | human gut metagenome | biome: human gut; feature: human-associated habitat; material: faeces | place: Austria | collected 2013 | reverse complement strand
CAAAAGAAGCAGCGCAACCGGAAATGCCAAGAAAAAGCCAAGACTCAAAAACGCAGGAATCCAGCTTTTCCCTCTGGAAACCGTTCTTACATATTCAGAAGAACAGATTTTTAACTTCATAGCCTGCCACCTCCGTTTCACTAATAAAAATTTCTTCCAGAGTCAAAGGAAGAATTTCACAGAAAAGGGGATTTTTCCCCTGTATTTTCTCCATGATCTGCTCCCGGGTTCCCCGTACAGTCAGAAGCAGCAGAGAACCCTGGTGCTCCGTCTTTAATACATCCATTTCTTTCTGAAGCTGACGTTCCTGATCTTTGTCTTTCAGAACACACTGGATTTTATGAATATGAAATTTCATATCCTCCAGATCTCTGGAAAGCAGAATTCCTCCTTTATACAGAAGTCCCACATGGTCGCAGATATCCTCCAGTTCTCTGAGGTTATGAGACGCGATCACCGGTGTGAATTCTCTTCCCATGATCTCTGATGCAAAAAGGCTTTTTACTCCCTGGCGCATAACCGGATCAAGACCGTCAAAAGTCTCATCGCAGAGCAGGTATTTTGTACCGGCGCTGACTCCCAGGAGCACAAGAAGCTGTTTTCTCATTCCTTTTGAAAAAGTACTGATTCGTTTTTTATCATCCATATGAAACTGCCGCAGGAATTTTGAAAATCTCTGCACATCAAATTTCGGATAATAACATCTGTAAAAATCTGCTATATCCCGTGGTGTATAATCAGCCGGGAAATAACTGTCGTCAGGTATATAAAAAATACAGGCTTTTGCTTTTTCATTATCGTATATACTTTCGCCGTCAATCTCTATCTCCCCCTCATCCGGCTTCAAAATCCCTGCCGCCATACGAAGAAGAGTACTTTTTCCTGCACCGTTGCTTCCCACCAGACCAAACACTTCTCTTTCTCCTATTTCAAGAGAAACTTTATCCACTGCTTTTACGGAGCCAAAAGACTTGCTGCATTTTTTTATCTCTATCATTGGCCTTCCTCCTCATAACAGGAGTTTACCACCTGTATCAGCTCTCCCTTCTGTATTCCCAGGCTCTGCCCTTTTTGTACAGTTTTTCGAAGCTCTTTACGGTAATCCTCCCTTTTTATTTTTAATATCTGATTGGCATCTGCCACAAAATTCCCCCTGCCCTTAACCGGATAGATCAATCCCTCCTGTTCCAGCTCCGCATAGGCCCTCTGTATGGTATTGGGATTGATGGAAAGCTCCATGGCAAGCTGACGGACAGAAGGAAGACGGCTGCCTGCCGGAAGAGCCTCCTGATAGATCAGTACACGGAATTTTTCTGTTACCTGCTCATAGATCGGTCTGCGATCCTGATAATCCAAGATAATAATAAGACGTTCCTCCCTTCTGGCTTATAGTGTATTAACTGTATTGATACACTTATTGTACCATATATTTAAAATCTATTCAAGATTTTTATACAAGAAAAAACCGCCAGAAGGCTGGGCATAAGCCGCAGCACACTCTGGCGGATGTTAAAAAATAAATCTCTGTAATGTTTTACATACGATCCGGTGCGGAAAATCCCAGAAGATCAATACTGGTCTCCAGAATACCTTTTGTCACATCAAGGAGCTTCAGGAAGGATTCCTTCTGCGCCTGATCTTCCTCACTTAAAATCTTTGTCTCATGGTAAAAGCTGTTAAATGCATTGGAAACCTCGTAGATATATGCACAGATCTTGTGCGGCGCTTTTTCCTCAAAAGCATTCTCCACGGTTGCACCGAATTTTGTCAGCTCCAGCATCAGGTTCTTCTGGCTGTTATTTACTGCAGGAAGCATCTGGATTCCCTCAAGGCTTCCTCCCTCTTCCACATAACGGTTCAGGATAGATTTGATACGCACAATCGTGTAGAGAATGTACGGACCTGTATTTCCCTCAAAAGAGGTAAAGCGGTCAATATCAAAAATGTAATCCTTGGTAGCCTGATTGGAAAGATCGCCGTACTTGATCGCAGACAGACCTACGATCTGAGCTGTCTCTGTGGCATCCTTATCTCTTACGCTTCTGTTTTCTACGATCTTGGTATACATTTCCTGGTCGATATCCGCGATCAGACGTTCCAGACGCATAACGCCTCCTTCTCTTGTCTTAAAAGGCTTGCCGTCTTTTCCGTTCATTGTACCGAAGCCAAGGAAAGAAAGCCTGGTGTCCTCTTTTACAAGGCCTGTCTTTCTCGCGCAGCGGAATACCTGGATAAAATGAAGTTCCTGGCGTTTGTCCACTACATAAAGGATCTCGTCCGGATCATAAAGCTTCATACGCTCTACGATGGTTGCAAGATCTGTTGTTGTATAAAGGGAAGCTCCGTCTGATTTCAAGAGCATACAGGGCGGGATTTCCTTGGTGTCTGTCTCTTCCTTTACATCTACAACAAGAGCGCCCTGATCCTCATAAGCAAATCCCTGATCCTTCATGGCCTGGACCATATCCGGAATATAAGGCTGCGCGTCAGATTCCTTTTTCCACAGATCAAAGGAAACATTCAGATTATCATAATTTCTTTTAAGGTCTGTTACAGAAACCTGCATGATATGATTCCAGAGAGCCATATAGCCTGGCTTTCCCTGCTGCAGAAGGTGAGTTGCCTCCAGAGCCTCGTTGCGGTAATCCTCATCCTCTTTGGATTTTCCGCTGGCGCAGGGATAAATCTCTTCCAGTTCTCCAATGGTAAACGGCGCTTCTGCAGGATATTCCCCCTGATAGCTATCGTCAAAATATACCAGCTCCGGTTTGCGGTGTTTCAGTTCTGTAATGATCAGCCCCATCTGAAGTCCCCAGTCTCCCAGATGTACATCGCCGATCACTTTATGGCCTACAAAACGTCCGATTCTTTTAATGCTCTCTCCGATGATTGCTGAACGAAGATGACCTACATGAAGTGGTTTTGCCACATTTGGTCCGCCATAATCAATAATGATCGTTTTGGGATTTTCTGCCTGGGCAACAGAAAATTTCGGATCCTCTGCCATCTCCTTCAGATAGTCTGCAAGGAACTCTTCTTTTACTTTCAGGTTGATAAATCCCGGTTTTACTACCTCTGCCGCAGAAAATACCCGGCTGTCTTTTAAATATTCCACCACATCATCTGCGATCATAAACGGTGCTTTTTTGTATGCCTTGGCGCCTGCCATTGCCCCGTTGCACTGAAACTCACAGAGATCCGGTCTGTTGGATACTGTTACCTTTCCGTATTCCGGATCATATCCGGCTTTTTCAAAGGCTGAGGAAAGCTCCTCTGCCATAATTTCCATCAGTTTCTTCATGTCTTATGACTCCTCGTATTTATTCTTTTCTTTTTTCAGACAGTAACCTTTTTTGAGCAGGCAACTGCAAGAGCTCCATGTCCGATATGACAGGCAACGCTTAAAGACAGGGGATCCATCTGGATCTCATAATCAGGAAACATTTCCTGAACCTCTTTTTTGAATTCCTCTGCTTCTTCCTGATTTCCCGTATATGCCATCTCCAGACACATTTCGCCGCGCTTTGCATATTCTGCAAAACGACTGTCGAAATCCTCTTTCATGGCCTTCAGCATCACTCTTTTGGCCTGCTTCTTTCCTCTGACCTTTGAATAGGCGTCCAGCTTGTCTCCCTGGATCTGCAGTACCGGTTTCAGATTCAGAACTGTACCGATCGCTGCGGCTGCCGGTGTGATACGTCCGCCTTTTTTGAGATATTTCAGAGTTTCCAGCGTAATATAAATGCTGGATTCCCGTCTTTCTGCCTCAAGGATCTCACGGATCTCCGCAGCGCTTTTACCAGCCTGTACAAGCGTCAGCGCATCCATCACAGACTGCTTCTGAGTTACAGAAATCCTCTGGTTATCCACAACCTGAACCTTGCCGTTATAATCACGGGCAAGTCCCATGGCCGTTTCACAGGAAGCGCTCAGCCCGCTTGACATGGGAATATGCACGATCTCATTGTATTCTTTTAAAAGTGTATCCCACAGTCCGCAGACTTCACCCGGATTTGGCTGAGAGGTGGAAATAGGTTCATCCTTTTTCAGTCGCTCATAAAACTCCTCCTGAGAAAGCGTAACCCCTTCCAGATACATAACCTCATTAATATAAAAGGGCATCGGCAGAACAGAGATTCCAAGCTTTCTTCCCTCATCCTGCGTAATGCCGCTGTTGCTGTCAGTTACAATGGCAATTTTTCTCATACTGCATTCTCCTTATTTCCTTTATCCTGAAAAATACATGCTGTATACAGTTTAACATACTTTTTGGGGTATCTCAATTAAAAATTTGCCACGATAGTCTCAATTCACCCAATTATCCATTGTACCGTTTACTGTCCTCTCCATTCCGGTTGCCTTATCAGAATACATTCCGGATTTTTCCGCAGAATTCAGGAAATATTTAAAATCTCATTCAAATCAACCGATTTCCAGTTTTCATCTGAGCCTTCCCCTCCCTCAAAATGAATCTTCAAAACATTTTCACTTTCCCATTTCATTTCAAAGGGCCAGTATACATCCGGATCAAAGGAATCTTTTTTGTATAAAGTTTTTCCCTCTTTGTCCACCACAAACAGATCCGGTCCCAGATATCCGCTGATATACCGATTGCCGTCTTTATCAAAAACATATCCTTTTTCTGTGGATGATCCCATATACTCTTCATTTTTCCATACCATCTCTCCGGTTGCCTCATTCAGCGCAAGAATAGTTCCATCCTCAACCAGATAATAAAGTCCGTTTTTCTGCCCGATTCCTGACACCCGCACACACTGCGCCCGCTCATAAGTGTCCGTGGAATACTGCCAGAGAACAGCGCCCTCCTCATCATATCTGGTAACTGTTCCATATTCCGTATTTCCATCAGAACCGTATTCGAATACGATCTGGTTCTTTTTTTCTTCCTATGGAATCTGCTCGGTTACGCTTACCTGTGTCAGGGCAATCCATCCTGTCTGTTCCTCATAGGTAATCAGTCCCCAGTTGTTTCCATTTGACGCTGTGGCTTCTCTGGAAACATGAAGAACTGTCCCATTGGGAATCATGTTTTCTGTCAGTTTATCGTAGTCCGCTCCCGGTCCCCAGCGAAAATTTACACCACCGTCCGGAGCAAACACTTCTACGTGATAGTCTGTTTCCCAGGTGCTTAATTCCTGCAAGAAGCTATTCGCGGAAACATTTGCAGTGCCAGAGCATACGGACAACATAATTCCTGCTGTTAACCAAAAAACACTAAGCCTTTTCATTTACTATCTCCCTTTTTGAACTTTCTATCTGTATCTCTTTACACTTCCAGGGTTTCTATTCATATTTTAACATATTTTTCTGAATAAGAAAATTCCAGTACATAAAAATACCCTGATCAGTAAAACGGAGACCTTGCTTAACTGCTTCAGCAGAAGAAATGTCTCCGTTTTATATTATTTTCTTTTTATATCTCAAATGTATAATTCCCACTTCCAAGCTCACACTGATTTCCTTCAAGTATCAATGTTGCCGCTGTATTTTCCGGCACAGTACAGGTATAGCGATATCCCGTTTCCGTTTTCTCCCAGGCGCTTTCAATTCTTCCATGCGGAGTATCAATACCTCCTTTTGCAAAGCCAAGCGCTCCCATTTCCGGTTTCAGAATAAAATGCTTAAAACCAGGGTTCTTTTCATCCCTCTGGATTCCCAGCATATTCTCATACAGCCAGCTCAATACACTTCCAAGAGAATAGTGATTAAAACTGTTCATAGAATTATTCCCGCCAAAGCCATTTTCATGAGTATAGCTGTCCCAACGTTCCCAAATGGTAGTTGCTCCCTGTGTTACCGGATACAGCCAGCTTGGATATGCTGTCTGCAGCATGGCCTTTTGTGCGATCTCCGTATAACCGCCTTCACTCAGCATTGGGTTAATGGGACCTGTGCCAAAGAATCCAGACTGTACAGTGTAATTTCCTTCCTCTGTAGTCCGAGCCAAATGAGCATAAGCTTTCTCCTTATATTCCCGACCAAATACATCACAACTCAATGCCACAGAGTAGCTTCCCTGCACATCGCAGAGACTTCCATCTGCATTCTTTGTCCTACCGGTTTCTTTTTCCACAAACATTGCATTCCAGTATTCCTTTGTCCGTACTGCTTCCTCATAATATTTCTCCATATCTGCTTTTCTTCCGAGAAGCCCTGCAAATTTTGCCATAAGAGCTGCATTGCGATAATGAAAAGCATTCCAGAGAAGATAATCATCTGCCGGAACAGGAGCCAGCCAATCTCCCAACCATGCCTGATAAGGAAGCTTTGGAAGTCCCGGCATTCCGGCTTTTTTTATTCCATCCATCCACAGGCACATGGAATCATAATGCTCCCGGATCACAGAAATGTCTCCGTACTGCTGATACAACTCCCAGACCATAAGAATCATTGCACTTTCATAAGTCAGCCCACCAAACCCGCCGCCAAAAGGCGCGATACAAGGAAGTCTTCCATCCTCTGTCTGCATATCCTGCATCGCCTGCAGATTTCGAAGATAAAAATTCTTTACATTACTCTGATATGTAGCTGTCCTGCAGAAAATATGGGTATCTCCCAGCCATCCCATACGCTCGTTCCTCTGAGGACAATCTGTAGGAATGCTGATAAAATTACATAACTGACTGTATTTTACATTTTTTACAAAGCGATTCAAAAGTGTATGAAATGGACAGCGGCTTGGCCGGATCAAAAGCACCTGTAATCTCCTTTACGCTTGACAGCAACACACCCTGCACATCAGAAAGTGCCGGTGGTGTATGCACTCCGCTGATTTCAATATAGCGATATCCATGAAAGGTAAAGCGCGGCTGATATATCTCTTCTCCCTCTCCGCTGCAGATATAAATATCTGTATTGGAAGCCTCGCGCAGGTTTGCCTGAAGCATCTGTCCACACAGGCCTTTATACTCATCCAAATCAGGACACAAAATTTCACCGTATCGGATAGTGATCTTCTGTCCCATTTTTCCTCTGAGTTTCAGACGAGGTACGCCTGCAATCTCCTGTTCCAGATCATAAATATATACTCCCCGAACCGGTTCTGTCATAGATTTGGCAGTAAAAATCTCCACCTCACTGACAGGCGCCTGATAATTTCCGACAAGCTCCGGCTCCTGTCTGTTCATAGACGGCCAGCAGGCTGCCCCCGGAAAGATTCCTTCTTTTTCTTCCATAGATACGGGCTTAATAATCTCCGGTTTCTTCATGCCATCAATTTTAAAATCCGCCCTGGAAAATGTTTCATAAATATCTATCTTTCTTGCGTCAAACTGCTCGCCATTAAAAAATCCGGCGTAACGGTACGGACCTTCTCCAAAATAGTCCCAAACTTTATCGTCTGTGACAATCGCATCTCTTCTTCCATCCTCATACTGAATTACCAGTTTACCAAGAAAGCTTGGCTTATCACCCCAGTAATTGTAATTGTGCATACGGAAGCTAAAAGAATCACTCCACCATCCGGACGCAAGTATGCAGCCGATCCCGTTTTCACCCTGAATCAATATATCTGTCACATCGTAGGTCTGATACATCAGATGCTTATCAAACTGACTCGCTCCAGGTGCAAAGTAATTCTCATTAAGACGTTTTCCGTTTATACTGCACTCATAAATACCTCTGGCTGTCGCATAAAGTCTGGCTGAAGCCACCTTGCCATTCACCTGAAAGTTCCTACGAAGCATGGGAAGGCTGTGACAGGTTGGATCTTTCGTTTCCTGACATTCACCTTTTAAATGCTTTCCTGCTTCTTTATCCACCGTAAGAATTTCACGTCCCGGATTTCTTAAATTCCGCACGCATATTCCGCCAAATTCTGCCTCACTGTCCTGCCCCACATAATAACCGATCTCACACAAACGCGGATATGTTGTCACGTCATATGCTCCAAGAGGATTCAGCTGACGCGGTATGATTATTTCTCCTGACGGCGTTTCTTTTTTACAGTGATCCACCTTCCGGTCATCCAGATACGTATATGCGCCGTTTCCTTCTACCTCAATAGTCAGCTTGTGCGGTTTTCTTTTGTTCTCCTCAGTGATCAGAGCCTCTCCTGTTTTCAGATCTACAGCCGGAAACTGGCAAAACGGTATATCCGGACGGTCCTCAGTTGCATAGCCAACCCGATAGACTTCTATCATAGCCGGAGATGTTTCCACATTAAGCACAAAGCGGATATAATTTTCCCCACTCAACTGCATTTCATTTTTACTTTTATCCATTAGCCGCCAGTCATTTGCTCCGAACACAATACCTGCCCGGCTGCCTTTTTCCACACAAATAACACTTTCAATCACAAATACGCCAATGGTATCTGCTGCCACTGCAAATTCCGGTGCTCCAATCCACTCAGCGCCCTCCCATGCAGAAATGTGCGGATTCAGCATACCCGTTTCAAAAAATACATGTCCTTCTGCCAGTTCTTCCTCCTGATTCCAGACCTTTACTGTAACCTCATATCTTGTTTCCGGCTTCAGTTCTTTTCCTGTATATGCAGTCCCAATGGAACAATCGTTTTCCATAACTCCACTGTCCCAGACATCGGATGCCCCCGGTGTTGTCCCGACAAGAATCTGCGCTTTTTTCTGCATGGTATTCTGTTTTTCGGAACGTAATTTCCAAGAAAATCTTGGGCTTTTTATATCAAGCCCAAGTGGATTTTCCAGTTCATTTATTTTAATATCATAAATATGAAACATATCTTTTTCCTACCTTAATTCTTTTTATACGGCTTTGCATTTTCATACTGATTAGACTGCCATACAATATTCGCCAGACGGCTGATGCAGGCTTTCAAATCTTCTATTGAGAGTTTACCTTCTGCAAGCTCCTGTTCCAGATTTTCTCTGTCGCAGACAGCGCCCGGCATAACCAGATCATTTCCGGCTCTCATACATCCGGAAGCCGTACAGACCGGTCCTTTTTCCGTGGTAGTCCAGTCTGTCATAATCATGCCCTCAAATCCCCACTCACAGCGGGCTGCTTTTGTACAAATATCATTGCAGTTTGCTGCGTGAACGCCATTAATCAGATTATAGCTAGTCATAATTGACATAGGCTGAGATTCCTTAATTGCAATCTCAAAGCCTTTCAGGTAAATCTCTCTCAGCGTTCGCTCAGATAGAATACTGTCAGAATCCATACGGTTATCCTCCTGATTATTGCATGCAAAATGCTTGATCGTTGTTCCGCATCCCGGTACACTCTGCACTCCATCCGTCATAGCTCCTGCAATTCTTCCTGAAAGAAGAGGATCTTCTGAATAATATTCAAAATTACGTCCACACAGAGGATTTCTATGAATATTCATTCCCGGAGCCAGCCAGAGGGTCACCCCAAATGTTTCCATTTCACCGCCGATCATTGCGCCCACTTCACGTATCAGCGCTGTATCCCAGGTCTGTGCAAGAAGTGTGCCGACCGGAATGGCCGTACAGTACTGATAATAGGTTTCTCCCGGATCTTCCGGCATTCCCTCACAGAAGATACCGCCTTCCAGACTGAACATAAACGGTTTATTTACAATTCTTCCTTCATGTACATTGTAATGCTTCATCAGACGCAGTCCTGCCGGACCGTCTGCAAGCACAATACTTGCCAGATTTTGTTCAAGCGCGCAGTCATTTGTCTCTCCTGCCGACCCCGGCACAGAAATACCTGCGGAACCAAGATTGCTACCCTGTCCTTTACCGGGATCACCGCTAGCAAGTGCGATCAGTTGTTCTGTGGAAAGCGTATCCACAAATGCCCGCGCTTCCTCCGGTACCACCTCTGCATTTGTTTTATATACAACAATTTCTGTCTCTATCTCTGCCGCTGAAAGCTGCAGCACCGGCAGCCCTGAGGTTCTTTCCATAAGTGCTGCAAATTTTGCTTCCATCTTCTCAGCGTCTGCTTTTTTCTCATTCAGCTCCTCCTGAAGCGGACAGATATTCTCAGTTCTGGAAAGAACTGCTTCTCCATCCAGTTTAAGCACAGCTTCCGGCACAGAAGAATCCAGACTGTTGCCGATCCACACCACATAATTACCTGCTTCCATAATCCACGCGGCATCATTTTCACTGTAGGATGTCAGTTGATCCAGAGTAAAGGTAAGAACCATTTTCTGGCTTTCTCCCGGCGCAAGAACCTCTGTCTTTCCAAACGTAGCCAGACGACGGTACTCTTTTTGAAGTCTGCCTGTCGGACACGTTACATAGGCCTGAACCACTTCCCGTCCGCTGTAGGTATCTCCGGTG
>OLNN01003324.1_pt1 | contig 10266 bp, 17 predicted proteins | sample 1672141 | NCBI WGS metagenome assembly OLNN01 (sample SAMEA3136652, study PRJEB25190) | human gut metagenome | biome: human gut; feature: human-associated habitat; material: faeces | place: Austria | collected 2013 | reverse complement strand
CCTGTCCATGTCTTGCGCGACGGACAGGAGCTTTCCTATGAAGCGGTCAGCTCGTAATCCCATGGCCTTGGAAGGAGGTGATACCCATGGCGACACGGGGCCGAAAGCCCAAGCCCACGGCGCTCAAGGTGCTTGAGGGCAACCCAGGCAAGCGCCCGCTCAACGACAGGGAGCCCGTTCCGCCCAAGGGCACGCTCAAATGCCCGGCGTGGCTCCTGCCGGAAGCCAAAAAGGAATGGAAGCGGCTTGCTCCCGCGCTGGAAGCCATGGGCGTGCTGACCATGGCCGACCTCACGGCGTTTGAGGGCTACTGTCAGGCCTATGCCCGGTGGAAGGAAGCCGAGGCGTTCATCACACAGCACGGCTCAATCTTTCAGACGCCCAGCGGCTATGTGCAGCAGGTGCCACAGGTCTCCATTGCCCAGCAGAACCTCAAGATCATGCAGTCGTTCTGCTCGGAGTTCGGCCTGACCCCGGCGACCCGCGCGCGCATCATCGCCGGGGCCGGTTCGGAGGATGGCACTTCAGAGGATCCCATGGAACGGCTGCTCAAGGGGGAGTGGTAAATGGCGTTTGACGAACGGAAGGCTCAGCGCGTGGTCCGCTTCATTGAGGCGCTGCGTCACACGAAGGGCGAGTTCCACGGCCATCCTTTTCACTTGCTGCCGTGGCAGGAGAAGATCATCCGGGACGTGTTCGGTACGGTGCGCGACGACGATCTCTCCATGCGCCAGTACACCACGGCCTACATCGAAATCCCCAAAAAGAACGGAAAGTCCGAGCTGGGCGCGGCCATCGCGCTCAACATGCTCATCAACGACGACGAGTGGAAGGCCGAGGTCTACTCCTGCGCGTCCGACCGCCAGCAGGCCGCCATTGTGTTCGACGTGGCGGTGGACATGGTCAGGCAGTCCCCGGCGCTCATGAAGCGCGTCAAGATCATCCCGTCCACCCGGCGCATGATCTATCAGCCCACAGGGAGCATCTATCAGGTGCTCTCCAGCGAAGTGGCCACCAAGCACGGCTTGAACGTGTCCGCCTGCATCTTCGATGAATTGCATACCCAGCCCACCCGCGCGCTCTACGACGTGATGACGCAGGGATCGGGCGACGCGCGCAGGCAGCCGCTGTGGTTTTTCCTGACCACGGCGGGCACCGACCGCAACTCCATCTGCTGGGAGGTACATCAGAAGGCACTCGACATTCTGGAAGGGCGAAAGAACGATCCGCGCTTTTACCCGGTGCTCTTTGGCCTGCCGGACGAGGCGGACTGGACGAGCGAGGAAAACTGGTACCGGGCCAATCCCTCGCTGGACCACACCATCACCATCGACAAGGTGCGCGACGCCTTCCGCAAGGCGCAGGAAACCCCGGCGGACGAGAACCAGTTCCGCCAGCTGCGCCTGAACCAGTGGGTGAAGCAGTCCGTGCGCTGGATGCCCATGGACAAGTGGGACGAGTGCGGCGGCGTGGTGGACCCCTACGCGCTGGAGGGCCGCGCGTGCTACGCGGGGCTGGACCTGTCGAGTACCTCCGACCTGACGGCGCTGGTGCTGGTGTTCCCGCCCACCTCGGAGAACGAGCCGTACATCGCGCTTCCGTTTTTCTGGCTGCCCGAGGAGACGCTCTCCCTGCGGGTGCGGCGCGACCATGTGCCCTACGACCAGTGGGCAAAGCGTGGCTTCATCCAGACCACGGAGGGGAACGTGGTGCATTACGGGTTCATCGAGCGGTTCATCTGCGAGCTGGGCGAGCGCTATGACATCCGCGAGATCGCTCACGACCGCTGGAACGCCACGATGATGGTGCAGACGCTGGAGGACGACGGCTTTACCATGGTACCCTTTGGGCAGGGCTTCAAGGACATGAGCCCGCCGACCAAGGAGCTGATGCGCATCGTGCTGGAGCACAAGCTCTGTCATGGCGGACATCCGGTGCTGCGCTGGAACATGGACAACGCCTACGTGCGCACGGACCCCGCGGGCAACCTGAAGCTCGACAAGGAAAAATCCACGGAGAAGGTGGACGGAGCCGTCGCGCTGGTCATGGCGCTCGACCGGGCGCAGCGCAATCTGAATGGCGGCAGCGTTTACGATGAGCGCGGTCTGCTGACGCTTGACTGGTGAGGTGATCAAAATGCCCAAAGCGCCAAAACGCCCCTGCCGCTATCCGGGATGTCCGAATCTTTGCGACAAGGGCGTTTACTGTTCCAAACATATGCAGTTTTCATCCGACCGAATGCGAGGCGGCGCGGAAGCCCGTGGCTACGACAGCCGCTGGCGCAAGGCCCGCGCGGCTTTCCTGCAGCGCAATCCGCTGTGCAATGAGTGCATGAAGCACGGCAGGCTCACACCCGCAACGGTGGTCGACCATGTGATTCCGCACCGGGGCAATCAGAAGCTGTTCTGGGATGAAAACAACTGGCAGGCGCTGTGCAAGAGCTGCCATGATCGGAAAACAGGGGGTGGATTATAACTTTTCCAAAGGATTATATGCATTACTATGGAGACCGCAAAAAGGAGGACCAAAGATAATGACACTGATCACAACGGCTGCACCTGCTGCGATAGTCCCCCAGTAAAAATGCTTGTTCTCAGTATCTTTTTCACCAGCCATTTTTGCAATTTCCATCATCTTTTCAACATAGTACTTCTTTTCTTCAAAAGGAAGATCCTCTTTGCTAAGGCAAGTTTTCAGAGCTCGAATCACTTCGTTATATAATTCGAGGCATTGCTTACTGCTGGCGGAAGCGTTATCTTGAGCTTTTTCAATAATCTCCTTGTAATCCTGTAGGGCTTCCAAAGACAACCTTGCAAACTCCGGAATTTGTTCCAGCACTTGCTTCGCAACCTCTGGGTCCATATCACGAAGCATCGATGCAAAAGACATTACTTTATCTTTTGTCATGTGTCGAAAATCCGAAATGCCAAGAGCTTTCAAAACTTCTACTTCACTCAACTTCTTGTCCATGATTTTCACCTCAATTCATCATCTAATTCCCACTCTCATTATATAGCAAAACGAGGTATTTTCATAGGAGGTTTCAATGAAAAATCCATTTCTTGGTCTATTCCGTGCCCGGGACAAGCCACGTGACGCGGTATCCGCGGCGACGACGTTCTTCTTTGGTTCGTCCGCTTCCGGTAAGTCGGTGAACCCCAAGAACGCCGTGCAGGTGTCCACGGTGTACGCCTGTGTACGTGTCATCGCGGAAACCATCGCCAGCCTTCCGGTGGGCGTGTATGAAACCACCGCCAACGGCAGTCAGAAGTCCATGGATCATCCGCTGTACCGCCTGCTCCACGACGAGCCCAACCCGGAGATGACCAGCTTTGTCTGGCGGGAAACGACGCTCAGTCACCTGCTCCTGTGGGGCAACGCCTATAGTCAAATCATCCGGAGCGGAAAAAGCCATATCCTTGCCCTGTACCCGCTCCTGCCCGACCGTATGGAGGTGGACAGGGACAGCAGCGGCAAACTGACCTATACCTACACCACTACTGAGGGCGGCACGGTACAGCTTCGCCCGGAGGACGTGCTGCACATCCCCGGCCTGGGTTTTGACGGCATCATGGGCTACAGCCCCATCGCGTTGGAGAAAAACGCCATCGGTCTGGAGATCGCCGCCGAGGAATATGGCAGCACCTTTTTCAAGAATGGCGCTCGCCCCAGCGGCATCCTGACACACCCGAACACCGTCAAAGATCCCAAACGCCTGCGGGAAAGCTGGAACGCGGCCTATGGCGGCTCTTCCAACGGTTCAAAGGTCGCCATTCTCGAAGAGAACATGTCCTTCACGCCCATCTCGCTGCCGAACAACGAGGCGCAGTTCCTCGAAACGCGGAAATTCCAGGTGGAGGAAATCTGCCGGATCTTTCGTGTGCCGCCGCACCTGATCGGCGATCTGAGCCGAAGTACCTTCTCCAACATCGAACATCAGTCCATCGATTTTGCGACGCATACCATCCGACCGTGGCTGGTGCGCATCGAGCAGGCCATGAACCGCGCCCTGTTCTCTGTAAGTGAGAAGGGGCGTTTTTATGTGCAGTTCAACCTCGACGGCCTGATGCGCGGCGACTACAAATCCCGCATGGAAGGCTATGCCATCGCGCGGCAAAACGGCTGGATGAGCGCCAATGACATCCGGGCGCTGGAAAACCTGAACCCCATCCCGGACGAGGAAGGCGGCAACACCTATCTGTGCAACGGCAACCTCGTGCCGGTGGCACTCGCGGGCATTTCCATGGCCGCCGCCGCGGTGTCCGCGTTGGAAGATCAACCTGCTGAGGAGAGTCAGCAGGAACAGCCGCCGCAGGAACCCTCGAAATCGAATAAACGGACAAGGAGGAATGCCCATTGAGGGAACTGAGCCTGAACGGCTATATCGACGAGGAGAGCTGGTTCGGCGATGAAATCACCCCGGACAGTCTGCATGAACTGCTCTATGGAAAGGACAACGCCGCCGCGGACGATGTGCACATTCGTCTGAACAGCTATGGCGGGTCCTGCAACGCCGCCACGCGGATGTTTGACGACATTCGCGCGTATCCCGGCAGCGTGAAAATCACCGTTTCCGGCACCGCGGCTTCCGCCGCGACGGTTCTGTGCATGGCTGCGGACCGGCTGGAGATGACGCCCGGCAGCCTGTTCATGATCCACGACCCCAGCACGGTGGCCTATGGAAACGAGCGCGATATGGACGAAGCAAAAGCCGTCCTGCGCGCCTGCAAGGAAAGCATCCTCAACATGTACGGCACCCGCATCCGCATTTCCCGTGACGATGCAGCGGACATGATGATGAAAACCTCGTGGATGGACGCCAATGAAGCCTTTGAAAAGGGCTTTGTGGACGGCGTGACGGAAACGCCCGCCAAGCTGCCCACGGACAGCGCGGGACACAAGGTATCCCTGGATACGGCAAAAGCCGGAGTTCAGGCCTGGTTCGATCGAAAGACCAGGCCTTTTTCTGTGCAGCGAACGCCGCAAAGCACACCGCAGCCCGCCTGTGCGGAGCAGCCCAGGGAACCTGCGCCCGCACCGGATAACCGCGTGCGGGTTTTCGCCACCGATACACGGCTGGAACATCTCAGATTTTAAGGAGGAGACTCGTATGAACCAGATTCTCACCATGCGCGAAAAGCGCGCTTCCCTGTGGGATGCCGCCAAGAAGTACCGCGACTCCCACATTGGCAACGACGGCACCATGTCCGCCGAGGACGCCGCTGTCTATGACCGCATGGTCGACGACGTCGACCGCATGAAAAAGGAGATTGACCGCCTGGAGCGCCAGGAGGCCATCGAGAATGAAATGAACCGCCCGACCGCCATCCCCATCCTGGGCCGCCCGGAAAACCCCATCACCGGAGAGGACAAGAAGGGCCGCGCGTCCGATAGCTACAAAAAGGCGTTCTGGCAGAACATGCGCAGCAAGAGCGTGTCCCATGAGGTGTTCAACGCGCTGCAGATCGGCACCGACAGCGAGGGCGGCTTCCTCGTCCCGGACGAGTACGAGCGCACACTGGTCGATACCTTGCAGGAAGAGAACATCTTCCGCAGGCTGGCGCACGTCATCTCCACGGAATCCGGCGATCGCAAGATCCCTGTGGTCGCGTCCAAGGGCACGGCCAGCTGGATCGACGAAGAAGCGGCGTATCCCGAAAGCGACGACAGCTTTGGGCAGGTTTCCATCGGCGCGCACAAGCTGGCGACCATGATCAAGATCAGCGAAGAGCTGCTGAACGACTCAGTGTTCGACATGCCCTCCTACATCGCCCGGGAATTTGCCCGCCGCATTGGGGCCGCCGAAGAAGAGGCCTTCTTTACCGGCGATGGTACCGGCAAGCCCCTGGGCATCCTCGCGGCGACCGGCGGCGCACAGACCGGCGTGACTGCCGCCAGCGCAACCGCCATCACCATGGACGAGGTCATCGACCTGTTCTACTCCCTGCGTTCCCCCTATCGCAAGCGGGCCGTGTTTCTCGTGAACGACTCCACGGTCAAGGCGATCCGCAAGCTGAAGAACGGCAACGGCGATTACCTGTGGCAGCCCAGCCTGACGGCGGGCCAGCCCGACACCTTGCTCAACCGCCCGGTCTACACCTCCAGCTATATGCCCGCCATCGCAGCCGGGAACAAGACCATCCTGTTCGGCGACCTCGGCTATTACTGGGTGGCCGACCGGCAGGGCCGCTCCTTCAAGCGGCTGAACGAACTCTACGCCGCCACCGGGCAGGTGGGCTTCCTTGCCTCGCAGCGCGTGGACGGCAAGCTGGTGCTGGCCGAGGCGGTGAAGGTACTGGCGCAGAAAAGCGCCTGACAGCCATGAAAGCGAGGGATCAATATGAGCGACTACCAGACCCGGAACTACACCGCCCACGGCGGAAAAGAGACGGTCATCGGCGGAAAATTGACGTTCCTGCCCGGCGCGGAGGTCGAGGGCCTCGAAGCGCTGTTGCCCTCCGCGCAGCTGCCGCAGCTGCCCGCGCAGGCCGACAGCGTGGCCACGACCATCGCCGCGCTCAAGGACGATTTCAACGCGCTGCTGTCCAAACTGCGCGCCGCTGGCCTGATGGAGAGCGCTGACGCGGGCGGCGATGAAGCGTGACCGTTTCCGTCGCTGAACTGAAAACGCATCTACGCATCCAGCACGATGAGGAGGACGGCCTGCTGGAATCCCTGCTCAAACAGGCGCAGGCCGCCGCCAACGATTTCTGCCGCACGGACTTTGACGAGGACGCGCCGGAGCCGGTGCGCCTCGCCATCCTGCTCATGGCTGCGCATTTCTACGAATACCGCGACAGCTCCGACAAGGCGGCCTACGCTACCATGCTCAGCGCCTTTCACGCGCTGTTGTACCCGCACCGCGTCATCGAAGAGATGTTTTGACCGCGCCTTTGGCGCTCGTTCGGAAAGAGGTGTTCGACGTGAAAATCCCACATCCCGGCGAGCTGCGCCATCTGGTGGAGATCGGGCGGACGGTCAATGCCGTCAACGAGAACGGCTACCCCGTGGAGACGGATCAGGTGGTCTGTCGCGTGTGGGCCGCCGCCGAGGACGATTCCTCCCGCTATTTCTTCGCCGCCGATGCCGAAAACGCCGGGCGCGGGCTGGCCTTCATCATCCGCTGGCGCGCGGACGTTCAGCCCGGTATGTGGGTGAAGTGGAACGGTGAAAAGCAGAACATCACCGCGCTGGGCGAGTACGACTTCAAGCGCCGCTATTTGAAGCTGACCACGGAATCCGCAAAGGGGGTGCGTTGAGTGAAGCGCGTGCAGGACGCTTTGAAGTCCACCGGCATTCCAGTCTTCGCGGGCGCGTGGAAGGCCACTGCTGAAAACCCCACCGCCCCGGAGCAGTATCTGGTCTACACCACGCAGACCTATGAGACGGAACACTGGGACGACGCCCTGCGGCGCTATGAGGTCTATGTCTACCTGAACCTCTGGTGCGCGGGCGACCCCACCGACGCCATCCGCCGCGTGCGCGCCGCCATGCGCGGGGCCGGGTTTGCCATGCGCGAGGAGGGCGATTCCTACAACGACGACACAGATCAGACCCTCGTCGCATGGACGTGGGTCTGCTGGGAGGAGGCGGACGCATGAGCCTTGAAGTCAAGGGCGGCGTGGAACTGCGCGACGATGTGGCGCGCATGGCCGACCTGTTGCGCGCCTCGGGCGGCAACGGCACGCGCGCCTGCAACTACATCCTGCAGACCGCCGCCCAGCCCGTGCTTACGCGGATGCTCCACAACGCCTCTACCGATCCCAAGCGCCGCAGCGGAACGCTGTACAACTCCATCCGCATCGGGCGCGTGGTAAAGAAGCGCTCCGGCGGCTACCGCGTCACTGTGGGCGTGCATCGTGCGGACGGCGGCGCGAAGTATGCCTCGCCGGTCGAATTCGGTCACGGCGGGCCGCATCCCGCGCCGCCCCATCCCTTTATCCGCCCCGCCTTCGACGGCGGCGTGGACGAAGCCTACGAGAAAGCCAAACAACTGCTCGGACAGGCCCTCGACGCCCGAGGGCTTTTGTAATTTGAAGAAGGAGGTATTCACGCTATGCCCAGCCCGACTGCCGCGCCCGCCGTATCGTCTACGGTGGGTCTGAAAAACCTCGTCATTGCGCCCGTCACCGCCGATACGGAGGAAAGCACCACCTACGGCGATCTGCAGAAAGTCGCGGGCGCGATCGAGGCCACCATTACCCCGGAGAACAACGACCCCGACGTCCAGTATTTTGACGACACCGAGGGCGACGTCCTCTATCCCGACCCCGAACTCTCCTTTACCACCCGGTTGGCCGATCTGCCGCTGGTCATTCAGGAGATGATCTTCGGCAACCAGATCGACGACAACGGCGTGCTCATCCGCTCCGCCAACGACAAGCCCGGCTACTTTGCCGTAGGCTTTATGTCCGAAAAGGCCAACGGCAAGTACCGCTATGTGTGGCTGTTCAAAGTCCGCGCCAAGCCGGTCACGGAAAGCTACGCCACCAAGGAAGGCACGACCATTACCCGGCAGACCGGCGAGGTCGAATGGACGGCGATCAAGAGAACCTCGGATGGGCGCTATCAGGCCATTGCCGATGAAGGCGAGGGCGGCTTTGATTCTTCCAAGGCTGCGACCTTCCTCGAATCCGTCTATACGCCCACGTTCACGCCGGAGGAAGATGGGCCGTAAGCGCTGTGACAAGCGCTTGATATTGCAATGACCGCCCGCCGGGACTTTGGGCGGGCGGTCTCTCTACTACTATATAAGGCTTACGGGAGGGCGCGCGCATGATCACCTGCACACTGAGGGACAAGAAGTATTCCGTGGATTTCATCTCGGGCCGGGCGCTGCGGGAAATGGAGCCCGCCGCGCAGATGTACGCAAAAATCGTACACCTGTCCGAACTGGCCGCCAAGGGCAAGGAAGTCCCCAAGGACGCGAAATTCACCATTGCCGACGCGATGGATGTTATGATCCGCTGGTTCTGCATCCTCTTTCAGAACCAATTCACCCCGGACGACGTGCTGGACAACTATCCCGTTGACCGGCTGATGCACGACATTGCCCTCGCGCTCATGGCCGTGCAGACGCAGACCACGGACGTGCTTTCCGATTTCCCTACGAAGGCGGCGGAAGCGACGCCGCAGACGGAAGCGGCAGCGGCGACCGCCTGACGCTGCCGGACTACATCTACGCCACCTACAACGCCCTGATGTCCAGCGGCTGGAAGTTTGACGAGATCGACCGCATGGACATGCCGGGCTTTCTGAAGTTGCGCGCGTGGAGTGCGGGTAGGGAGCGGAAAAAACGAGAACCTCGCCGACGGTATATCGACGAGGTCTGGAAAAATGTGAGGCCCGGAACGTGACAGACGGCTCCATGGTCGCCCTCACCATACTTCATCCCCCTGTGCTTTGGGCCAGGCGATTTCCTCCGCAAGGTGGAGGTTGCCGTCAAAGGCCGCAGCGCGCTGAACCAGCGTGCGGTGGTCAAAAACCTCGCCTGCTGAGGGCTCTCCATCGGACGAGGCTGTTTTTGCCATACCTTCTGAGGACGTGTGAAGCCCGTGAACATGGGACGATTCGTGGCTCTGGTTGGATATGGAAATCATGAAAACGCTCCTTATGTTGCAATGAGGTCGGGCGTTTACTCTTGCAAAAACAGCGCGCGCAGACAATCCTGCCGCTGATGGAGGATGCGCACGACGATGGTTTCCGCATCGCCTGTCAGATAAAACACGCAGTAGTTCTCGCACACCAGATAGCGATAGTCGGTGTGGACAGACAGCAGGGCGTCCAGCGGCTTCCCGCGCCCAGGCATCGACGACAGGGAGAGGACGCACTTTTTCAGTTCTCCCAGAATGCGCCGCGCCGCGTCCGGATTGGCAAGGTCATCGCGGATATAGGCGCGTATGCCCTCCAGATCCCTGCGAGCCTCTCTGGAAACGAACACTTTGGGCATTTAGTCCTCCAATCCGGCAAATGCCTCGTCGATCGACAATCCGCCCTCGCGGCGCACGGATTCCATTCCCTTGCCCAATTCAGCCAGCAGTTTTACGGTTGCCTGCAAGCGCTCGTATTCAGTCAGGCTCTGCACCACGTATTTTCCCCGACCGTTCTTGGTGAGGTAGACCGTTGCGCCGTCGTCACAGGCGCGCAGCACTTCACTGTAATTCTTCAAATCAGAGATCGGCACGATACTCGGCATCGTCAAAGCCTCCCTTCAGTTCAATTATACCCAAATTTACCGCCAAATTCAACCCCAAATTTATGGGCATA
>OLNN01003318.1_pt1 | contig 10276 bp, 4 predicted proteins | sample 1672141 | NCBI WGS metagenome assembly OLNN01 (sample SAMEA3136652, study PRJEB25190) | human gut metagenome | biome: human gut; feature: human-associated habitat; material: faeces | place: Austria | collected 2013 | reverse complement strand
GTGAAATAAATGCTTGGTTATGTGTGGGCAGGTCTGATCGATAACTACCTTCTTCTTTGAGTTGAAACCCTTCTGAAGAGCAGGAGCTGTAGACTTGTCTGCAAGGACATTTCTTCCTTTTCTTACTAACTGGTTAAAGGTTGGCATATTTTCTCTCCTTTCATAGATTTGATACTATACGCTGATATACAATACATCAGCATACCTTGATATTATACACTATTCTCCGTCTCTTGTCAAGCACTTTTTCTTGACTTTTTTAACTTTTTGAAAATTTCAGTTAAATTTTCTGTCAAAAGCTATAAAAAGCACAGGGCAGCGGCTTTTCACGCCCTGCCCTGCAAATATATTCCCTCATTCCGTCTTGCTGTCTGTATCTAAAATTTCTCCTTTATCCGCCACTTCGACCTCTGTCTCGCTGAATCTATGATAAGTTATAACACAATCGCTGTCGTCAGTCTTGTCCGAATAGGTTATATCGTTTTGTACTTCGTTGATATAAAGTTTCAGATCATCACTAAAATAGGTGTTTGCACCCGTTGCGAATTTAATTGCAACGAGCCATTCATTTTCATCAAAGGAGTAATTTCTGTTGTTCTTTACCGTCGCACTTTGGGAACCGTACCATTCATTTTTAGTATCGTCCTGCTCCACAATATCCTTATAATTGGAAGTTATACTGAAATATCTTCCGTCCACCTTGATAATTATGCCTTCCTTTGACCCTCCTGCTGTGGAAACGTTTATGGCTTTACCCTTTTGAATTGGTGTTATTATCAGCGGATAGATAATATCCCTTTCGTAATTGTCAGCATCATAATTGATATGCTTAACAGAATTTACCAGCGTATCAATTTTAAATCCCCAGTCCTTTTCAACAGGATTTAGCACAATGCTGAAGTCGTCAGCTTGCAGTATCATATCTTCGTACATATGCTGCACGCTGTCAAGCACAAGCTTATCAAGCTTTTTCTTGCCTGTATCCTTTGAACTGTCGATATCATAAGCATAGGCTATTGATGATCTCAGTGAATAATAGAAGTCTGTTCCAAAGCTGTCGCCACCGACCGTTTCGTCAAGACCTGTTGCGATCTCATCCGAGTTCCAATTACTCAGATTATCGCAGTTTGTGCCGACTGCGATTTTTTCGCCCACTTTCAGTTCGTCAATATAAGCAAACTTCCCTGTGGTAACATCTTTCGCTCTGAAATCAAGTTTAAACGCAGCGTAAGAGTGGTATTTCAGGTATTCATATTCATTCACAGTAACATAGTCGATCAATTCGCCCTTTTTAACAGTGTATTTCTCAACATATATCTTATCGACAAAAAGATATCCCGTTCCGTCCGAGCCGCAGCCTGCATACGTTCCGACCGCCGTTATCTCTTTGTCTTTAACGACCTGCTTAAGCGCATTTTGTGCCTGTTCTAAATCAGCCGTAAGCTCAGTGCTGTCAAGGCTTTCCGAACTGTCTATACTTGGCTGCTGCATACCGACATTGATCTTATGCTCATCACCGCTGCGATAAAGCGTCAGCGCACCGCCCACCACCAGAAGCAAAGCCGCAAGCACCGCACCTGCAAGCTGAAAGCCTGTAAGTTTTGTTTTATTTTTCTCTGTAGGCTTGTCATACATAAGCACACTCTCCTTCCAATCCGAAGGAGTTTTAATGCAGTAAAAAGCGTTTATTTTTTTCATTTGCTGCTCCTTTCTGTGATATCCTCATTGCAAACTATACCTTTAGTCAATGTTATGCTGAAAGTCCAGCCCCTACATAATAGTTTTTACCTCTTTTGTAGGGGAGCGGCTCAATTTCTGTTTCACAGAAATGCGACGTCCCTATGCCCTAGGTTTTTATTGACATTCATATAGTTCACAACATTATCATATCCTTCAGTTGTTCTCTTCCACGTTTGAGATGTGTTTTTATCGTGTTTTCCTTGATATTTGTCAGCTCAGCGATCTCCTGCACTGACAGCTCCTCAAAGTAATAAAGATAAATACTATCCCGATATTTCGGGGGAAGTCTGAAAATAAGGTCAAGTATCTCTATGTCGCTGCCGTCCTTTGAGAAAGATGTTATGCTGTTCAGATCGACTGTGTTTTTCCTCAAACGATACCGCAAAACACTCCGGCATTCGTTGAGAGCCACTCTGATGAGCCACGCTTTCGGGTTTGGCAGACTGCCTTTTTTCATCTGCTTGAAAAGCTTGAAGAACACGTTCTGATAGCAGTCCTCAGCGTCGGAAAAATTTCCCGTGTGCACCACGCAAAGCCTTGTTACCATATCCGAATACTCCTCTACAAGTTGGCGGTATTCGCTTTCGGTCATATTCTTCATGCTTTCACTTCCCTTCATATACTAAAACGCCGTGGCAGGCAAAAAGGTTTCATACAAAATAAAAAAATCAGCCCGCATGAATGAACCATGCAGGCTGATATAAAAGTCATTAGTACAACGGTGTTTCTGCGGTGTTATGGTTAGCCGCACTCTCATTCTTGACCACCTGAACGTTGTTGTAAACGTCCATACCGGTGCCGGCAGGAATGAGCTTACCGATAATAACATTTTCCTTAAGACCCATGAGCTTATCGGTCTTGCCTCTGATAGCTGCGTCTGTAAGAGCCTTAGTTGTCTCCTGGAATGAAGCAGCCGACAGGAATGAATCCGAGTAGCTTGAAGCCTTTGTGATACCCTGAAGAACAGGAACAGTTGTGATAAGTCTTGCGTTCTCGTCGCCAGCGTCGATCTGAGCCTGTATCTCCTCGTTGAGTCTTGCGACCTCTCCTCTGTCGATAAGTGAACCAGGGAGCAGATAGCTTGAACCGGAGTCGTCGATCTTGACCTTTCTCATCATCTGACGAACGATAACTTCGATGTGCTTATCGTTGATATCAACACCCTGCAGACGGTAAACCTTCTGAACTTCGGTGATGATGTAGTTCTGAACAGCCTTAGGACCATTAACTGCAAGGATATCAGCTGGGTTGATAGAACCCTCTGTGAGCGGCTCACCGGCTGTAACAGCCTGTCCCTCACGAACTCTTATCTTGTAGCCGTATGGGATAGCATAAGACTCCTGCTCAGGATTTTCAGTGTCCTCGCTTGTAACAGTGATCTGCTTGGTCTTCTTGACCTCCTCGATCCTAACTACGCCGTCGATCCTTGTGATGATAGCAGCACCCTTTGGACGTCTGCTCTCAAACAGTTCCTCGACTCTAGGAAGACCCTGTGTGATATCTTCCGCAGAAGCGATACCACCTGTGTGGAAGGTTCTCATTGTAAGCTGTGTACCAGGCTCACCGATAGACTGAGCAGCAATGATACCGACTGCCTCACCAACCTGAACAGGTTCATTAAATGCAAGGTTTGCACCATAACACTTACGGCAAACACCGTGACGTGATTTACAAGTAATAAGTGAACGAATCTTTACCGACTCAATACCTGCGTCAACAATACGCTTAGCATCATCAGAAGTCATCATTCTGTCAGCTTCCATAAGAACTTCACCGGTCTTAGGGTCAACTACAGGGTCAACAACAAATCTGCCTGTAAGTCTTTCCTCAAGCGGCTCAAGAACACGGTTACCATCCATAATTTTGCTTACTACGATACCGTCGTGACATCCGCAGTCGTCGTCACGAATGATAACATCCTGAGATACGTCAACAAGACGTCTTGTAAGATAACCTGAGTCAGCAGTACGAAGAGCTGTATCGGCAAGACCTTTACGAGCACCACGAGAAGAAATGAAATATTCAAGAATATTAAGACCTTCACGATAGTTAGCACGAATAGGAACCTCGATTGTCTTACCTGCAGTATTTGCAATAAGACCTCTCATACCTGCAAGCTGACGAAGCTGTGAAGTACTACCACGAGCACCTGAGTCTACCATCATGTGAATTGGGTTATGAGCACCGTCAAAGTTACTTGTAAGCTCATTAGAAACCTTATTAGTACAATCTTCCCATGCTTTGATTACTGCTGAGGAACGCTCCTCGTTAGTAATAAAGCCGTAGTTATAGTTATATGTGATTTCATCAACTTTCTTTTCTGCTTCTGCAAGGTATTCCTTCTTCTTTTCAGGGATAAGTGCGTCGCAAACAGCAACGGTAGTACCTGAAACAGTTGAATACTTATAGCCCTGTGCCTTGATTGAATCAAGAACATGAGAAGCAATAGAAACGCCGTGAACATTGATACATCTTTCTACAATTTGACCGAGCTGCTTTTTCTTAACTACAAATGAAACCTCAAGGTCAAATTCGTGTGCAGGGTCAGTTCTGTCAACAAAGCCGAGATCCTGAGGAACCGGATTATTGAAGATGATTCTGCCGATTGTTGTAATTATAACAGCGCTCTTAGTTACACCGTCAACCTCACGAGTAACACGAATCTTTGCAGGTGAATGCATACCGAGAGAGCCTTCCTGATATGCCATCATTGCCTCATCTTTATCTCTGTAAAGCTTATAGGAACGGTAGTAGCCATACTTTTGAGCAAGCTCTTCCTCTGAAATCTCACAAAGAATAGCAGGATTAGAAATATAATCACGTGGATCTTCAAAATCTTTATTAATATCAGCTTTAACGTCTGCAAAACTAACTTCCTGAGTTCTTGCCTCGTCCTTATAGAATTTAGGTTGACCCGGCTCACCTTCTTTAATCATTGTAAGATAGTATGAACCGATAACCATATCCTGAGTAGGAACAGTAACAGGCTTACCGTCTGACGGCTTAAGAAGGTTATTAGCAGCAAGCATCAACATTCTTGCCTCAGCCTGAGCTTCAGCAGAAAGAGGTACGTGAACAGCCATTTGGTCACCGTCGAAGTCGGCGTTGAATGCGGTACAAGCAAGCGGATGGAGCTTAATTGCTCTACCCTCAACAAGTACAGGTTCAAATGCCTGAATACCAAGTCTGTGAAGTGTGGGGGCACGGTTTAACATAACCGGGTGATCCTTGATTACAACCTCAAGGCTATCCCAAACAGCAGGATTATTGGCTCTTTCAACCATTTTTCTTGCTGACTTAATATTAGATGCAACACCGGTTTCAACAAGTCTTTTCATAACGAAAGGCTTGAAAAGTTCAATAGCCATTTCTTTAGGAAGACCGCACTGGTGCATCTTGAGTTCAGGACCTACAACGATAACCGAACGACCGGAATAGTCAACACGCTTACCGAGAAGGTTTTGACGGAAACGTCCCTGCTTACCCTTAAGCATATCAGAAAGTGACTTAAGAGGTCTGTTATTAGGACCTGTAACAGGACGGCCACGACGACCGTTATCTATAAGAGCATCAACAGATTCCTGAAGCATTCTCTTCTCGTTTCTTACAATGATTTCAGGAGCGCCAAGCTCAAGAAGTCTTTTAAGACGATTGTTTCTGTTAATAACTCTTCTGTAAAGGTCGTTAAGGTCAGAAGTAGCAAATCTGCCACCGTCAAGCTGAACCATAGGACGGATATCAGGAGGAATTACAGGGATAGCGTCAAGAATCATCCATTCAAGCTTATTGCCGCTGTGGTAGAAAGCATCAACAACATCAAGCCTTTTAAGAAGTCTTACTCTCTTTTGACCTGTAGCACCCTCAAGTTCTGCGGTAAGTTCATCACGAAGCTGAGCAACATCAATTCCCTGAAGAAGCTCTTTAACAGCTTCGGCGCCCATACCTGCCTTAAAGTCGTCCTCGTATCTTTCTCTCATTTCAGCATATTCTTTTTCATTAAGAATCTGCATTTTTTCAAGTGGGGTGTCACCGGGATCGGTAACAATGTAAAGTGCAAAATAAAGCACCTTTTCAAGGTATCTCGGGCTGATATCAAGTACAAGACCGAGGCGGCTCGGAATACCCTTAAAATACCAAATATGAGAAACAGGAGCTGCAAGCTCGATATGACCCATACGTTCACGTCTTACTTTTGAACGTGTAATTTCAACACCGCAGCGCTCGCAGACTTTTCCCTTATAACGAACTCTCTTATATTTACCGCAATGACATTCCCAGTCCTTCATAGGTCCGAAAATTCTTTCGCAGAAAAGACCGTCACGTTCAGGTTTAAGAGTTCTGTAGTTTATTGTTTCAGGCTTTGTTACTTCGCCGTAAGACCATTCACGAATCTGCTCCGGTGAAGCAAGGCCGATTTTTATTGAACTGAATTCGTTTTCATAATTATCCATATGGAAGCACTCCTTTATATTAGTTAGTTGCGGAAGTCTTATCAGAATTATTCATCGTCTGAAGAATCGTCGCCGAAGCCGAAACCGTAATCATCATCTGATTCGCTTTCGCCATCTGCAAACAAATCATCAAAGCCATCTGACTGACCTGCTTCCTGTTCGCCCTCAGCATTTTCTACTCCAAAGCCTTCCTGACCCTCAAAGTCATTTACTGTTGTAAATGCTTGTTCATCGATTGGCTGAATACCTGAACCGTCATCAAGGTCTTGCTTAAGCTCAACCTCATTGCCGTCCTTATCGAGAACCTTAGTGTCAAGACCGAGTGCCTGAAGTTCTTTGAAGAGAACCTTGAATGACTCAGGTGTGCCTGCCGCAGGAATATTCTCGCCTTTTACGATTGACTCGTAAGTACGAACACGGCCGACAACGTCATCGGACTTAATTGTAATAATTTCTTGAAGAGTATAAGCTGCACCGTAAGCTTCAAGTGCCCAAACTTCCATTTCGCCGAAACGCTGACCGCCGAACTGAGCTTTACCACCGAGCGGTTGCTGAGTTACAAGGCTGTAAGGACCTGTTGAACGAGCGTGAATCTTATCATCAACAAGGTGATGGAGTTTAAGATAATACATATAACCTACTGTGATACGGTTATCAAACTTTTCACCTGTACGGCCGTCGATAAGTTCTGTCTTACCGTCATATACCTTCTTGCCGTTTTCATCGATATAGTAACCGATATCGGCTTCCTTAAGGCATTCACGAATATCTTCCTCATGAGCGCCATCGAATACAGGAGTCATCATCTTCCAGCCAAGAGCCATAGCTGCATAGCCGAGATGAACCTCAAGTACCTGACCGATATTCATACGTGAAGGTACGCCGAGAGGGTTAAGAACAATATCAAGAGGTCTGCCGTCAGGAAGGAATGGCATATCCTCCTGAGGTAAAATTCTTGAAACAACACCTTTGTTACCGTGACGACCTGCCATCTTATCGCCGACTTGAATTTTACGCTTTTGAGCAATATATACTCTAACTACTTTATTTACACCCGGTGAAAGCTCATCGCTGTTAGCACGGGTAAATACTTTAACATCAACAACAATACCGTATTCGCCGTGAGGGATACGCATTGATGTATCTCTAACCTCTCTTGCCTTTTCGCCAAAGATAGCTCTCAAAAGTCTTTCCTCGGCTGTAAGCTCTGTTTCACCCTTAGGTGTAACTTTGCCGACAAGAATATCGCCTGAATGAACCTCGGCGCCAATACGGATAATACCGTCTTCGTCAAGGTCACGAAGAGCATCCTCACCAACGTTAGGAATATCTCTTGTTATTTCTTCAGGACCGAGTTTTGTATCACGAGCCTCTACCTCATGCTCAACAACGTGAATTGAGGTATAAACATCGTCTCTTACAATCTTTTCATTAATAAGAACAGCATCCTCGTAGTTATAACCTTCCCATGTCATAAAGCCGATAAGGGCATTCTTACCAAGTGAAATTTCACCGTTGCAGGTTGCCGGACCGTCTGCAATAACCTGTCCGTCCTCAACTTTTTGGTGAAGAGAAACGATAGGACGCTGATTAATGCATGTTCCCTGGTTAGAACCTTGGAACTTAACAAGCTCATACTTGTCAACTTCACCCGGCTTAACTGTAATTTCAATAGTGTCGGCATCAACTGCAGTAACAGTACCGCCACGCTTAGCAATAACAACTACACCGGAGTCGTAAGCTGCTTTATATTCCATACCAGTTCCTACAACAGGAGCGACTGTCTTAAGAAGAGGTACAGCCTGACGCTGCATGTTAGCACCCATAAGTGCACGGTTAGCGTCATCGTTTTCAAGGAAAGGAATCATTGCTGTAGCAACTGAAACTACCATCTTAGGCGATACGTCCATATAATCTACTCTTTCAGGAGGAAGAGTAAGGAACTCATCACGGCAACGGCAAGTAACTCTTGCGTTTGTAAATCTGCCGTTTTCATCAAGAGGTTCGTTAGCCTGAGCAACAACGTAATTATCCTCAACATCGGCAGTCATATAAACAACCTCGTCGGTTACAACGCCTGTTTCCTTATCAACCTTGCGGTATGGAGCTTCGATAAAGCCATATTCATTAAGACGGCTGTAACAAGCAAGATAAGAGATAAGACCGATGTTAGGACCTTCAGGTGTCTCTATAGGACACATACGGCCGTAGTGGGTATAGTGTACGTCACGAACTTCGAAACCTGCACGGTCTCTTGAAAGACCACCGGGACCGAGAGCCGAAAGTCTTCTCTTATGAGTAAGCTCTGCAAGAGGATTGTTCTGGTCCATAAACTGAGAAAGAGGAGATGAACCGAAGAACTCTTTAATTGCGGCAACTACAGGACGAATATTGATAAGAGCCTGAGGTGTGATAGCACCGTCGTCATCCTGAGCCTGAAGAGTCATACGCTCACGAATAACTCTTTCCATTCTTGTAAAACCGATTCTGAACTGATTTTGAAGAAGTTCGCCGACAGCTCTGATTCTACGGTTGCCAAGGTGGTCGATATCGTCGGTAGTGCCTACGCCATTTGCAAGGTTAATAAGATAAGACACGCTTGCAAAAATATCATCTGTTGTAATATGCTTGGGAACAAGGTCGTCTGCTCTTCTTTCAATTTCTTCCTTAAGAGCATCAACGTCGTCGCCGCACTTTTCAAGAATTTCGGAAAGGACTCTATACGATACCATTTCGTGAATACCAAGCTCTTTGCAGTCGAAATCAACGTATTTGTAAATATCAACCATACCGTTAGATACGATTTTTACTTCCTTGCCATCTGCATCTACAAATGCAACCATAACGCCTGCATTTTCAATTTCAACAGCTCTTTCTTCGCTGATTTTCTCGCCTGCATCTGCAAGAAATTCACCCTGTGGTGAGATGATAGGCTGAGTAAGAACTCTGTCCTTAAGTCTATCACTTAACGAAAGCTTTTTATTATATTTATATCTGCCGACTCTTGAAAGGTCATAACGGTGAGCATCAAAGAACAAACCGTCAAGATGAGCCTGTGCTGTTTCAAGGGTTGGCGGCTCACCCGGACGAAGTTTTTTATAAACTTCAAGAAGAGCCTCCTCGGTGTTCTTAGTAGTATCCTTATCGATTGTGGCAAGAATCTTTTCATCTTCGCCAAAGAAATCAACGATTTCAGAATCAGTACCAAGGCCTAAAGCACGAAGGAAGGTTGTGATATAAATTTTTCTGTTTTTATCAATACGAACATAGAAAAGGTCATTGGCGTCGGTTTCATACTCAAGCCAAGCACCACGGTTAGGAATAACAGTGTTGGTAAAAAGTTCCTTACCTGTCTTATCGTGGTCCATATTGTAATAAACACCCGGAGAACGAACAAGCTGAGACACAATACATCTTTCAGCACCGTTGATAACAAATGTACCTGCATCTGTCATCCAAGGCAAGTCGCCCATAAAAATAGTGTTTTCTTTAATTTCGCCTGTTTCTTTGTTAACAAGTCTTGCCCTAACCTTTAAAGGACGGGCATAAGTGGTGTCACGAGCCTTACACTGTGCAATTGAATACTTAGGTTCGTCGTCAATTGAAAAGTCGACAAAGTCAAGTACAAGGTTGCCGGTGTAATCGCTGATTTCACCGATATCCTTAAATACCTCTTTGAGACCCTCTTCAAGAAACCAACGGTAAGAACTCTTCTGCACTTCGATAAGGTTAGGCATTTTCATAACCTCATTGATTTTTGCAAAACTCTTTCTCGTTGTTGTGCCGAGCTGGACATCCTTAACATTTACCATTAGAGTCACTCCGATCGTTTTATTTTCATAAATTGTTTATATTCGTAAACGGCAAATTGCTTATTGCGTTATGACCTGAAAATCAAAATTTTCCGTTACATATATTACGCAATAATTAAAAATATAGAATTTATAATTTGCAATAAAAAGCCATTTTAAGATGCTTAATAATATAAACTAAGTAAAACAATATGTCAACACTTTTTTTAATAAAACTTTGTGCATCTTAAAAAGTTTTTAGTACACTGCTCCGTGTGTATCACATTTGTGCCA
>OLNN01003308.1_pt1 | contig 10298 bp, 9 predicted proteins | sample 1672141 | NCBI WGS metagenome assembly OLNN01 (sample SAMEA3136652, study PRJEB25190) | human gut metagenome | biome: human gut; feature: human-associated habitat; material: faeces | place: Austria | collected 2013 | reverse complement strand
TCATATAAACGGCACTGGTTTACTTTTTCTGCTGCTACGAGCATATGTTTCTTTCTTTTGTAAGTTAAAGGCGCAACAGAATAGCATTTTTCTAAGTTTCCAATAACTTTCTTTGATACTTTCATTATGCCACCTTCTTCCTATAAGCAAGAACGGAATGGGATGTTCTGTGGTGCTTCAAAGCAGTCTTCGAATCCTCTTCTGTGATGATAGTAGATTTTATCTTTATCTGCAGGATATGTATATTTTCCTCCAACCTGCCAGAAGAATGGATGGAATTTATATTCATTACGATCTTTCTTGAAGTCGTATAATACTTTAATCTCATCACAGTCAGCCTGGAAGTTTGTCCATACATCCCAGTGAATAGGTACAACAACTTTGCACTGTAAGTTTTCAGCCATACGTAATACATCGATGGATGTCATCTTATCCTGCATACCGATAGGGTTTTCTCCGAAAGATCCGAATGCTACGTCTACATCGTAATCTTTTCCATGTTTTGCAAAATAGATAGAGAAGTGAGAATCTCCAGAATGATAGATATTTCCACCTGGTGTCTTAACTAAGTAGTTAACTGCTTTGTCATCCATATCTGTTGGGCATACACCTGTTAATTCTTCTCTGTCTGGACCTGTAGAGTCTGTTGTTACGATACATGTTCTGTCAAAGGAATCTAACGCAATAATCTCAATATCTTTGATCTTGATGGAATCTCCAGGTTTTACTGTGATACAACGGTCTGCTGGAACTCCCCATTTCTGCCATAATTCTACGGATTTCTTAGGTCCGATGAATGGTACTGGAATTTCTTTTCCGTTTTCATCTGTTGTTGTCATTCCACTGTTGATCACGTGTGCTGCCCATTCTGCAGACATATGATCCTGATGATAATGTGTTGCTAATACTGCATCAACTTTCTTAAATGCAAATGGATCAATTACAAATGGTACATTACGAAGGTTTGGCTGCATTGCACGTCCACCACACATATTTGCCATCTGATGTCCGACTTTCATTTTTCCATCACCATGTGTACGTTTCCCATTTCCACACCATAAGTCGATCGTAATGTTTGTGTCAGCTGGTGTTTTAAACCATACACCTGTACATCCAAGCCACCACATTGCTACATTTTCTGGTGCTACTACTTCATTTTCAATGTCTTCTACTAACCATGTTCCCCACTCTGGGAATGTGCTTTCAATCCAGCTTTCTCTTGTCATTTCACTAATTTTACTCATAACCTTGATCTCCTTTTCTATCCGAAATCTTCTATCTCTATATCCTATAAGTCATTTCCGTAATAAGCATTTTCTCCATGTTTTCTGAAGAAATGTTTGTCCTGTAATACTTGTGGTGCTTCCTCAATATCTTTTTTCAGATGTTCACAGCGGTACGCCATCTTTGCTACTTCTTCCATAACAACTGCATTATGAACTGCTTCTGCTGCGTCTGCTCCCCATGAAAATGGGCCATGGTTTGTACATAAGACACCTGGTACATAGATTGGATTTTTTCCTTCAAATGTTTCTGCGATCACAATCCCTGTATTCTTTTCATACTCTCCGTTGATCTCATCGGCTGTTAAAGATCGTGCACATGGAATATCTCCGAAGAAATAATCGGCATGTGTTGTTCCATAACATGGAATGCTTCTTCCTGCCTGTGCCCATGAAGTCGCCCAAGGAGAATGTGTATGAACGATTCCTCCAACTTCTGGAAATGCTTTGTAAAGCTCGATATGAGTTGGTGTATCAGAGGAAGGATTTAAATCTCCCTCAACTTTTTCCCCATTCAAATCCATGACAACTAACATATCTGGTGTTAGTTTTTCATAGTCAACACCACTTGGCTTAATGACAAACAAACCACGTTCTCTGTCAATCCCACTGACATTTCCCCATGTATAAGTTACCAGTCCTTTTGCCGGTAATTCCATATTTGCTTCGTATACTTGCTGTTTTAATTCATCAAGCATCTTCTTAACTCCTTTCTTACTTTCCTGCATTTCCAAATATTTTCTCTAATTCTTTTCCTACGCCGTCCTGATCATTTCTTCCTGCAATCTGGTCTGCTGCCTCTTTCACGACATCATCTGCATTTTCCATTGCGATTCCAAGTCCAACCAACGTAAGCATCTCAATATCATTTACTTCATCACCAAATGCGATGATATCTTTGATCAAAATACCTAACTTTTGTGCAAGCTTTTTGATCGCTTCTGCTTTGGAAACTCCCCTTGCTTTAACTGCAAGGACTTTTTTCCCAGAACGAATGGCATCTGCATCCGTTTCTTTTTTGATCACTTCGGCTACTTTATCTAAATAACTTGTGTCATTGTGACTTACAACGATCTTGTAAATGATATGATCATTTACATATTCATTCAAATCATCCGCAATCTGCATTGGTATCTCTTCATCTTCCTCTACAGTCTGATTGAATTTCTGATGGATCAGAAATCTTTCATTCTGAGGATCATCGGATACCAGTTCATCTTTTGCAAAGACATAATACTGTAATCCATATTTTTTACAAATTTCAAATGTCGTATGACAGGTTTCACTTCTTAAATGATTTTCACATAAGATTTCTCCGGTCCTAATGTTTCGAATGACAGCTCCATCACACCCAATGACAATATCGACATTTTTTAATTGTTTTGTGTATGCTCTCGTCATAACATCTGATCGTCCTGTTGCCATAACAAAGGTTATATTTTGATCTTTTAGGTTTTGAATTGCCTTTACATTGGCCTCTGAAACCTGTTTTTTATTGTTTAATAATGTTCCATCAAGATCGGTCACTACCATTCGATACATGATTTCCTCCTTATGCAGGTACTTTGATCCCTGCCTGTTCCATCTTATCTTCTACAAATAAGCGTGCCTGCCTGATTGTTTCAACTGCTTCTTCCATCGTTTGTTTCTTTGTGTTATCTGCCCACATTTCGATCAAGAACATTCCTGTGTAATTTAAATCTTTTAATTTTTTAAAAATGTCTGTAAATCTTACGGTTCCTTCTCCAAATGGAACACATTTAAATACTCCAGGGTTTGTCTCTTTGACATGGATCGCTACCGTTTCACTGATTCCAAGTTCAAATTCACTCTCAACATCCGCTGAAAACTGCGTCAGATTTCCCATATCTGGATAAATCTTAAAATATGGGGAACGGATTTCTTTGATATAGTGCATTGCACGAAGAATCGTTCCAACAAATGGCGTATCCATGATTTCCATTGCAAGGATCACTCCTGCGTGGCTTGCCATCTCGACTGATTTTTTCATTCCTTCTAAGAATAAAGCTTTTGTTTCTTCATCAGATTCTTCATAATATACATCATAAGTTGCAAGCTGGATTACTCTGACTCCTAACTTCTGTGCTAAGATGATTCCTTTTTCCATGATCTCAAATGCTTTATCTCTTATTTCTTTGTTCTTGCTTCCAAATGGGAATCTTCTATGACCACTTAAGCACATGCTTGGAATGATGATCCCTGTCTCTTTCATATAAGAGCGGATTTCTTCGATCTGTTCATCACTCCAATCAAGTCGTGCTAATCTCTCATCAGATTCATCAATAGAAATCTCAATATAATCAAATCCTGCCTGCTTTGCTGCCTGCATTTTTTCAAGCCATGTGAAATCATTTGGAAGAGCTTTTTCATATATCCCTAATGGCCTTTTTTTGATATCGTACATCTATCTCACCCCGATTTATTCTGCAGGCATATCTAATGCTTCTCTGATCTTTGCTTCGATTTCTTTTTCTGATAATAAATTTTTAAGTCCAATGACTTTTGTATCTTTTCCTGTTCTAAACTGCGATGTAAATGTTTCAGATACAAAGATCATATCGTAATTGTTTGCTACACCTTTTGCTTCTCCAACACTCATATGTCCGATTTCTGCATCAATTCCTAATCTTTTGAATACTTTGTTGATCTTCATTTTGATCATCTGACTTGATCCCATTCCATTTCCACATGCTGCGATTGCTTTGATTTTCATAATAAATACCTCCTGAATTTTGGCTGATTGATTGTTTTATTAAAAATTGATTTGATATTGCTTTTTAGTACTCGTCGTCTTCCTGACCTACTGTGAAATACTTTTCTTTATCAGATTTCGCATACTGAATCTGAGGAATAACTAACATTGCGATAACACAAAGGATAACTCCAGGTACCTTTAAATACTTAACAATATAAGATACTGCAAGGAAGATCGTTGAGAAGTCGAAGTTTCCATGCCATCCACCGAATGCTACTAACTGTAAAATGTAAGCACAAACAGCTCCTCCTAATACCTGAATGATTCCACTGATAAACGGTAAGATCATGGCTGCTTTAACTCCACCTCTGTGGTTTGCATATACTGCGATACTTGCGTTATCAAAGAATAATGGTACGAATCCTGCGATGATCATAACTGGTGAATGGAAGATCAAAAGTCCTGCGATCGCTAAGAACTGTCCAAGTGCTCCACAGAAGAAACCTACTGTTACTGCGTTTGCTGGTGCGAATCCATAAGCTACCGCACAGTCTACTGCTGGGATTGCTCCTGGTAGCAGTTTGTCTGAAATACCTTTGAATGATTCTGTAAGTTCTGCAACGAACATACGAACACCTGCCTGTAATACGTTTAAGTAAACAGTAAAGCTTAATGCTTTAGAGAAAATATAGAATCCAAATGCTGTTGTCTGTGAGAATGTGTCATCTAAACTTCTCATGAAATCTTCCCCAAGTACTAACATGATAATTCCAAAGAATATAAACATTAATACGGATGTAGATACTACATTGTCACTAAACATCTGTAAGAATCCTGGAAGTTTGATATTTTCAATAGAATCTTCTTTTTTACCGATCTTGTCTGCTAACCAGATTGCAAACATCTGCTGATGTCCGATCGCAAATCCACCTTCACCGTCTGTTAAACGATCTGTTGGTTCAACTGTTAAGTTAGAAAATACTGCCTGGTATGTACCGACTAAGATTCCGACTGCTACAGCTCCCCAGATATTACGAAGTCCTGGGATAAATAAGAATACGATCCATGTTACGGTTGTTGCCTGCTGTACCATGATATGTCCAGTTAACAATAAGGTACGAAGTTTTGTGAATTTACGGAAGATCAATAAGATGATGTTCCAGATAAATGCAAGTAACAATGATGTCATAGTCCATGCTGCGGATAATCCGATATTTTCAAGTGCTGCATTTACTGCATTCAATCCAAAATACGGGTCAATAACTACCGCATTTAAATGAAACTTCTGGTTTAATCCTGCAAGGATTGGTCGGAATGTGTTGATCAATCCAGCTGAACCTACATTTAAAATCATATAACCTACAACTGCTTTTAAGAAACCTGCTAATGTTTCATACCATTTTCTTCCTAATAAGATGTATCCAACTAAGACGATCAGTCCTACGAAGAACTCCGCTTTCGTCAAAATATTGTTCGATACAAATGTAAATACTGTGTTTAATATTTCCATCCTCTTTCTCCCTTCTTACTCTTCTGGTTCAAATTCATTGATCGCTTTGGCAACTTCCTCAGCTGATTTTGCGTTTTTAATGAATTCAATGTTCTCTTCATCTGAAATAAACTCAGCCATGGACTGAAGTTTCTGCAGATGAGATGTGTCGTCAGTTGCTGCCAGAGTAAGAACAATGTCTACTGGATCATTATCACAGTCAAAACAGACTGGCTTGCTTAATGTAATCAAACTTAATCCTGTTTTATTTACACTCACATCTGGTCTTGAATGAGATAATGCAAGTCCTGGAATGATAACAATATATGGTCCGTTTTCTTCCACACATTTGATCGTCAAATCAATGTAATCTTTTGTAATATAATCGCTATCTACTAAGAGCTGTCCTGATTTGACCATGGAATCTCTCCAATCAGATGCGTCTACATTCAACTTAATGTTTCTTGCTTCGATTACTTCACTCATTTGGTTCCTCCTAATTCATTCTCCATATTTTCTATGTTGCTTTTATGTGCATCTCCTTAAGTTGTTTACATCTTATCATTCGCTGCACATCCGTGCAACAAATTCTCAATCTTTGCACATATGTGCAAAATAAATATTTTAGATTGACATTTATAAATATATTGTTCTTCCATAAATACAATCCATATGCACACAAGTGCAAACCCATACATTTTGTTTAAAATGTACAAAAACATCTCGCAGGATATTGGAGATCTGAACTGTAACATCAACGAAACAGAAAATGAAAAGGAGAAAAAATATGAAGATGCGAAAGAAAATTTCCTGGTTGTTAAGCTTTTTTATGGTATTTTCATTATTTATGGGAAGTGCCGGCATGATTGTAAAAGCTGATGGACAGAAAGCAGTGGTCAGAATTGCAAGACGGGACAGCACAGCGACCGGAACCGTGTATTATAAATGGGATACGGCGGCTGAATGGACAGAAGTAAACCAGACTGCATATAATGATACACCAATAGAAATAAACAGACCGGATGACAGTCTTGACCATACGGTACATTTTAAAGTAGTATGTGGAACGGGTACAATAATCAATCACTGTCAGGTGAATAAAAATGGTGCACAGGATGCAAGCCTTGACAAGAATATACTTACATCAGAGAGCGGACAGGCATTTTCTGTAAGCACCTCAGAGCAGGTGGAACTGATTCCGGAATTTCGTACTGCAGCATCCGGAGGCAGTGGTTCCACAACGGGTCCGGCATCTGGAGAAACAATTGCAGTTACAGCAACTGCAGTGGGAGGAGCAATTGGAGACTTACAGATAGATGGCATGAGGATTGGTTCCGGAATGGGAACGAATATATCAGGCAGCTTTGCTGGAGATAAGACGCAGCAACACAGAGTGGCAATTGCAGCAGATTTTGGTTATGCATTTGCATCCATTATGGTAAATGGAACAGCAATTCCATTAGGTGGAACGACAGACAATCTGGAATTTGAAGTGGCTCCGGCAGATTCTTATCAGATTGAAGTGGCACTGACTACGAACAGCAGCCGTAATTATAATATCGTATGGACACCATCCCTTACAGTAGCAGAACAGCATGGATTTGGAAATGACTGCGTTATTGAACATGGAAGCGTGGAAATAATCAGTGCACAGTTAGAGGATGGAACTGTGGTAAATGCAGCAGAACTGGCAGGTGGAAATATAGCAGATGCATCCACAAGACTGGATGGAGACTTTGGCTATGCCGAATTTAAAGCAGGCACCAAAGTAACCATTAAGTTTACACCGGATTATGGTTATCAGTTATTAAGCGCATCTTTAAATGGTGGAAAGCTGACAGCAGTAGATTCACAGGTAAGTACCTTTGTATTGGATATGCCTGCAACAGATTTACATCTGAGTGCATTATTTACAAAGTCAGAGGATAAAGTAAATACGGCAAGCACAAAAGTAGACGGTGCAACCCTTGGAAATGCAGAAAACATTATTGGTTCCGGAAATCTTCAGTTAAATATTGCAGATATCAGTGGAACAGAACTGAATCAGATACAGAGTGGCATGCAGGCACAGACAGGAAATGGAGAGATTCAAAGCTATCTTTCCATGGATTTATTCCAGGTCGTAAACAAAGGAAATTCCAACGATGCATGGGAAACGCAGTTGACCGATTTAAATGCGAAATTAAATGTAACCCTTCAGGTAAAAGATGAGATGAAGAACCAGCAGGGAACTTATTATGTGATTCGAGAGCATGATGGTGCCTATGAAAAACTTTCTGCAACGTATGATGCAGCAAGTGGAACCATAACCTTTGCAACTGATAAATTTTCGGCATATGCACTGGTATTTGAAGCCGGAACTTCATCAGGTACAACAACGCCGGGAAGCGGAACAACAGGAAATGGCAACGGCACAGCAGGAAGCGGTACTGCAGGAAGTAGTACAACAGGAAATACCACCGCAGGAAACACATCACAGACCGCAACCGTGAAAACAGGAGACATGACTCCGGTTGGCATCTGGTTTTTACTGGCATTGTGCAGTGGCATAGGAGCTATTTATTTTAGATGCAGAAAACGGATAAAAGATTGAAAGAATATATTGGCAGACCACTCCTATATTGTTATAATGAAAAAGGTTCATGAAAATGTTATGCAAATCAGCAGGAGGGTTTAGAAATGAGATTTAATATTGAAGGCGAACCAATGCCGGTTGTAGTCTGTGAATTAGAGTCAGGCGAAATGATGATTACCGAAAAGGGAGCAATGTCCTGGATGTCTCCGAATATGCAGATGAATACGGTTGGCGGCGGAATTGGAAAAATATTTGGAAGAATGGTTAGTGGAGAGAGCATGTTTGTAAATACATACACTGCAATGAATGGTCAGGGAACCATTGCATTTGCATCCAGTTTTCCAGGATGTATCCGGGCATTTGAGATTCAGCCAGGGTCAGATATTGTATGTCAGAAGTCAGCATTTTTAGCATCTACTTCAGGAGTAGAATTGTCCGTATTTTTCCAGAAGAGAGTAGGAGCCGGTTTCTTTGGCGGAGAAGGATTTATTATGCAGCGACTTTCTGGACAGGGAATGGCATTTGTTGAATTTGACGGCTATATCAAAGAGTATATGCTTCAGCCTGGCCAGTCAATTATCGTAGACACAGGATATCTTGCAGCAATGGATTCTTCCTGTTCTATCGACATACAGACCGTACCTGGCCTTAAAAATATCATGTTTGGTGGAGAGGGAGTATTCAATACCGTAGTAACCGGACCGGGTCGTGTATTCTTACAGTCCATGCCAATCTCACAGATGGCAGGATGCCTGCGCCCATATCTTCCGAGCGGAAAATAAGAGATGAATTTAAATTAACAGTAGATAGATATGCTCCCTTCTGGCTAGATAAGTGAAATAATAAAATCACTTACTACTTAGGAGGGAGCATTTTCTATATCTAAATTTAAGAATAGTCTTGAAGAACTAAAAGATTCTGGAACAGGAGAAAAAATTATCATGATAAAAAGCAAAACGACAAAGGGCTGAAATGGAGACATCATAAAAAATTCAACAAAATAAAAGAGGGGGCTGAGCCGATTACTTCATAAATATATATACCAGGCAATAAAGGAAGTAAACGAACCACATAATTATTCAATATTAGAATTATGTAGATTAGCCAATATATCGCGAGTCGCTTATTTTAGGTGGGTTCATTGAAAGACACCATCAATGAGCCAGAAAATGAAAGAATAGCTGGATATTTTTATGCAGTTCTATTGTCTATTTGACGGGGAGTGTTTCAGATTAACTACAACCGCTTTATTATATTTGCATAAAAAACTTGACAAAATGTAGTAGAAAGTGTAGTATTTGAATATATAAAATTTTGAACGATGCGGGAGATATTTATGAAGGTAGATGGGGAAAAGGTTCTTTATCAGAAAATAGGTGTTACAATTCGCGAATTAGCACTGAGTCTGCTTTCAAAAAATGTGGGTGAACGCATCCAATCGATTTCTCGCTATCAGGAAGAATTTCAGGTTTCCAGAGGAACTATTCAGAATGCAATTTGTTATCTGAAAGAAGTTAGGGCAGTGGAACTGGTATCATGTGGACATCTGGGAACTTTTATAGAAAAGATTGATTATGAAAAACTGCAGGAATGCTGTCTGACACAGGGACTTATGGGAATCATGCCATTGCCGTATTCGTTGATTTATGAAGGAATGGCAACTGCTATGTATGAACAGCTTAAAGATTTAAGGTTTAATATGGCATATGTAAGAGGTGCAATTGGAAGAATTGAATTGGTAGAATCAGGAGCTTATCACTTTGCAATTGGTTCGCAGTTTGCAGTGGAACATGAAATTCAGTGTGGCCGGGAAATAGAGGCTGTGTTTAATTTTGGGGTGGGCAGTTATCTGTCAAAACATGTTTTACTCTTACGGGATCACGGTAAGAACGGAATTACAGAGGGCATGCGTGTGGCATATGACAGTGAATCACTAGACCAAAGCTGTCTGACAACCAATATAGTAAAAGGAAAAAAAGTAGAGCTGGTAAATATGCGTACACAACAGACAATCACTGCCCTTTTAGACGGTAATATTGATGCTGGCGTATGGAATTATGACGATGTATTAGAGAATCATTGTTTAGATGACTTGAAAGTTGTTTTTTTAACAGAATCTGAGTATAATGAAAAATTTTCAACAGCAGTTATGGTTATACGTAAAAACAATAAGTATCTAAAAAAAATACTTGAAAAAAATATCAGTGTTAGTAAAACATTAGAAATTTTATCAGA
>OLNN01003297.1_pt1 | contig 10329 bp, 5 predicted proteins | sample 1672141 | NCBI WGS metagenome assembly OLNN01 (sample SAMEA3136652, study PRJEB25190) | human gut metagenome | biome: human gut; feature: human-associated habitat; material: faeces | place: Austria | collected 2013 | reverse complement strand
GTATAATGCCCGTTATCACAAGGTGTGAAGTCGGGATTTATGCGCTTCAATAGTTCAATGGCTGGTTCGTCATTCGGATCTTGCGGTACTAGTTTACCGTGAATGGCAAGATCAAGGATTTTGGATTTGGTATAGGCTATAAGATTTTGAATGTCAGTAATATTTTGTTTGAGCGAATCAATCAAAATATCATACTTAGACACCTCTTCAATTATCCTTCTAACTTCATTTAAAGGCGGTATTGGTATTCGCATATTTTGAGATTGTGTCAGTGATATATTAACCTGTCCGGCAGAACCTCGTGTGGCAATAGAATTTATTTCTGACATTTCCTCTAAGTAGACTTTTAGATATGATACCAACACCTCTTTAAATTTGTAAGGGCGTATTAGTACAGCGGCCTGATTAAAATTTGCTTGTGGCAATGTTGTAGGAATAATTGCAAGTTTACCAAGAGGTGGTCCAACAATATTCATAATAAGGTCTCCTACTTCTGTGCGCGAACGCTGGAGCTTTCCATTATGCACTTCTTCTGTAATATATTGTGGATGATAGGCAAAATCTATTTTTTGATTCCTGAGATTGTACATCTTAATGTAAGGAACACCATTCTCTACAAAGCATGTTTTATCTGGTGTACTTCCAGATGCAACATAAGCTATATCTTCCAATCTACACCATACCCACGAATTCGGCAGCTCAAACGGCACATTCTCATAATGGGGCGTATCGGAAGATTTTGCAGACTTCTTACTCCGTTTAATTTTGCCTTCTTTTATCAGTCGTTCTTTTTCAGCCTTGATTCGTTCGAGCAGAACTGATGCTGGTTCATCGTTGGGATCTTGGGGTACAAGTTTTCCATGTATCGCAAGGTCGAGTATCTTTTGACGTAACGCTTTTGTATCCATCGTTATATTTCTGTTTGTAATTGTGCAGTTTTGGCTGCACAATTACTATTCATGTTCTTCCAGTTTCTTTAATTCCTCATTTTCTTCAAACTCTTCAATCCATTCCTTCACCTTGGCTTGCAAGAAATCTTTGTTGGGGAGATAGAGCTGATAAGCAGAAGCATAGATGTTAGCATCCTTAGGCAAGGTAAGTTCCACTAGTGCATCGTTCTTCTCCTTACACAGTAGAATACCAATTGTCGGCTTTTCAAAGTCTTGTTTGACATAGCGGTCGTAATAGTTGACATACATCTGCATCTGCCCAAGGTCTTGGTGAGTTAGTTTGTCTATCTTCAAATCTATAAGCACATAGCATTGTAGTAAACGATTGTAAAACACCAAGTCAACAAAGAAATGCTGCTCATCAAATGTGAACCTTTTCTGCCTTGCTTCAAATAGAAATCCTTTGCCAAGTTCTAATAGGAATTGCTGCATCTTGTTGATAATGGCATTCTCTAATTTAGACTCTGAATAAACTGCATCGGGTTTTAGACCAAGAAACTCTAATGTGATGGGATTCTTGATAATGTCTGATGGTTTCCCAATAGATTGTCCTTCCTTAGCCAACCGCATTACTTCATCTTTGTTACGGCTCAAAGCCAATCTCTCATAAAGACAGCTTCCTACTTGACGGCTGAGTTGTCTTTTAGACCATTGTTGTTGAGTACATTCTATTTCATAGAAACTGCGGGCATCCGGATTTTCCACCCTCATCAGTATAAGATAATGAGACCATGAGAGAGCGAATGTCGGTTCAGAAAGATGTTCCTCTGCCTTCGGATAATCGGCTAACCACTGGTTAGCCTTTTGGCTCGACTTTGGACAACCACTGGTTAGCCCTTTAGAAAAAACAATATAAAACTGCCGTATATTCTTAAGAGTTGAATATGACCATCCATCTCCCAACCTATCAGTCAGACGTTTGGAGAGTTCTTTCAGCACCGCCTTTCCATATTCGGCTCTTGTTTCCCCCTTTTGCTCATATTCTACTATATATTGTCCGATATGGAACTTAGTATAAACCTCAGCTATATTGACGGCTGTTGCCACACGTTCCCTTGCCTGCGTGACAAGGTTAACAACCTTCAAGAACAGGTCGTTTATATATTTATCATTTGTGAAAATCTCTTTTCCCATAACTCAATTTTCTTCAATATTCGCAAGTAGCTTTTCAAGTTCAACCACAGCAGCACTTATCGTTTGGCTTTTATCCTTTATATCAGCCATCAGCTCTGCCAATGAACGGTTGTCCACCTCACCACCTTGCTTTATCCAAGTAATGTCAAGACTTGTTTTGTCTCTGGCAATAATTTCATCTACAGGGTATTTACGCCAACGACCTTGCGGAGTATTTTCTGCATCGTATGTCTCTACTCGATTATTATAGCAAGAAACAAAATCATCCAAATGATGCCGTTCCAGTTTATTGGTGGCAAGCGTATGCTTTATATCTGTACGGTAGTCGTAAAACCATATTTCCTTGGTCGGTTGTCCTTTGCTGAAAAACAACACGTTGGCTTTTACGCCTTGGGCATAGAAAATACCTGTAGGTAAACGCAAGATAGTATGCAAATTAAAATCCTGCAATAAGCGTTTACGAATAGTCTCACCTGCTCCAGCCTCAAAGAGAACATTATCAGGAAGTACAACTGCTGCACGTCCTCCCGTTTTGAGCATAAGCATCATGTGCTGGAGGAAATTTAACTGGTTATTCTTGGTCTCTACATAAAAATCCGGGCGGTTAATATCCACCGATCCAGCCGGACGAGTTCCAAAAGGAGGATTGGCAAGAATCACATCTACAAGAGTTGACGGTTCTTTTTCCAAAGAATCCTCACAAACAATCGGACTACGGTCTGTACCAATACCATGCAAATAAAGATTCATGGAAGCAAGCGTCACCACTAAAGGCGTATTATCCACACCATGCAAAGCTTTGTCACGCAAGAAATCACGTTTTTCTTTACTTGCTGACTGACCTTTCATATAATCGTAAGCTGTAAGCAAGAATCCACCCGTTCCACAAGCCGGGTCACAAACCGTTTCCCCCATTTGCGGATTGATACAATCTACCACTGCCTGAATAAGTGGACGAGGAGTAAAATACTGTCCTGCCCCGCTTTTCTTGTCTTGTCCGTTCTTTTCAAGAATGCTTTCGTAGATAGCTCCTTTCACATCACCGTCCATAATGAGCCATTGCTCCTCATCAATCATGGTGATGACCTTTTTCAGATAAACAGGCTTGTCTATCTTGTTTTGCGCCTTCGTATAAATCGTACCTATCAGATTATCCTGCTCACTAAGCAATTTAAGGGTCTCTTCATATTGTTTTACCAAATCCAAGCCATCAAGTACTATCAAATCTGCCCACTGATAACCAGTTGGAATAGCCGACTCTTCTCCAAACATTTCTACATTTTCGGCATCCATCTTCAAGAATAAAAGATAGGTCAGTTGGGTAATATAATCAGTGAATCCAATGCCTTGTCCGGCAAGAGTGGTTGCCAGATTCCATACTTTTTTGGTGAGCGATTGCTCTGTTGTATTATTTGTTGCCATTTCTTTATGCTGCTTTTCTTAAAACTACAAATGTGTAAAGTGAATGAAGTGCCTCGTCTGCCTTCTGCATATTGCCAAACGCTCTAATCATTTGGGCTGCATGGGTAGCATCATCTTCACGAATATCTCTGATAGTACAAGCTCCGTTAGAAGCGATGTAATCCACAATACGACTGATAACCTCTCGCTGTTTGTCAGTTATTTCACGCTGGTTTTGCCCTAACCAAAGATTGAAAAACTGTTTAGAGGTAGTAACTACGCTATCCAATCGTTCGATTTGGTGGAAAGCAAAGCGCACAAGTTGTATGATATTGGTCAATGCATCGCTTTCTTCTTTGGTAATGGAACGCCTTACCACTTTAGGGTTAACTATGGCATAAGAGTTCCAGAGTTGTTTGGATGTAAAATGATTGTTTGCCATTTTAAGTCTGTTCTCCAAATCCTTTAGCATCGAATAGGTTATAGGCTCTCCCTCATTGTTGTAAATGATGCGCAGTGCCTCTATTTCGTCATAGTACTTTTTACAAAAATCTTCAAAAGCCTCTGTCGTATTTTTTGCTTCCTCAATGGAAAACCCTTTGGAGATAAGCGTATCTTCACCCGGCATCAATGTATTGACGAATCCGGCTGCAAGTATAAGAAGGTATTTCCGAGCATCTGCATGATTGGCAAGCGGAGCGACTAGCCCCTTACGTTCATTGTTAGGCTCATCAGTGCTTACAAACGGTGGAAGAATGCCTTTCTCCAGTGCATCGTATATTCTGGCAGAAAGTTCCTTCATGTCATCATGAGACAAACGGACAAACTCTTTCCGTTGCGGATCATCCGCCTTGTTGTATATTCGGGCAAGCGTTGCAGCAAGCCGTTTGAGATACTCGTCAGGAATATAGCCATGACTAATACGTTCTAATAGCTCCTTTAGAGTAATCGTCTTTGTTGTAGGAGCATCATCTATAGGTGCCACTGTTTGCGCATGTTCTGTCACGCCTACCGCATCAACCAAATAAAAACAATCCTTGCTGAATGCGTTCGGGGTAACATTGCGAAGTTGCTCATCACCAATAGTACGTACTCCACGCCCTTTCATCTGAATATACAAAGGCAATGACTCCACATCACGCATGAACATCACTACTTCCAGCGGCTTTACATCTGTTCCGGTGGCAACCAACGTACAGGTGACAGCAATACGGAAATCCTTGTCGTTACGGAATTGGCGTATCAGTTCGTTACTGTCGCCTGCCGAATAGGTAATTTTCTGAACAAAGCGGTCATCAGTCCGTCCAAACACCTCTTTAGCTATTTGTACGATATTTGTAGCATGAGCTTCATTGAGAGCAAAAATCAATGTTTTGGGCAAAAAGTCCATATTTGGTTCACGTTGCGGGTCATTAAACAATTCTGTATAAACCACATCCCAATAGGTTGAAAGGATTAACTTTATCTGTGCCGGATTGATAATACTCCGATTAAGTTCTTTATTTGTATAGATTTTGGTTTCCTTACTACTTACAATCTTAACCTCACCTGTATATCTTGTTTCTTCTTTAAATTTCTCACCCTCTAATATAGCCCCACCCGTTTCTGTGACTTGCGTTTTTATTCTATATACCCGACAATCCACATTCACGCCATCAACAATACTCTTTTCCAATGTGTAGTTAACAATGCAGTTATTATTGAAGAATGCCATTGTTTCAGGGATAGGAGTTGCGGTCAGACCAACCAATCTTGCCGTATCGAAATACTCCAGCACCTTGCGCCAGTTCCCATAAATGGAGCGATGGCACTCGTCTATGATAATCATATCAAAGTAGTCGTGCGGTAAGTTGGGATTAGGAGGCAAGGTTACTTCCTCTATAGGTTCATTCTCGTCATCATCATTATCCTCAATAGTTTCTCCTTTCAAGAATGAGAATAGACGTTGTATTGTAGAAATAACGACATTGCTATCAGAAGGAATAGAAGACGAGCGAAGGCGATTGACCGTAAAGATAGTATTGAAAGCCTCCCCGTTCTCTGTCAGACGGAAAGTTCCAAATTCTCCTTCTGCTTGTTTTCCAAGATTATTTCGGTCTACAAGAAACAACACTCTACGCATTGGTGTATAAGAAAGCATCCGGTAGGCAGCAAGACAAGCAGTATATGTTTTACCCACACCGGTGGCAAGAACCATCAACGCCCGATTTTGCCCGGCACGGAAACTCTTTTCAAATTCTGTCACTGCCTCATATTGGCAATCACGCAGCCCTTTCTTTTTCAATGTAGGGAGTCCGGCAAATGCATCTTCAATTCCCAGCCTCTTTACCAATTCATGTGGTGTAGGGATATTCATGATCTGCCTGAAACAAGAATCTTGTTCACGAAAATCACAGCAATATAGTTCCTTACCATTCGAAGTGAAGATAAAAGGCAATGGCTTTTGATATGCCTGATAGATATTCGGAACACTTCTTGCATATAAGGCTGCTTGCTCGCATACCTCTGAAGCAAAAGCATCCGTTTCTTCACGCTTAGCTTCAAGTACCCCTACTGCTTTTCCATTAATGAAAAGGAAATAATCTGCCTCAAGATTTCCTTTCAATAAACCTTCTCTTATGGCTACAGCCGTACAAGTAGGTTCATAATCCTCCCTGTTGACTACTTTCCAACCAGCATCGGCAAACCACTGGTCTATCTTTATTCTTGCTTTTTCTTCAGGAGTCATGTTCTTGATATTGTAAATTATCGGAAGCTTATGTCAAAAAACAAATTGATATTCAAAGCTATAACTTTACTCTTTCAATAATTGATTCACTCTAAGGAAATTCACAAACGAATCAATAATTTTAGAATTACGATTAATAATATCAGTTTCAGTAAAATCACTATATGAATTACTTATCTCTGCCAATTCTACAATTTGAGAGCCATTCTTTTCCTGACCATTAGCAGTGGTAAAACCTTTATAATATTTTACTTTATCTACAAAGCGATAGTCGGAAGCTCTGATATTCAATCTTTTCTCAAGAAGAACTTTATTCCCAAGTATTTCTACATTCTGAGGATTTGATAAGCTTTTTTCTTTATCCCGTCTGTTTCGTGCATATATATGTTCTATATCGAATCTAGTTTCCAATGACAATAATGATTGATTATCATGTTGAAAAGCCCACCAAGTAATCATTGATTTTGTAATCGCACGACTATTATTGAATACATAATTTGTTATTTGCGCACGATAACGTTCTTCTGAAAATTTGAAATCTGAGAATGTTACTTCTTCGCCTTTGATTATTTTAACCATTTCCGCATACACAGGGGTACGCAAAGAATTAACACCTGGATTAGTTATAGCATACGCCCATATGAAAGCTGTTATACAGTCCAAGAAACGACAAAAAGCATTTTCTTCTATTTCATCATTTTCATCACGATGGTACATAAAATACACAGAAGTGATATACGTCCACATTCCATTAGGAGCATAACTAAGTACGAACAAACGCTTTAGAACTTTATCTGAGAAACGTTCTGTTTCTTGATTGTTAACATCTTGCCAAAATTTGGCAAGGCTTACAAGATTACTCAATGTCTTTGGCTGATGCAAAAGAGGATAACTGCCATCTCCTTCATAAAACTTGCGCAAAGCTTCTGTTGTTGATGATTTTATCTCTGCAAGTGCTCGTTCATAATACATATATCTTGTAAACAATTCATCTAATGGTGTACCATAAATTGGATGAAACACTTCGCTAGTAATCTTATCTAGATTTTTCCACGTTTCTATAAATTCATCTTTTTTGCCAAATGATGAATAATATTTATAAAGTTGCGCCTTAAAAATATCTGCATCAGAGAGAGGTTTCCCTCTATCATTCAAGGTTGAGAAAATTCTTAACGCCGTATTTTGTGATTCTGCCTCTATTGGTAAAAGGACACAGTTATTCAACACACGAGCCGGGAAATATGCAAAATAAGATGGATAATTACTTAGAAAAGCATCTATCTTTTCAACGAAAAAATTGAAATTCTTTGCGTAACGACTTTTTTTGCCAATTCCTTGTCCATCTTTCAATATTGCAATAAACTCTTCTTTATCTTCATCTGTAGCAACTTGTGAATTGATTTTCAGAGCAGATGTTTCAAACTCCCCAAATTCATTAGCTCTCCAAATACATTTTTCAATATCCTCCTTCATCCGTTTTGAGCGAGAGTCTTTCATACTACCTAGTTTATTATAAAAAGCCCTTAACAAAAGCATAAGTGTCGTTAAACGTTGCTGCCCATCAATTACCTCCATTTGGTTTCTATTCTTAAATGTTACTATGGGACCAAGAAAATACTCTTCATCGTCAACAAATTGGTCACAGTCATCATTTGGGAAAGAGAACGAAAACAAATCGTCCCATAAAGTTTTACACTCCATCTCACCCCACGCATATGGGCGTTGGTAATCAGGTATAAGGAAGTTGTATTTCGATTCTTGAAAAAGGCTTTTCACCTTTTTCTGTTCAATATTTAAGTTTGCCATCTTATTGCTTATTTTTATATTCTAATCAATTAAACTCAATAATAACATCAGAAAGGCTTGTATATTATTACCTATCTTTTTTATCAATTATTAAGTCCTTCAAATCTACCTGCAATATCTCTGCAATCTGTTGTAGAATATCCAAATTAGGCTGAATCCGATTACAAGCATAGGCATTTACCATGCTGAAACTCTTATCAAGCTGTTTCGCCAACCACGTCTGAGAGATACCTTTTTCCAAAAGAACCGCCTTTATTCTATTTAGCTTCACTGTTTGGTACGATTTTATAATGCAAATGTAGTGAATTATATTCAATATCTGGATTATTATTGTACTTTTGTAGCTATATGAATCCCCAACTTATGGCGTGAAAATCAAAAAGATGATAAGAATATGCACAACATAGTTCGTAAACATATAGAAGGAGAAATTTCAATGGACGAAGTTAGGCGATTGATTGACGAACTATAAAAAGAAGCAACATTAACTATCGAATTGTACAATTAAAAAAACAATGGAATTAGTCTATTAAAAAAAGATGAATCACAACGGCATATTCTCACTATCTTTTCCCGAAGCCAAGACAATTATTGTTTCTGGTGATATTCATGGAAACTTTAATCAGTTGGTGTTCAAACTCTGTATCCAATATCAGCTTACAGACACTTTGCTAATTGTAGCCGGGGATTGTGGCTTCGGCTTCGAAAAGAAAGAGTACTATGAGCAGATAGTTAGACGAAACGCCAAGCGAATGAACCAAGACAACAATTGGATTGTGTTTGTGCGAGGCAATCATGATAATCCTGCTTATTTCGATGGCGCAATGCTCAACTTCAAACGCTTCGTTGCTGTTCCCGATTATTCCATTCTACAAGTTTGTAATCATACCATCCTTTGTGTAGGTGGAGCTATCTCTATTGACCGTATCTATCGCATAAATGAATGGAATAGAAACAAATACCGTGTTCATTCAAATGAGTCGCAAGAAAATGATATTTCTCGCAATTTATATTGGCAGAACGAAGTTCCTGTTTATGATCCAAATAAGATGAATGCCATCCCTGCTAGCTTCCTGATTGATACAGTTGTCACACACATACCGCACCTTCACATTGTGAACTATTCTCCAAAAACAACCTTAGCCAATGGACTATAAACGATCCTTCATTGATTGAGGATATACAATTTGGACGGGAAACGATGGATATGCTTCTGCACCATCTCAAAACCGACAACCATCCGATAAGCCATTGGTACTATGGTCATTTTCATCAAAGTTGGCATTCTGCCATTGACGGAATACTATATTAAATGCTCGACATTATGGAGTTCAGTCAAATCTATTGATTTATACCATTTCAGGTATAATATTGGTATAACAAACAGAATTATACCCGATAAGATATAATAGTTCTTGCCTGAATATAATTGTTCCTGTTAGAGCATACAAACATTTTCCATAGTGGACAAACGGAGGAAGTTACATTTTTCCAAACGAATAAATCTGATTTATTACACTTTTTCCAACGGCCAGCTCTACTCCTATACCTTTTCTTTCAGAGATGAGAAAAATAAACATCAACGACCTTTACTCATCCAAGGATACTTGGCAAGATACCATCAAATCAAAAGCTCAGAAGGACGGTATAGGGATTACACTTTATTCACAGAGTTCAATGAAGAGCAGTCCATGTTACAGAACATTTTCCACATTTCTGCTTTACTCCTAGCAACATCCCATTATGAAATTCCATGAAACTTTCATTCAACCTCCTCACATTCTTCTCACTCGTTCCGCTTCGCATCATCACTTGCACCCATACTCTCAAGATACTGCAATTCCCGTTCCGCAAACTCACGATTCTCCTCCTCTCCCAGCATTTGATAGAGCAGTTCCCTAGCTTGCGAATAATATTTCAAGTTTACTAATACTTGTGCTGCCCTGCGCCGAAGAAAATGATAAAGTGGAAACAAGGTATTCTTTTCATCACCATACATCTTTATCTGACTGCCAACCAAACTCACCATAGAATAAATATACTCAAGAGCTCCTGTATCCTTCATTTCGACGAGACAGTTGGTAAAATCACGAATCGCATGAATGGATGAATTTCTTTTAGCATTAGTCAAATAATAATAAGCCTTTTCAAAATGCCCTAATGTGAGATAAACAAAACCGATATGATAACAAATCACATAATATTCTTCCTTGCCACGCTCCGGCAATTCTGTCCAGTGGACTTGATAATACCGAAAAATAGAAAGATAACACCCCAACGCCTGAAGATAACATTGCTGCCTGAAAAATT
>OLNN01003284.1_pt1 | contig 10364 bp, 19 predicted proteins | sample 1672141 | NCBI WGS metagenome assembly OLNN01 (sample SAMEA3136652, study PRJEB25190) | human gut metagenome | biome: human gut; feature: human-associated habitat; material: faeces | place: Austria | collected 2013 | reverse complement strand
ACGAAGGGCGACTGGTATTATGTGGATGGCGCGCATACGCGGCGCATCACCGGCATCAAGGCCGATGAAAGCTCGAATTGGATTACGTTCACCCTTGGTGACGTGTTCGACGGTGTGAAAGTGACGGTGGAATAATGGAAATCGTAGTGCATCAGGGCGAATCGGCGGACGGCACCCCATTGGCCGCCGATGATACGGATGCTATCGACGTGAAGAATCCGGCTCAGGCAACCAACAAGCTCGTATCCACGCTGAACGAGTATGGTCGGCGTCTGCGCGAATTGGAGAAGCCTTCCGGCTCGCAGCTGACTCAGGCGATTCAGAAGGTGTTGGACATCAGCGCGAACATCGACAATACAGTGGCCGCGTCCATCAACAGGAACTCATATGACCGTGCGACCATCGACCAGAAGTGCAATGCTTGGAATTGGGGAGTATTATCTGCCGACCGTGGTGGCACGCATACGACTAACGCGTACAATAACCTGTTCACGGTCGGCCCATGGCGTGCGGTGTGGGCGTTGTCGGACGGCACGATGGGCACGTCGCAGTCCAGTCGCAAGGTGAAGCAGGATTTCATCAAGCCGGACATCACGTTGGAGCAGATGCGTTCCGTGGATTGGACGCTCTACCGTTTCATCGACGACGTGAATCTGAACGGCGATAGCGCGACAATCCATGTCGGCATGATTGCCGAAGAGTTGGATGACAACGGTTTGGGGCAGTTCGTTGAGTATAATGATGATTACGAGCCGTGCGGCATCAACTATCCGATGCTGGGCGTTTGGGCGATACATGAGGCCCATCTAGCCCATGACCGTATCGACCGGCTTGAGGAACGTTTGAAAACGTTGGAAGGAAAGATTGATAATGGCATTGAGGAATAGTCTGTTCGCGGTGTCCGGCAAGGCGTCGTTCTTGGATGCGCGACGCGACATGAGCGGCCTGTTCGTCTGCGATAAGACCACGATGCTGCCGATTGCGGGCATTCTCGACCGTTCGCAGGACAATCTCGTCACCGGCAACAGTAATTCCATGAGTGTGACGGTGCATCCGTTCAACGCGGTGCTGAACCGTTATGGCGCGCTGCTTATCCAGAACGACGGAAACGTGAACGTGCCGCTGAATGCTGCTCCGTCAGCTAATTCGCGTATTGACGTGGTGTATGTGAAGCAGCACGAGACGCGCTCGCCAATGTCTGACGATTCGGATTTCCCTGTGTTCGGCGTCGTGCAGGGTACGGCTTCAGCTGTGCCGGTAGCACCGGCTGTTCCGGATGGCGCTTTGGCTTTGGCGCAGGTGCTGCTTCCGGCTGGCGTGTCGAATACTGCTGCTTCCGGCGTGGTCATCACGCAGACGTATATCGGAGCGGCCATGAAGGGCGACATGCTGACAGTGTGGACTTCAGACCAGCGTGACGCATTGACCATGGTGCCGGAAGGCACAGTGCTGCATAATGTGGCCGATGGTTGCGATTATGTCAGGAAAGGCGATAAGTGGCGTGGGTGGAACATGCCATGGAGAGACATCCACTTGAACAATCATGTCGTCCACATGTGGGCGAGTTGTGGCACCGCGCATATCAACCTGACGACAGCCAATGTGAATCTGACGGGTTGGGGAAGCAATGTCACTGTAGCGCGGGTCAACAATTCCAGCTTCTACCCCGCGGTGAAAGCAGACATTTATGCTCCCACGAGGGATTCATATTACCCGACCGCGCTCAGCGTGGGTACGGACGGCAAGGTCAATGCCGGGTATGCTGGCGGTGCCGCCGGAAACCGTATCGTGTCCACCACACTAACTTACAATATCGGCTAAGACCATCCATCACATGCACTACCATACTCCGGTCACGCCGGAGTAATGGTGGTGCATGTTTTGCCTCACGCTGGAAGTTAATCGCAATTATCAGCTAGAATAGTGCCATATGAGCACTGACATCATCGTCGCCCTAGTGACCGGACTATGCGCCATCGTGGTCGCAGCGGTCACTTGGGCGCAAAACAGACGCGGCGACCTGAGCGAAGCCTACAGGCGACTCTCGGAAGCCCAATTGAACATGCAGCGGGAAATCGACCGGCAGGACGAGAAGCTTGCCGCGTTCATTCAGGAACGCGACGAACTCCGCTATCAGGACGATTTGAAAACCTCCTACATTCGGGCAATCGGCCATTGGCTTGGCGAACTCTGCAACGTTCTCGACCCGGAGTTCCTGAAGCAGTATCCGAAGCCGAGATTTCCAGACGAGCTGCGGAGTACAATAGAACCGTTGGCAGACGCCAACAGTAAGGAGCAGTGAATGTTGTTCACTAAGGATTTTTGGGTTGACACGTTGGAGCGTGCAATCCGCACCGCATGTCAGGCGGCATTGTCGGCTGGCGTGGTCGGCGGCGTCGGCCTGTTTCAGGTCGATTGGCTGAACGTGGCTGGCATCGCACTTGTCGCAGCCGTCGCGTCCGTATTGACGTGCGTTGCATCTTCAGGCAAGACTGATGCCATCAGTCCGGCTTCGCTCGCCACTCCATCAAAGAGTCTGGTGACGGGCAAGCATATTGCAAGCAATGAAACGGAGGTTTCTGAATGAGGTTTGTAGACATCAGCAATTGGAAAGCTGACGTTGACGTTTCCAAGATTGACGCCGATGGCGTCGTGGTGCAGTGCACTTGGGGTGCCGGAGAGTTGACGACCGACAATGGCATCGTCGAATCCGTGTGGACTGGCGCTGACGCGAAGATTCAGGCCGCTGCCGCCCGCGGCATGGCGGTCGGATATATGCATTACATTCGTGGTGTGAACGCTTCCGAGGAGGCGTATTTCTTCGCCAAGAGCACCGAAGGATATCTGAAGAAGTTCGTGCCGTGCGTCGACTGGGAGCAGGCCGACAATGCCGCTTGGGGCGACCGCGCATATCTGGACGAGTTTCTATACCAGTATATTCGTCTGACCGGTGTGAAGCCGCTCGTGTATGCGCAGCGTTCCGAAATCCCGTTCATCAAGGACATTTGCACTAAGCATGATTGCGGCATTTGGGAGGCGTGTTACGCTTCCATGGATGCGGTCGGCTGGCAGGATGCCGATTCCATTTGGTCTTATGTGGCGTATCCGATGCGCCAGTACACTTCCAACGGTCATATCGGCGGCTATGCCGGTTCGCTTGATTTGAACTATTTCGCTGGCGATAAGTCCACTTGGGACAAGTATGCTGGCGTTGGCGCGAACACTCCGGTGAATCCGGCTCCGGCGCCGGTGGTTTCCCCGGCTCCGACCGTGGTTGCCACCACGTATGAGGTTGCGGTGGACGCGTTGAACGTGCGTACCGAACCGTCTCTGAAGGGGCAGGTTGTCGCCAGTTACGGTCGCGGCGAGAAGGTCGTGCTGGACGGTTGGGGCGCTTATGCTGACGGCTTCCTGTGGGGTCGTTATGTTGGCGCTTCTTCCGGCCAGCCGAGGTATGTCGCCATCGGCACCGAGTCTGGCAGTGACTGGTATTTGACAATGTGTCGTTGACCGTGATACAATGAGGGCTGTTGGAAGTTTTTCCAGCAGCCCTCCTTTGGTTTCTCCCCAGCCCCCGCACGGTTCATGTGGGGGCTTCTCTTTTTAGTCATACAACCATATGCAAGCCACTATCGCTAGGGCAGCTACAGCAACATATGCGATGAAGATGCGGTCACTCCATGCGTCGCAAACCAACATTATGGCCGCGACGAGCCCAAGCAGGATGGTGGTGCAGATGATGAGTTTCAGGATTTCCATATCAAAGCTTCCCGCTTCTCTCGTTCAACCACGACCGCGCAACCTCCAACATTTCGTACAATATCCGTTGAGCAGGTACATTTCTTTCGTGGTGAGTTTTTTTAGGCAATGCTTGCATAGCGTCGGGTCGAGGTGGGCTAGTCCTCTAATAAGACTCATCGGGATACTCCAATCCTTCCTGTATGTCCTGTATGTCTTCGTCTGTCAACGCCGAATCGATTTCCTGCTTGCAGGTTTCGCACAGCATTTCCGGATACCATTCCTCTAATGTCATGTCTCGACCACAGTCGAGGCATTGTCTTGGTGATTTCATGTCACACCTCCACCGCGGGCTGCGGAGCCTTCTGGTGCTGATAGTGGCCGACCATGCCATATGGTTTCACCGCAGCATCGTTCAAGTATTCAAACGAGACTTGGCCGATTCGCATGCCGGGCCTCAGCATGATGGGGAAACTGTTCTCGTTCTTCAGTTCGACGGTGATGGTTCCGATGAATCCGGCGTCGATGAATCCTGCGGTCACGTGCGTGCAGAGTCCGAGTCGGCCAAGACTGCTTTTCCCGTCGAACCGTGCCATCATATTGTCCGGGAGACTGATTTTCTCCACAGTGGCGCCTAGTACGAACTGTCCGGGCTGAAGCATGTAGTGTCCGTCGATTCTGACTGGCTTGGTGTGGACGCCGTGCAACGTGTGGTCGCCGCCATCTGCGTAACCTTCTTTCGCGTCCATGGTGTAGATGACGATGGTGTCCTGCAAGGTCACGTCATACGAGTTGGGGTTCAACTGTTTTTCCGTGTATGGCAGGATGAGGTCCTGATGGTCCACGCACTGTTCGATGGTGATGTCGTTCAGCATTTTTCTCCTTATTCGTCGCAAAGGCGCTGCAACAGTTCCTCGTCGCTTATCGGTTTGATTTCATACAGGTACATTGCGCAGGCGGATGGGTTTTCCATCTTCGCTTCTGCTGGGAACCGTTCTTTGAGTTCCTGCACTGTCATGTCGGTCAGCTTGGCGAACATGCTCCATGTCCAAGGGCTGGCCTCATAATCGCCGAACGGGATTTCCGAGAGGATGATGGCGTTGCCGACGTGTACTCCGGTGGGGGCGTCGGAGAATACGAAGGCCACAGTCTCGTATGGCGATTGGGTTTCGCGGAGGATGAAGCTTGTCTCCCCGGATTCTATCTTCCGCCACTCCTCGCGACCTACTGTTAGTCGCGTCACATTGCGGTTGGCACTAGTCATTGTTCTTCCTTTCCTGCATGAACGCGAGCGCCATTGCGAGGTAGGCGATGGCGTCCATGTATGAGTCTTCCTTGCTTTGGTCGTATTTGATGCGTTCGATTTTCAGTTCGGCCATCATGATGGCGACATCCACTTCCGCATCGTCGCAGTCGAACCATCGTTTGGAAATGTTCTGGAACATGATGCGCGGATTGCCGTATTCTTCGGCCTTCTCCCCGTTGAGCATGTTTTCCACATGGTAGAGGTTGTCGGCGATGCGCGTGTAGATGCTTGGCTCAATGTTTTCGAGCGCGTTTCCCACGGTCGGCGGCTCCGGTGGGTCGAGGATTATGCCGCTCGGGGTTTTCGCCGCCTTGGTGGGAATCGCCTTGTTGACGCCTTCCATCACCTCATCCCAATTGTTTTTCCTTGATGATGTCATCGAGTGTTTTCCTTCCTTCTATCACGTCCATGACCTTGCGGTTCCATGGCGTGTCCGGCACGAGTATGCGCTGCCGTCCCTGATAGGGACTGCCACGTCGCACCAGTCTCCTGTTGGCCTGCTCCCAGTCGGCGTATGTCCATGGGAGGTCGAGCCATATCTGGTCTTTCATGAGACGCTGTAGGCCATCAACGCCGGTACCCATGGATTGCGGGTTGGCGACTATGAGCCGATACTTTCCACGTTCTTGGTCGGTCATGGCGAGAAATGTCTTCGCATCGGTGCATGGCGTCCAAGTACGGTAGATTTCGTCTCTCACCGCTTTGAACCGCGTCCATACGAGCAGTGGTGTATGGTCTTCGCGTCTCTTGGCTTCATCGTATACCGTTTTGATTTTGGACACGCCGAACCAGTAGGATTCTCCACGGTCTTCGGTCTTGTAGGCGAAGCCATCGTCGAGTTGGGCGAGTTTGACCGCTGCGGCGCTCGCGCTTGCCGCGTACACGTCTTCGGCCAATTGGTGGGTGTTCGTCCACTGTTCGAACGCCATGTCCTCCTGTTCGGTTTTCGGCGATGGGAGCCATTCGACTTGCGGCAGCGGGTTGCCGCCGCGCCGTATGTCCAATACGAGTTTCTGCAGTTGTCGGCACGCTTCCTCTACCATGGGCTGGGAATACGTGTATTTGACCACTGTACGCCCTTGCACGCTCATCGTGTATGGTTTACCGTATCGCATCCTGAAAGCCCCTAGAGTGCGCCAAGAATCGCCTAATAGGGCTATCCTGTCCTTGGCGTGCGGGTACATGACCACGGTCTGTCCGTACAGGTCTTCCAAATCCTTCGGAGCGGGCGTGCCGGTCAGCATCAGCACGTCCTTGGCAAGGTCGCTGATGCCCTTCACGACTTTGGAACGTCCGCTCCTGGGATTCTTCACCATGTGGCTTTCATCCACGATGAGGCTGAAACCGTCCGGCACTTCGCCCAGCTTTGCGGCCATGTTGTAGGACACCACGAGGAAACGATAGTCTTCCGACCAACCAATCCTCCGGTAGTCTTCGATGGTCAGCGCCTTGCCGTGCGACCATTGGCTGATTTGCGGCAGCCACGCGGTCTTCACGACGCTTGCCGGACAGATGACGAGAATATGCTCCGCACCGTCCAGCAGGTCCATGCTGCGTTTCGTCTTGCCGGTACCGGCCTCGTCGAAGATGAAAGCCCTCACTGCGTCTCCTTCCCGTGCTCGGCTTCCCATGCGGCTATACGCTCGCGTCCTTCCGGCGTTTTACGCCATCTGCGCCAAGTCTGATAGCACACGCCATGTTCGGCCTTGAATTTCTCCTGCCATTTGCGGCATGCGTTTCGGCTTTCCTCACGATGCTGTTTACGGTATAACACCCAATAGTCGAGCATTTTCTCGTGGTTTTCGTTCATCCACTTCTTTTTGAGCTTCCGCTTATGCTCCGCCTTTTCGGGTGTCATGTCGGCGTAGTGGGTGACGGTCTTCTTTTTTCTGGCGGGTGGCATTGGCTTGGGCTGGCGCATCTTCTCGATGTCAGCCCAAGCTTCGCCGTCAAGCCATTCGGATACGCTACTCTTCATCATGTCCGCCGGAATGGTTGATGAGGTCGATGATGCCTTTGACCACACCGATGAGAATAAGGATGGCCGCCGTGATGCCAAGCACGGACAGGAGGATGGCGAGCATGTACAGGCAGTTCATCATCAGCTCACGCATTTTCTCTTCTCCTTCACCACGCTGAGGCGCGTGGTCGTCGATGTTTTCCTGAATGGGGTCAGGTCGGCTGGATGCTGGCTGAAATACGCTTTGTAGTCGGTGGTGGTGCGCGTGGTTTCCGCCAGTCTTGCGACATGTCCGGCGCATGCCACTCGTTCGCCGGGGTGTTCAACCAGCCATGTGGAGAGTTTTTCCTTCAGCGTGTCGTACCGGTCTTTCGCTTCCAACAGTTCAGCCAACAGCTGTCGTCCGCCGTTGTCCGAGTCCGATGGCTGTTCCGCACGCTCGTATTCCGTCGCGTACTTTTCCAACGCGCCCACGTCCATCACGTCGGGGACGATTGCGATGTCGAGTGTTTTCTTGATTTGTTCGGTGATATAGTCGGAGTCCAGCGTCTCCCATGACGGGGGGCGTTGCGCGTAGATGATTTCCGCATACTCCGTATCCATCATGCGAGCCTCTATCTGCGCTTGAGCCGAATATTGATTGTGCTGTTCGGTGGTGAGGAACGCGTAGGATGGTTTGCTTCCCGTCTTCACTTCTACTGTGTGCAGGATTCCCCCATAGTCACGGTATGCGGCGTCAAGGGAGACGTGCAGGCGCCCGTCCGTGTAGAAACTGTTGTCGTACCATGCGAGCTGTCCGTTCTCCAAACGGTCTACCGGAGTGTTCTTGGCGACGATGGCGAGCTGTAGGTGTTCCGCATACAGTTTGACGAGCATTGGCTCCCAGATGCTACCGAACCGCAATGCCGACTGTACGGCCGGAATGTCCGGCGGGGGGGATGGTAGTTGTCCGGTGGCGATGAAATGCGCGAGACTGGACGCGCCTATCGTTTCCTCACGGGCTTTGAGCCATGTTTCACGGTCTTTGAAGACCTTGTATGTCAGAGTGTTTTCGTCCATCTCATTTTCCCTTCCGAATCGACGATGAGGATGTAGTGGTACATGTTCGTCAGGTCAACCCAGTTTCTGTAGAGCAGCAGGGTGTCAACGGCTTTCCTGCCGTAGAGGAGCATGACGTTCGCATTATGTTTGGCGAGCGCTTTGAGTTCGCGGCACTGGTCGGGGCTTGGCCTTCCAACCGTACGTTTCAGTTCGATGAACCACACGTTGCCGAACGTGTCCACGGCGGTCACGTCTGGGAATCCGTTGCGTGAGCGTCCTTCGGTTTTCTGCACGTACCATCCTTGCTGTTCCAAGATTCTGATGAGACGGTTCTGGATGGCCGACTCCAATGGTTCCGGTCTGTGGTTATTCAGTTTCGGCATCGGCGTCCTCCCTGACTCTGACCGCGCTGACCCATACCGCGTATGTTCCGTCCGACTTGCGACGTGTGACCGCAGCGTAATCGACGTTTGGTTCCGTCCATGCGGTGATATGTTTGCGGATATGGTAGGCGGTGGCGTTCGCGGTGGTACGTTTCTCGTATGAACGGTATTCGGCCCATCTTCCTAGATTGAGTTTGAGCATCGCATTGAACACGGCGTCCACCCGACTATTGGAGGGTGGGGTGGTTAGGAATTTCGTCATTTGTTCTCCTTCGGTTTGAAATATGCGGGCATGATTGATTTCGGCAGGATTCTGCCTTCACGCTCCAACCGTTTCGCATGTGGGAACAGCCAGCCGCGGGACACTCCCAGTGCCTTCGCGGCTTGGCTGATGTTCATGCACGTTGTGAGCGCGTCAATCAGCGTGTCGTCGCTGTAGTGGATTGGCGCGTTCATGGCTGGTTAGAACTCCGGTTCCGGTTCCCCGGCGCCCTCGTCCTCGATGGTCAGCTGGGTGTACACGCCGAACTTGTGGGGGGCGGGGGTGTTGTTCTTTTCGACTCGCAGCAGCTGCACGCCGGTCAGGAAGTATGTGAGGCGTCCTTCCTTCGTGCTGCCGATTTTGAACGCGACGTTGGCGAGCGTGCCGTCTCCCGGTTCTTCGGTCAGTTCGACATCATTGGCGTTTTGGTCAACGATGCTTGGCTTCCACTTGGACGATAGGTTGACGAGCCACTTGCCGCGCTGCGGCTGGGTTCCATCCTTGAGGGTGATTAAATCACCGTCTTTGTAGCGCAGGTTGTCGCCGTTGGCGCGCACGCCCAACTGTTTGGCGGACGCGACGAGTTCCTTATGCACGTCGCCATTCTTCGGGAACGCGAGCTGCAGTTGGTAGTTCGGTTCGATTCCGCGCTGTTTCGCCGCGTCGGACTGATACTTGTCTTTGATGTGGACGAATCGGATTTCGCCTGCCGCTTCGATTTCGAGCATGTCGTTTGCCATTTTGTTTTTTCCTTTCGGTTTTTAGTTGAATTCTTCCGTGAGGGCGGGGCGGGGGAGGGGGGTGGCTGTTTTTCCGTCGTCGTCCATCACTGTTGTGAGTCCAAGCAGGTGAATCAGTCCGTAGCGCCTGTAGTAGGTTTCGAAGCTACCAACTTGTTGGGCCGCGGCCGCCGGATACGTGTAGCTGCTGCTGACCGCCTCGCCATGCTTCACCATGTCCATGAGGTTATCGTACTCATGCGCGGACTCGTAGACGGCTACGGTCAGAGTGTTGTAGACGGTTGGCATGTCCGTGTCGGCGCCGACTATCTCGCTTGAACATACGGCCGTCCAGCCTAGCCCATGTTCCGCCATGCTGGTCTTAACCAACTGCCAAATGTCGTTAAGCGTGGCGTACTTGTATCCGTATCCTTCGGTGGTGCGTTTCACGGCTTCTACCGACTGTTGTACTTCGGCGATTCGGCTTAGCACGTCGTGTCGTTTATCGTTCGCCATTGTTCCTCCTTTTTTCGAGTTCGTTTTCGATTAGCGTTTCGTTTATGGCGAGCCGGTACGCGCGTTCCACTATGTCGTCGTAGTCGCGCTGGGTGTGTGGTGTGTGTTCATGGATTGCGAGTTCGGCTATAACCGCAAGGTTCTCGTTTGTCGGGTTCGCCTTGTACGCGTCTATGCGGCTCTGCCATACGTCGTGTCGTCCTTGCAGCCATGCTTCAAGCGCACACTGATAGTCCTTGGCTGCGTATGGGGCCGCGGTATCAAACACGATTATGTCGCTCACCACGTCGATTCCCGCGTTGAGCGCCCTATCGGACAGACACGTCAAGCACGTTTCGACTCTATCGAGAAAGTATTCCGACGGTTTCATTGTTTTACCTCATTTCTTTGGTTTCATTGTTTATTATATCATGGCGTGTCTCACGACACGCCCGAAAAA
>OLNN01003280.1_pt1 | contig 10373 bp, 11 predicted proteins | sample 1672141 | NCBI WGS metagenome assembly OLNN01 (sample SAMEA3136652, study PRJEB25190) | human gut metagenome | biome: human gut; feature: human-associated habitat; material: faeces | place: Austria | collected 2013 | reverse complement strand
CGCTCTGACGCTGTGTTGCTTATTTTATTGCGATTATATTTACAATTCTTTCTCCCTATGTTTGGTCTTGTACTGTTGTTCCCCTTGCTGTCGGCTCTCATTCTGAAGCTCTCTCGCAAGGTTCTTCCTGTTGTAACTGATTACCTCGGCATAGGCTAACTCTGTGGCGGTTTTGCTCTGCTCTTTGCTGATACTGTCATACTCGGCTTGCAAAGACTGCATTTCTGCTTTCCACTGCTTCGGGGTTATCTTCTCGCCCTGCTGTAAAAGGTTCTGCATACGCTCCTTTAATTCGGGGTACTTGGCAAGACTTTCTTTATGCTCCTTGTCATACTTCATTTTTACAAGTCCTTTAAGAGATTGGCTCTCTTTATAAGTAGCTTGGACTGGGGCATAAAGGGCATACATTTTTGACAGTTCCTTTAATCGGCTTAGTTTCTGCCCCTTTGATAAATGTACCGTTTCAAGCTGTCGGTATTTCTGTTCCCTGTCGGCTGTAAACTTGGCAAGGTTCTCAAAGCTGTCTATCTTTCTTGAAACAATGAATTTCTCCGCATTGTCGGCTGACTGTAAGGCTGTTCTGTCGGATATTTTTCTTAGATATTTTCCGCTGACAATCGGCAAGTCCAATCTGCCCTTCCGTTTCGCCACTTTTGCAATCATTTCCATGACTTCATTCTTCACATTGACTGCAACCTCTTTCAGACCAGAATACTGTATGCTCCGTACTTCCTGCTTGGCAAGTTCAAGCATTTCTTTTGCCTGTTCCAACAGCACGTTGCCCCTGATGATTTCCCGATTAATGTTTCCCCTCTCGGTCTGTATGCCCTTGCGTTCTAAAGCATTTGCAACCGCACCGATATGGATTGTCGGTTCTTTATCAATTCCCTGCTCCTTAAAGGAGCGGTGTTCCCAATGCACCGCAATTCCCAACTGCTCATTGGTGGCATTGATTGTTTCAGCTAAATCCCTGCGCCACATCATTGCATTTTCCCTGCTGTTCCAGTCGGTACTTTCTACGGTTTGACATTTCCACTGTTTACGGTTACGCTTATCCACTTTCTGTTTTCCTGTCTTTTTATCAATGAGAGGAATACGCTCCCCATTTTCGTCAAGGACATAGACCTTTTTGGTTTTTGCTCCCCACTCCCCGTTTTCCGTAAGAGGACGCATGGTAAGCAGCACATGAATATGAAGATTGCGTTGCCCTTTGTCGTTCTCGCTGTCATGGATTGCCCAATCTGCACACATTCCCTTATCAACAAAATTTCTCTGCACATAATCCCTCACGACTTCCTCCGCAAGCTCATAACTCCACTCATTGGGAAGTGACGCTTTTAACATTCTTGCAAGCTGTGATTTCTGCCCTTTCTCCGACAGTTCCACAGCATTCCACAAGGTAGCTCTGTCTGCATATTCTCTCGGTGCATTTTGTGGCAGACTGATTTCGCTGTGTACTAAATCCTCATGGTATTTTGGTCGATAAGTCTGTCCGTCATATTCACTTACAAGAATGCTCCTGCTGATGTAGGAAGCCTTTTCCACTGCCGACTGCCCTTTGCTCCGTTTAACTATGGAAAAACGTGTGCTTGCCTGTTTCGTGATATTAGCCATACGAAGCACCTACGTTCTGCCAACGGGGTAGTGGGATGCACTCATAAACTTTGTGGGCAGATAAAAGCCGCACTTTGGCTTTTGTCTGAACGCAAAGTACACAAAAGGGTAGGTGCGTTCTTTGCACCGCAGGGGAAGTGTAGCGTCCCCTGTTGGCTGTCGCAAGACAGACAATGCTCTCCGCAGGAGTCCCCGAAGGGCGCACATACCACCTCTGGTGGTATATCTGTGCGCACCCCGTAAACGGGGTGAATAAGTTACCTCGGCTTTTCAGCTTCTTTGCTCCTGTCATTCAGTATCGCCCTCGCTTTCATTTTCGGCATTGAAAATTGTGCTTTGTGTTGAAGTACTTTCCCTGCTTTCTGACTTGATTTTAGCGATAATCTGCTGACACTCCCTTGTCTGCAATGCAACTGATAAAATACGGTTTAACTCGTCCTCGTCATATTGGTAGCAGACGTTTTCGATCTGCATGGGATAGAGATAGCTTTCGTTTGGCATATTCCTCTGCACGGCTCCTTTATGCTTGGTGGGGAAACAGGTCCAGCCCGGTCAGCAGGTAGGGGGCGTTATCCCTGGCCCAGCGCACGGCGCTGAGACGGTCGCGGTCGAGCTGTTCCCGGAGCGCCTCCAGCGAGGGAAACGTCTGCTCCGGCCTCAGGTAGAGACAATAGGCCAGCGTCAGCTCCAGACCGTAGAGGTCGCGGTGCGCGTGACCCAGCAGATGGGCTTCCACCGTTGCGATTCCTTCGGGAACGGTGGGATGCCGGCCCTGGTTGATGATGCATACATAGCCGCGGCTTTCGCCGTCCAGCTGCGCCACGCCCACGTACACGCCCTCCCGCGGCCATGTGCGGCTTTGGGGATCGTAGGCGATATTGGCCGTGGGAAATCCCAGACGGCTGCCCAGACGCTTGCCGCGTACCACGCGTCCGTGAAAGGTAAACAGGGCCATGCCCTCTGGCAGGGCAAAGGGGTTGGGCATAGCGGCGCTCCTCTCCTGAAAAAAATAAGAATGGAAAGCGCAAGTATTATACTTCATAGAGGCTGGAAACGCAAATCAAAATGAACGTTCCCGGCTTTTTTTCCGCTCGGCGGCCCCGGCGCCACCCGGCAACCTTAGCGTGACCTTAGCGGCGCGAGGCGGCAAATCGCGGCTTGTGTACGGGAAAGGGCTGTTGTATAATAAAGTGTCGTTCTGCATGCTTTGCACGCCGGGCGGCCAATGTTTTGATTGATCCGATAAAGTGATTTAGGAAGGAACGATGACGATGCGCAAAGCCTTTGTTTCCGCCGCAAGCGTGCTTGCGGTGCTGATGGCGGTTTCCCTGACATTTTTGATTCCCTCCGGCGCGGTCACGGAGGAGGCGCAGCAGCGCTATCTGGACGCCGCCTATGCACAGGAGGAAGGCTGGGAGGAAGCCTCGCTGCCCAAGCCAGACGCCGTGCTGGCCAGCGCCGTATTCAGCGATATTTTGCCCGCAGCCACGGTGGACGCGCTGCCCATTGACCTCTTTGCACCTGGCAACACGCCCATTGCGGCCAATTATACCGAAAATGGCTACCGGGACGATACCATCATCGTGGAACTGGAACAGAAGCGCATGTATGACAGCGATGTGTTCATCGCCTATGTCAAGATTGCCACGCCCTCGCAGCTGCGAACCGCGGTAGCGGGACAGAAGATCGGCTCCTCCAGCACCAACCAGACCACAACCATCGCCAGGAATTACAACGGCATCGTAGCCATCAATGGCGATTATTTCACCAAGACCAAGGCCGGCTACATCGTGCGCATGGGAGAGACCTATCGGGAAAAGACCAGTGCCAACATGGATCTGCTGCTCATCGACGAGCTGGGCGACTTTCATATCTGTTTGCATGGGCATGACGTACAGGAAAACAGCATAGCGGCCTTCAAATCCGAGCATAAGATCATCAACGGCTTCTTCTTCGGCCCTGCGCTGGTAGTGGATGGCGAGGTGCAGGAGATTCCCGAAAATTATCAGTTTGATCCCCACCAGAAAAACCCGCGCGCGGGCATCGCGCAGCTGGGCACGCTGACCTACGCGCTGGTTGCGGTCAACGGCCGCACAGACCAGTCCGCGGGCGTGACGTTGGCGGAGTTTGCCGATATCATGGGCCAGCTTGGGGCGAAGCAGGCCTATAACCTGGACGGCGGCAACAGCGCGACGCTGGCCTTCAACGGCGAGGTCTACAACGACAAGCCCCAGGCTGAACGCGCCGTGACCGATATTATCTACTTTGCCAGCGCCACAGCGGGGGAATGAGGGCGATGGACAGCACCTTTACCATTCTGGGGCTGACGGCGCATGCCTATGGGCTGTGTGCCAGCGCTGCGGCGTTTGTGCTGCTGGGCGGCATGGCCATCCTTGCACGCAGGCGGCGCATGCCCGCGGGGCTGACGGGACTGTTCGGGCATTCCGCTGGGCATCGTTTGCGCGCGGGCGTTGTATTGCGTATTCCACCTGTCCGATTTTTGGGAAACCTATGAAAACCCCTGGCTGATGCTGCGTTTCTTCGACGGCGGCCTGGCCATGCCGGGCCTGCTGGCGGGGCTCGCGCTGGCGGCTGTAATCAGCGCGCGGCTGGTGAAGGCACGCCCCGCCGCTGTGCTGGATCTGATGTGCATTCCGCTGGGCCTGTCCATTGCCCTTTTGCGCCTGGGCGAGCAGTTTACCGATCTGGGCGTGGGCAAAGCTGTGAAGGAGGGCGCCCTAACCGCAGCGATGCCCTGGCTGTTTCTGCAAAGCCGCATGGGCGTGGCGGTGGAATACCGGCTTAACGTGTGGGCCTATGAGGCCGTGGCGGGCGTGCTGATCTTTATAGCCACACTGGCGGCCTCACGGTGGCTGAGCCGCCGGGAATGCTCGCGGCAGGGGGACACGGCGCTGTTTTTCATGGCGCTGCTGAGCGCTTCTCAAATTCTGCTGGAAAGCCTGCGCGATGACGGGCATATGCTGGTGATCTTCCTGCGCGTGGGTCAGCTGGCCGCGGCGCTAATGACGGTTATCACCTGCGCAGTGCTGAGCATGCGCTATGCACGGCTCGGAGGGGGCCGGGTCAGGCTGTGGCTTGACTGGGCCGTTATGCTGCTGTGCGTGGCGGGCATCGTGCTGCTGGAGTTCTCATTGGACGGACGCCTGTCCTGGGGTGAGCCGTCCATGGGCCGCGATTATGCGCTGATGGCTGTGCTCTGCACGGCGATGTTCGCGGCGCCCGCCTCGCTGCTGCGCAGGGTGTGCGGCGGCTCATGCGCGCGCCGGGTGTCCGGGAGGGCCCGTGTATGACCAGCGCATGGACCCGGGAAACGCCCATTGGCGTCCTGACCCTGACGGAGGAAGCGGGCGCACTGACGGGCGTTCTGTTTGGCCCGGATGCACCAGAGGGTGCGCTGCGTATGGAAACACCGCTCATCCGGCGGGCGTTTGCACAGCTGGAGGAATACTTCCGCGGCGAACGAAAAGCGTTCGACCTGCCCATGGACGCGCGTGGCACGCCGTTTCAAAGGCGTTGCTGGCGGGCGTTGCTGGAAATCCCCTACGGGCAGACGCGCACCTATGCCCAGCAGGCACAGGCCGTGGGCAGTCCGCGCGCGTATCGCGCCGTGGGAATGGCCAATCACGTAAATCCGCTGCCCGTTTTGATCCCCTGTCATCGCGTGGTGGGGGCGGACGGGAGCCTGACCGGTTATGCGGGAGGGCTCAAGATCAAACGAAAGCTGCTTGAAATAGAACAATCCGGGAAAGGATGATCGACATGATCCACCGCAAGACCAAGATCGTATGCACGCTGGGCCCCGCTACCGAGGATGACGCTGTTCTACGCGAGCTGATTCTGTCTGGAATGAATGTTGCACGGCTTAATTTCTCGCATGGCACGCACGAAACGCACCTGAACAACATCCGCCGCATCGAGGCGTTCCGCCGGGAACTGAACCTGCCCATCGCGATCATGCTGGACACCAAGGGCCCTGAAATCCGGCTGGAAACGTTTGAAAATGGCAAGGTTCAGCTCAAGAAGGGGCAGACCTTCACGCTGGTCACCCAAAGTGTGGTGGGCAACGCGGAGCGCGCCTCCATCACCTATCCCGACCTGCCGCGCGATATTCGGGAGGGAACCACCATCCTTATCGACGACGGCCTGGTGGAGATGACGGTGCGAAGCCTGACCGCCGGCGAAATCGTCTGCATCGTCAACAATGACGGCGTAATCTCCGACCGCAAGAGCGTCAACGTCCCTGACGTGGATCTGAGCATGCCCTATCTCAGCCCCAAGGACCGTGAGGACATCGCTTTTGGCGTGAAAAACGGCGTGGACTTCATAGCCGCCTCCTTTACACGGACGGCGGAGGACATTTTGGATGTGCGCAAGCTCTTCAGCGCGCTGGGCCGCACCAATGTGTCCATCATCGCAAAGATCGAAAACATGCAGGGCGTGCAGAACATTGATGAGATCCTGCGCGTGAGCGATGGCATCATGGTGGCCCGCGGCGACCTGGGCGTCGAGGTCGCGCCCGAGGTGTGCCCCACCATCCAGAAGGAGATCATCCGCAAGTGCAACGCCGCCTGCAAGCCGGTCATCACGGCCACGCAGATGCTCGATTCCATGATCCGCAACCCGCGCCCGACGCGCGCCGAGGTCACGGACGTGGCGAACGCGATCGACGACGGCACCGACGCCACCATGCTCTCCGGTGAGTCCGCGGCCGGCAAGTACCCGCTCGAGGCCGTGAAGATGATGGCGCAGATCGCGCTCACCACCGAGGCCACAATGCCCGAGCACAAGCCGTTCGACTTCGAGGCGATCGTCCCCGGCCGCAACCTCGTGAACGCCGCCGTGGGTCTCTCCGCGGTGACCACGGCCTTCAACGTGGGCGCCAAGGCGATCCTCACGCCCACGAACTCCGGCCGCTCCGCGCGCCTCGTCTCGAACTTCCGCCCCGTCCTGCCCATCCAGGCCGTGACGCCGAATGAGTGGGCCGTGACGAAGATGACCGTGTACTGGGGCGTCGAGCCCATGCTCTCCGGCCGCTCGGTGGGCAGCCTCGCCTACGTGGTGGACAACGCCATGGTCGAGGCCAAGATGACGGGCATCGCCAAGCAGGGCGACCTCGTGGTCGTGACGGCCGGCGACCCGGCGGTGAAGGTCGAGTACAACGGCAAGGAAGTCTCGACGAACGTCGTGTACGTCGCCCAGGTGCCCTAAGGCGCGCGGCGCCGGGCGTGCCCGCGGGCTGCACAGAGGGTTTGCAACGCAGACGAGGCGGAAGCTCCAGGTGGGCTTCCGCCTCGTTTTTTGCGGCGTGAGGGCGTGCGCGGGACGAGGTGCGCGCTGGCGCGGCGGCTGCGGGGCGTGCTTCCCGGCTGCTCATCCGCCTGCCGCGCCCCGCCTCCTAGAGCCCCTGCGCGAACGCGATGGCCTCGTCGATGCCCGCCTCGGGCGTGGCCCAGCTCGTCACGAAGCGCACGATGACGCGCCCGCGTCCGGCAGGGTCGTCGCCCGCCATGAGCTCGCAGCCCAGGGTGGCAGAGAGCTGCTCGGCCACCTCGGGCTCGACCCAGAAGAACTGCTGGTTGCCCGTGGTCTCGATGACGGGCTCGAGCCCCGCGGCCGTAAGCCCGGCGGCCAGCCGGCAGGCCATGGCGTTCGCGTGCCGCGCCATCTGCCAGTAGAGCGCCGCGCCCGTCTCGTCGCGCGTCGCGGGGTCGAAGGCCGCCTCGAACATCACGCCCATGACGCGGCCCTTGGCGCTGAGCTGCCCGGCGCGCTTCGTGAGGTAGGGGATGCGCTCGATGGCGCGCCGACCGCGCGCGGTGCGGGGGTTCAGCACGAGCGCCTCGCCGAAGAGCATGCCGTTCTTCGTGCCGCCCAGGGTGAAGGCGTCGGCGCGCGCGGCGATGTGCTGGATGGTGAGGTCGCCGGCCTGCGCGGTGCAGCCGCTCGCCATGCGCGCACCGTCCACGTAGACCGCGAGCCCGCGCGCCTCCGCCCAGTCGCAGAGGGCGTCGAACTCCGCGCGCGTGTACACGTAGCCGAGCTCGCTCGTGTGCGAGAAGTAGAGCATGCCGGGGCGCGTGGTGGCCGCGCCCATCGCGCAGGCCGCCTGCCACAGGGGCTCCATGCCGGCGCACGTGAGCCGACCCAAGGGGTCGCGCGTGGCGAGCAGGCGCCGCCCGTGCGCCTCGATGGCGCCCGTCTCGTGCGCGGTGGGGTGGGCGTCCGCCGCGCAGAGCGGCCCTTCGAACTCCTCGGTGAGCGCCGTGATGGCGAGGATGTTCGCGGGCGTGCCGCCGGGGACGAAGCTCACGTGCGCATCCGGCTGGCCGATCTCGGCCCGGATGAGCTCCGCCGCCCGCGCGCAGTGCTCGTCCGCGCCGTAGCCCACGGTCTGCTCGAGGTTCGTGCGCACGAGCGCGTCCAGGATGCGCGGATGCGCGCCCTCGCTGTAATCATTGCGTAACTGATGCATGGGGCTTCCTCTGCTCGTGGTATGTTTACACCTGGCATAACGGTACCACGCTCGGTGTAAAATTACCCCAGGGGTTATTTTACATTGTATTCGGGTGGATCAGAGAAGGTGAAAGGGCGCACTATGCAGGCACAGAAGGCAGAGGGTACGCGCGACCTCATGGGGCGCGAGATGCGCGCCTGGCAGCGCATGCAGCGCATCGCGGCGGAGGTGTTCGAGCCGTACGGCTTCGAGCCCATCGAGACGCCGGCCATCGAGCAGCTCGACGTGTTCGTGCACGGCATCGGCCAGTCGACGGACGTCGTGCGCAAGGAGATGTTCCGCGTCTTCTCCGGCGCGAACCTCGAGCGCGCGCTCGCCGAGGGGACGGATGCGGGGCTCAAGCCCAAGCAGCGCCTGGCGCTCCGCCCCGAGGGAACGGCGGGCGTCGTGCGCTCCGTGGTGGAGAACAACCTCGTGCCGCAGGGTGGCTCGCCCGTGAAGCTCTACTACGCCGAGGCGATGTTCCGCGGCGAGCGCCCGCAGAAGGGGCGCCTGCGCCAGTTCCACCAGGTGGGCATCGAGTGGCTCGGCGCGCCCGACGCCGAGTGCATCATCATGCTCATGGAGCTCTACCGGCGCATGGGCTTCGACCTCTCGAAGCTCCGCCTGCTCATCAACTCCATGGGCGACCCGGCGTGCCGCCCGGCCTACCGCGACCGCGTGCGCTCGTTCATCCTCGACCACGCGGACGAGATGTGCGACGAGTGCCGCGAGCGCGCCGAGCTCAACCCGCTGCGCGCGTTCGACTGCAAGAACGAGCACTGCCGCGAGGTCATGCAGGGCGCGCCGCTCATGCGCGACGAGCTGTGCGACGCGTGCCGCGACCACTACGAGCAGGTCAAGCGCTACCTGGACGCCGCCGGCATCGCCTATGTGGAGGACCCGACGCTCGTGCGCGGCCTCGACTACTACACGCGCACGGTCTTCGAGGTCCAGGTGACCGACGGCCTCGGCTCCCAGAACGCCATCGGCGGCGGCGGCCGCTACGACAAGCTCGTCGAGGTCTCAGGGGGCAAGCCCACCCCCGGCCTCGGCTTCGCCGCCGGCTTCGAGCGCATCGTGCTCGCCATGAAGGCGCTGGGCGGCGGCCACCTCATCGGTTCGTCGCGGGCGGCGCTTTCCTATATACTTTCCAAGCCGTGGATCGATGCGGTGGCGGTTGGAATGCAGTCGTTTGCCGAGATCGACGCCAACGTGCGCGCCTTCGAGGGCGACTTCAGCCTGCTGGAGCCCCTTTCCAGGCGCGAGCGGCATTTGATGGTGCACGACTGGTGCGAGGGCTGCGGGCGCTGCGAGGCGCGGTGCGGCCAGCACGCCATCCGCGTGGTGGACGGACGCGCGCGCGTGGATCGGGAAAAGTGCGTGCTTTGCGGCTATTGCGCGGGCGTCTGTCCGCAAGTGTGTATAAAGGTGGTATGAGCGCATGCGGGTATTATGTCTGGACGTGGGGGAAAAGCGCGTCGGCGTTGCCGTGTCCGATCCGCTGTCCATCACCGCGCAGGGCGTGGAGACCATCCACACGCGCGGGGCGGAAAACGACGCCATGCGCGTGCGCGAATTGTGCGGCCAGTATCTGACCGACCGCGTGCTCGTCGGCCTTCCGCGCACGCTCAGCGGCGAGGAGGGCTTTCAGGCCCAGCGCGTGCGCCCGCAGGCTTGAACTTTTCGGCCTCAACGTGCGCTTCTGGGACGAGCGCCTGACCACGCGCTCGGCCACGCGGGCGCTCATCGAGGGCCGCATGCGCCGCGAAAAGCGCAAAGACGTCGTGGACATGCTGGCCGCGACGCTGATTTTGCAGTCGTTTCTCGACGCGGGCGGCTGGCCGGAGGAAGAATCCGAGACTTTGAGAAAGAAGGTCTATACCATGAGCGACGGCAAGGAATTCAACATGGAGCAGAGCGACGTCGTGGAGCTCATCGACGAGGACGGCAAGGAAGTCAGCTTCGAGCACCTGATGACGCTGGAGCACAAGGGCAACACTTACGTCTGCCTCGCGCCGGTGGAGCCGGACGACGACATCGGCGACGACGAGCTGGTCATTTTGCGCATCGACACCGACGAAGATGGCAACGACGCCTACGTGACCATCGAGGACGACGAAGAGCTGGACGACGTGTTTGAAAAATACCTCGAGATCGCCGAGGCGGACGAGGACTGAGCGCGCATGGATACAAACGCCAAAAAAGAGATGAGCCTTGCCGAAATTCAGGCGCGGGAATACGC
>OLNN01003278.1_pt1 | contig 10379 bp, 9 predicted proteins | sample 1672141 | NCBI WGS metagenome assembly OLNN01 (sample SAMEA3136652, study PRJEB25190) | human gut metagenome | biome: human gut; feature: human-associated habitat; material: faeces | place: Austria | collected 2013 | reverse complement strand
TATCAAAAAAATCACATCTTTCTATTTCTGTTTTTCAAGCTACTATGATAGTAAGACAGATAAACAGAAATAGAAAGATGTGATTTTTTTGATATTCAGCAGCATTGAATTTCTGCTGTGGTTCCTGCCGATCTTTCTGATCGTCTACGGGATCACACCTCGCAAATACAGGAACCTGACACTGCTCGTGGGAAGCATTGTTTTTTATGCCATGGGAGACGTCAGGTATCTTCCCCTTTTAATGATATCTATATTGTGCAATTATTTTCTGGGTCTTCATCTGGCAAAACGCAGTCCTAAGACGTTGTGGCGGAAAAAGCTTCTGCTGATCCTGACACTTGGTGCGAATCTGGCGGTACTGCTCTGGTTCAAGGACTGGGGAGGCTCTGCGGGGCTGCCGCTGGGGATCAGCTTTTACACCTTCCAGATATTGTCTTATCAGATCGATGTGTACCGGGGAGAGGTGAGCAGGGAGTATTCTTTTTTGAAGTTTGCTACTTATGTGAGCATGTTCCCGAAACTGATCTCCGGACCGATCACAAGATATGGTGATATCTCGGACAGCCTGACGGAGCGCACTTTCACGGTGCGGGGGCTGGAAGACGGTATGAAGCTGTTTATTCTGGGACTGGCGGCCAAGGTGCTACTGGCAGACCGGGTGGGAATCTTGTGGCACGAGGTGCAGGTGACCGGATTTGAAAGCATCTCGACACCGTTAGCATGGCTGGCAGCCATCGCCTATTCCATGGAGATCTATTTTGATTTCTGGGGCTATTCCCTGATGGCCATGGGACTGGGCCGGATGATGGGGATTGAACTGCCGGCCAACTTCCGCAGACCCTATATGGCCAGAAGTGTCCGGGATTTTTACCGCAGATGGCATATGACGTTGGGACAGTGGTTCTGCCGATATGTGTATATTCCGTTAGGCGGCAGCAGACAGGGAGAGCTTCGCACGATTTTTAACCTCCTGGTGGTATGGATGCTGACCGCTTTCTGGCATGGTGCCGGCTGGAACTTCTTCTGCTGGGGCGGACTGCTCTGGATCTGCATCGTACTGGAACGGCAGTTGGGCAGATTAAAATTTGTACATAAAATGAAGGTATTGCCGCACATTTATCTGTGGCTGGTCATCCCAATGAGCTGGATGTGCTTTGCTATCACGGACCTGTCACAGTTACAGGTCTATCTGGATAAGATGCTGTGGCTGGTACCGGGCTTCAGCGGCGGTTACGAGGATGCCTGGAAGGCACTCAGTACCTATGGAGGACTGCTTCTGGTCTCCGGACTGGCCTGCACACCGGTCATTGAGAAGCTGTACCATAAGTGGCAGGATAAGCTGCCGGTGAAGGTGCTTCTGTCGGGGCTCTTCTGGTATTGCATCTGGAGACTTTTATTAGAAGGAAATAATCCTTTTATGTATTTTAGCTTTTAGGAAAAGGTCATTATGCAATGAATCATGCAGAAAATAAAAATATTTGGTCGAAAATGAAGGAAAAATTGCATAAATACTCCTTTTTGGGATGTCTTTTGCTGGCGGGAATTGTATTCTTTACCTGGACGGATAACTGGCAGGTATATACGGAACCGCTGCAGGAGACCTATACGAAAGGAGTGCTTCTGGCGGAGCAGCTGGTGGAAGGAAAATGGCCGGGAATATCCGGGGAACAGAGTGATGCAACGGGATCCGTATCCGGCAATGTGCCGGGGGAAAACGTAAAGACCGGAGATACAGTGAGTGACGGGAACCAGACGGATCAGACGATGGGTACGGTGCAGAGTCCCGCTACGGGAGAAGAGGCCGCAATGCCGGAGACCACCGGAACAGAGACGCAGGATCCCGCCGCGACGGTTCCTGTGGAAGAGATACCGCAGGAAGTGGTCTATCACACGGTGGATGACAGTTATTTTGATGATGCGGTATTTATCGGGGATTCCCGGACGGTAGGCATGTATGAGTACGGCGGACTGGAGGAGACATCCACGTTTTATGCTTCCACCGGACTGACAGTCTACAAGATGTTCGACAGTGCCATTGTATCGGTGCCTGGACAGAAGAAAAAGATCACGGTGGAGGAAGCCTTGTCGGAGAAGCAGTTTGCCAAGATCTATCTGATGATCGGTATCAACGAAATGGGTACCGGTACGGTGGAATCTTTTATGAAGGCCTATGGGGAAGCGGTTCAGCATTTGCAGGAACTGCAGCCGGATGCGGTGATCTATCTGCAGGCCATCATGAAAGTAACGACGGAACGCTCTGAACAGGGGGATTATATTACTAATGAAGGAATCGGAGCCAGAAATGCAGAAATTGCAGAGCTGGCGGATGATCAGAAGATATTTTTCCTGGATGTGAATCCGCTGATCTGCGATGAGACCGGAGGGATGGTGGCTTCCTATACTTACGACGGGGTGCACCTGAAGGCACAGTATATTCCTATCTGGCTGGATTTCCTGAAAGAGCATGCGGTGGAGTGATTTTCCTCTTGACTGTAGAACGGTGAAAAGCTATCATGTAACTAATAGGGTCACATAGGTGTGGGCAGATAGAGGACTATCTGCCCGAATTTATGCGACGAAAAATAGTTACATGTTCACATGTCTATGACACAGGAGGAGAAAAATGAGCGAGAAGACTACACTCGGCGAAAATGGCATTTACGATGCCAGATCCTTGGGCGTGCCCAAGATGCTTCTGCTGGGACTTCAGCACATGTTCGCAATGTTTGGTGCCACTATTCTGGTACCCATGCTGACAGGTCTGGATGTTTCCACAACACTGTTATTTGCAGGTCTGGGAACTTTACTGTTCCATCTGCTGACCAAGAGAAAAGTACCCGCATTCCTGGGTTCTTCCTTTGCATTCTTAGGCGGTTATGCCGCGATTGCCCCTATGGCAGACGGAGCGGACAATTCCGCACTGCTTCCTTATGCCTGCTTCGGCGTGGCCTGCTCAGGTCTGCTGTATCTGGTATTATCCCTGTTAATCAAGATCTTCGGTACCGGCAAGGTAATGCGTTTCTTCCCGCCCATCGTAACCGGCCCCATCATCATTGCCATCGGTCTGACCCTGTCCCAGTCCGCTATCAACAACTGTTCCGCAGACTGGCTGATCGCAGTGGTCGCTATTGCACTGGTAGTGATCTGCAATATCTGGGGTAAGGGAATGGTGAAGATCGTTCCGATCATCATCGGCGTTGTTGGTTCTTATGTGTTGGCAGCTATCTTAGGCCGCGTGGATTTCACACCCGTTGCGGAAGCTGCATGGATCGGACTTCCCATCCACTGGAATGAGACTGCTTTCTGGGCACTGTCCGACGGCAACACTTCCCTGCTGATCACTTCCGTGATCACCATCATGCCTATCGCACTGGCTACCATGGTAGAGCATATCGGAGATATCTCCGCTATTTCTTCCACCGTCGGTGTGAACTATATCAAGGATCCCGGACTGCACCGCACTCTGTTAGGTGATGGTCTGGCTACCATTATCGCGTCCCTGTTCGGTGCTCCTGCGAATACCACTTACGGTGAGAACACCGGTGTACTGTCTCTGACCAAGGTATTCGACCCCAGAGTTATCCGTATTGCAGCAGGCTTCGCTGTACTGTTCTCCTTCTCTCCGAAGGTAGCAGCATTGATCGGCTGTATGCCTACCGCTACCTGCGGTGGTGTATCCCTGGTACTGTACGGTATGATCTCTGCAGTCGGTGTCCGTAACATCGTAGAGACTCAGGTAGACTTTACCAAGAGCCGTAACGTTATCATCGCTGCTCTGATCCTGGTATTGTCCATCGGTATCAACTACAGTGCAGCAGGCGCTATCGCATTCCACATCGGCGAGATCACCATCAGCCTGTCCGGACTGGCAGTAGGTGCGCTGACCGGTATTATCCTGAATGCAGTACTGCCCGGCAAGGACTACAAGTTCGATGAGGACAAGCCCGATGACACCGGCGTATGCTTCGCGGTAAAGGGTCAGGAGAACTAAGACATTTTTGCTGAAAACAGCATAAACTGAACAAAGAAAGTAAGAGAGAGCATCCATGGCAGAAATATAGAGCCATGGATGCTCTCTTTTTCAGTTATATGCCTAACCCTCTGATATCTCCGTGATCACCTGGTCAAGTACTTCAAAATAATTCTCGAAGGTCTTGCGGCAGCATCCGGGATCGTCGATCACGATGCCCTCCGTGCGCAGACCGGTGAGGGCAAACCCCATAGCCATGCGGTGGTCGGCGTAGGTGGCTACGGTACAAGGCTTTGGCGTCCCCGGATAGATGGTGATGCTGTCCTGCGTCTCTTCGCAGCGGATGCCCATACGGGTCAGTTCTGTACAGATGGCATGGATGCGGTCACTCTCCTGGAAACGGATGTGCCCGATGCCTGTGATACAGGAGGGGCTGTCGGCAAACGGTGCGATGGCTGCCAGTGTGATCGCCTGATCGGAACAGGAGGACATGTCCACCGTGATACCATGGAAAGCGGGAGTCTGCGTTCCGGCGTCCGATAAAGCTGAAGGAGGCAGCAGGAGGACTCCCTTTTCCGTATCCTGTGCGGTACATCCCATTTTCTCTAAGATACGCAGGAATTCTACATCTCCCTGCAGACTTTCAAAATGCACATGCTCTACACAGACCGGGATTCCCAGTAACGGTACCATCGCATAGAAATAACAGGCGGCAGAGACATCCGGCTCAATCTGATAATCTAATGCTTTATAATGCTGACCGGCGGGAATACGGAACTGATCCGGCGTGGGACGCTCCACGCAGACTCCGAACTGCTCCATCATCTTCTGCGTCATTTCGATATACGCCATCCCATGGGTACCCTCTACCTGAATCGTAAAATCTTCCGAAGACAAAGTCGAAGCAATCAGCAGCGCACTCAGAAACTGACTGCTGTGCCCGATATCGATGGAGATATGATCCTGTCCGAACCCATGAGCGGTCAGCGTAAAAGGAAAATGCCCATCCTCTCCTTCGCAGCGGACCTCACACCCCAATTCTGCCAGAGAGGACAGAAGCGGATCCATGGGGCGCCTCTTCATCTGCTCCGAAGAATCCATGTGAAAAACACCTTCCGAGACACCTAACGTAGCTGTCAGAAAACGCGCTGCCGTTCCTGCACTTCCCACATTTAACACAGCCTCTTCACAGGGAAGCTTTCCTCCCAGTCCTTCTACCGTGACGATACAACTCTCCTCATCCACCGTCGTCTCAAATCCCAGATCCTGCACACACTTAAGAAAATGCCTCGAATCATCCGAGAACAACACCCCACGCAGCGTGGACTTTCCCTCCGCCAGCATCGCCAGAAGGAGACTGCGGTTCGTGATACTCTTAGAACCCGGTACCCGGACTGAGAGAGGTTCAGTCGTTTTTTTGATATCACTATATATAGTAGGAACGCGGTAAATGTTATTTGCCATGGATTGGTGTTTCCTTCCTGATTAATGAATAACCCAGTAGTCACGACAGCAAGTAAGAATAAGCAGGCCGTAAGCAGACGTCGGTACCATAGCGTCCTAAGGGACGCATTGCGGTCGTACTGTGACCGCTTATGTACCGCTACGCTCTGCGACATGAGCGCATCGTACTAAAGTACGAGCGTGCCGCGTTTCTTACTTGCTGTTGGGGCTACGGATTAATTACCTAAATCATACCATTTTCCGTTCCACGGCACAACTCTCAAAAATTTTAAAAAATAATGGTTGACATTCCTAGCGGAATAGTATAGTATAAAATCATAACATCCCTATCAGATAAGTAGGAAATAGAAAACGAACACAATTTTCAAGTATAAGGAGGATTTCATTATGAGTAAGATTTACACATCCGCAACCCAGCTGATCGGACATACACCCCTTTTAAAAGTAAACAATTACTTGAAAGACCAGAACATTGAAGGTGTAGAACTTCTGGCAAAGCTGGAGTATTTCAATCCCGCAGGAAGCGTTAAGGACAGAATCGCACTGGCAATGATCGAGGATGCTGAGAAGAAGGGCATCTTAAAGGAAGGCTCCACCATCATCGAGCCCACCTCCGGCAACACCGGTATCGGTCTGGCAAGTGTAGCTGCTGCCAAGGGCTACCGGACCATTTTAACCCTTCCCGAGACCATGAGCGTGGAACGTCGTAACCTCCTGAAAGCTTATGGCGCAGAACTGGTACTGACCGAAGGTGCCAAAGGCATGAAGGGTGCCATTGCCAAGGCAGAAGAGCTGGAGAAGTCCATCCCGGGAGCCGTGATCCTCGGACAGTTCGATAACCCCGCGAACCCCGCCGCACATGCAGCTACCACCGGTCCTGAGATTTGGGAAGATACCGATGGCAAGGTTGATATCTTCGTAGCAGGTGTAGGTACCGGCGGAACCGTGACCGGCATTGGTACTTATTTAAAATCCAAGAATCCTAATGTGAAGATTGTAGCAGTAGAACCTGCAGATTCTCCCGTACTTTCCGGCGGACAGCCCGGACCTCATAAGTTGCAGGGTATCGGCGCAGGATTCGTTCCTTCCGTTCTGAATACCGGCATTTATGATGAGATCTTTACCGTTACTACCGATCAGGCATTTACCACCGGCCGCCTCATCGCTCATAAGGAAGGTATCCTCGTGGGAATCACCTCCGGCGCAGCTCTGTACGCAGCAGCACAGATCGCAAAACGCCCTGAAAATGCAGGCAAAACAGTCGTAGCATTGCTTCCCGATTCCGGTGACAGATACCTGTCCACCCCGATGTTTGCAGAAGCTTAAGACAAAATTTGCAGAACTGGACAGACTTGCATTCTTGTGTTAGAATGTATGGCATGGTACTAGGAATTCAAGGAATTTGCGCTTTTCTTCCCTTAAAAGCACGAACCTGGAGTGGAGGAACTTATGGAACCGATCATTCAGATCAAGAATGTAACAAAAACTTTTATAGGTAAGGATAATCAGGTAGAGGCCCTGAAGGGCATCAGCCTGGATATCAACAAGGGAGATATCTATGGCATCATCGGTATGAGTGGTGCCGGAAAGTCTACCCTGGTGCGTTGCCTGAACTACCTGGAGAAGCCCACCACCGGAACTGTTGTGGTAGAGGATCAGGATCTTTCGACCTTGACAGAGGCGGAACTCCGCAAGGTGCGGACGGGCATCGCTATGATCTTTCAGCATTTTAACCTGCTCATGCAGCGCAGTGTCCTCGACAATGTGTGCTTCCCCATGGAGATCGTGGGTGTGAAAAAACAGGCAGCCAGAAAGCGTGCCATGGAGCTGCTTGAGATCGTAGGACTGAAGGAAAAGGCAGACGCTTATCCTTCCCAGCTCTCCGGTGGACAGAAGCAGCGTGTGGCAATCGCAAGAGCTCTTGCCAATACGCCGAAGATCCTGCTGTGTGACGAGGCGACCAGTGCGCTGGATCCCACGACGACCAAGGAGATCCTGAAATTATTACAGGACATCAACAAACAGTACGGCATCACCATCGTGATCATCACTCATGAGATGGCTGTGGTACAGGAGATCTGTTCCCATGTAGCCATCATCGATGCCGGAGAACTGGCAGAGCATGGTACTGTGGAGGAGGTATTCTCCAGACCCCAGTCCGCAGCTGCAAGAAAGCTGGTGTTCATGGTGGATCCCAAGGCAAAGGAAATGTCCGGCAAACGCTGCATCCGCATTGTTTTCACCGAGAATTCTTCTTTCGAGCCTGTGATCGCCAATATGGTGCTGGAGTGCAAGGCTCCCGTTAATATCCTGTTAGCGGATACCAAGGACATTGGCGGTATCGCCCATGGACAGATGATCCTGCAGCTGCCGGAGGATGAAATGGCAGCGAACAAGATGATCCATTATTTACAGGAGAGAAAACTGGAAGTGGAGGAGCTGAAAGACTATGTGGGATAACGCAACGATTATGATGCTGGTGGAAGGCACCTTTGTTACTTTGTATATGACCCTTGTTTCCACATTTATGGGGTATGTACTCGGACTTCCTATGGGAATTGCCCTGGTGATCACTGCACCGAAGGGACTGCGTCCGAACAAGATCATTTATAAGATTCTGGATGTGATAGTCAACATTGTGCGAAGCATTCCGTTTTTGATTTTGTTGATCATGATCATCCCTTTGACCCGTATCATTGTAGGAAAGAGCTACGGTCCGACGGCTACCATCGTTCCTCTGACTCTGGCAGCGGCACCGTTCATTGCCAGAATGGTGGAATCTTCTCTGTTGGAGGTAGATTACGGAGTAATTGAAGCAGCACAGAGCATGGGAGCTAACCTGTGGACGATCATCTGGAAGGTTATGCTGGCAGAATCCAGAACCTCATTGCTTGTGAATGCGACCATTGCACTGGGAACAATCTTAGGCTACTCCGCTATGGCAGGTGCCGTAGGTGGAGGCGGACTCGGTGATATTGCGATCCGATACGGTTATTATCGTTACCAGACCGATATTATGCTGGTGACAGTAGTATTGTTGGTACTGTTGGTACAGCTGCTGCAATATATCGGAATGACGATTTCCAAGAAATTGGATAAGAGAACCCGTTAGGGAAAACGAAAAGATTGAGGCAGATGTAAGGCATCTGATTCAATAGACTAAAATTTTTTACCAAAAGATTTAGGAGGAGAAGTATTATGAAAAAGAAAGTAATCGCTTTGATTGCAGTTGCAGCATTGTCCGTGAGCGCACTGACCGGCTGCGGAAGCAATGAAACAGCTGCGCAGACCAGCGAGGCAGCTGCAACAACAGCTAACCAGGAAACCGCTGCCCAGACTACCGAGGCAACAGAAAGCAAGGAAGTAGCTGACACTGATACCACTATCAAGGTAGCTGCAAGTGCAGTACCTCATGCAGAGATCCTGGAGGCAGCAAAGCCTCTGTTAGCGGAGCAGGGTTATACTCTGGAGATTCAGATTTTTGATGACTATGTACAGCCTAATTTAGTAGTAGAGTCCGGTGATTTCGATGCAAACTACTTCCAGCATATTCCTTATCTGGAGAGCTTCAACGAGGAGAAAGGTACCCATCTGGTAAATGCCGGCGGTATCCATTACGAGCCCTTCGGACTGTATCCCGGAACTGAGACCAGCTTAGACAACATTGACAATGCAACTATCGCAGTACCCAACGATACCACCAATGAGGCACGTGCTCTGTTACTGTTACAGGATAACGGTTACATCACCCTGAAGGATGGTGTGGGTCTGACTGCTACTACCAAGGATATCGTAGAGAACCCTCACAACATCAGCTTCGTAGAGCTGGAAGCAGCACAGGTTCCCAGAACCCTTCCGGAAGTATCCTTCGGTGTCCTGAACGGCAACTATGCTATGGAAGCAGGCCTGACTGTTGCAGACGATGCTCTGCTGTATGAGAGCGATGATTCCGAAGCAGCTGCTACTTATGTAAATGTAATCGCTGTTAAGGAAGGCAACGAGAATCTGCCTAAGATCAAGGCACTGGTAGATACTCTGAAGTCCGATGAGATCAAGCAGTTCATCAACGACAATTATAATGGTGGCGTTATCCCTTACAAGTAAGGTGAAGTGCCAGTAAAGTAATGCGAAAATCCGGAGAGCATTCCGAGGAATGGGAGGAGATTTTTCCGAACAGCATTCGAGTGGATGCTCTCCAGATTTTTCTGTTGTTTCCACAAATCCTATATGAACTATAGGAAAAAGAAAAATAAAGAAAAAATAAGGTAGAATCTGTGGAAACCATAGAAAGATCGGAGCAGTTTTGAACTGCTTTGGAATAAGCAGGTTGATATGAAAAGTGAAACAGAGCAGGAGGATGCTCGGAAATGAGGATAGGATGAAAATTTCAACCAAAGGAAGATATGCAGTACGTGTCATGTTGGATCTGGCATTGAACAACAATGGAGAGTGTATCAAGGTAAAAGAAATCGCTGCCAGACAGGGGATTTCCGAAAAGTATCTGGAGCAGATCATTGCTGTGCTGAATAAGGCAGGATATGTGAAGAGCGTCCGTGGTGCACAGGGTGGTTACCGCATCGCAAAAGACCCGGCAGATTATACGGTGGGAATGATCCTGCGGCTGACGGAAGGATCGTTGGCACCGGTGGCCTGTCTGGAAGACGGTGCGGACATCTGTGAACGCTGCGATACCTGTGAGACCCTGGAGGTATGGCAGGAGCTGTATAATGCTGTGAATAAAGTAGTGGATGGGGTTACCATAGCAGATCTTGTAGAGCGTAGGAAAAAGAGACTGGAGAATCTGGATTACTCCATATAGCATGATATCAGGGTCGAAAGACTTAAGCTCGCATAAGGATTGACAACAGCCCGGCAGGTTTTCTGCCGGGCTGTTGTCAGTTTGCAGAGAATGAAAGGGGGGTCATTCCTGCAGAAAAATGTCAAC
>OLNN01003272.1_pt1 | contig 10385 bp, 8 predicted proteins | sample 1672141 | NCBI WGS metagenome assembly OLNN01 (sample SAMEA3136652, study PRJEB25190) | human gut metagenome | biome: human gut; feature: human-associated habitat; material: faeces | place: Austria | collected 2013 | reverse complement strand
CATTCGGGGCCTTCGCCATTTCATCGAGATTCTACCACGAGTCGCGGCGGGCAGCGCACCCGCCCCATGGTTTCATCAGAGGTTGCGGCAACGCCCGCGCCCCGGCTACGCCAGCATGGCCTTGTTCGCGTTCCAACCGTAGAATACGAGCGACACGCCGCGCATGAGTATGAACACCGAGAGGAAGATGCTGAGCGCCGCCGGCCATACGAAGAACGTCAGGCCGCACAGGACGCTGACGATGCCCGAGAACAGCATCCAGCCCCACAGGGGCACGCCGGTCTTCTTGACCGTGAACGAGCCCACGATCTCGAACACGCCGAATATGATGAAGAACGCGCCGATCATCCACGGTATGACGCCGGCCAGCGCCAGCGGGTGGATGAGGAACATGAGGCCGATGACGATGTCGAGCACCGCGTAGGCGATGGCCCAGCCGGACAGGTTCATGACCTTGTGGAAGCGCACGTAGTTGATGATGTCGAAGACGCCGGACACGAGGAACGCCGCGCCCGCAAGCCACACGTCCGCCTGCAGCACGATGGTCGCGGCCAGCCCCGCCATGAGGAGCACGGCGCCCGCCACGAGCCCCGTGGTCATGAGGGAACGCGCCCGGCTTCGCTGGTCGGCCGTGTAGAAGTCGTCGACAAAGGGATGCTCCTTGCGAAACGCGCTGCGCTCGAACGATGCGGGGAGGACGAGCGCGAGCCCGACGGCCGCGCCGACGAACACGGCCACGGTTGCGAGGTTCCGCACCTCGGGCACCGGCACGAGCGCGGGGTCGGACAGCAGCAGCGCCAGCGCGGCGCCCAGCATGACGACGGCGATGCCGAGCGGGAGCTTCCACGCGAACGTGCGCATGGCCTGGTCGTAGCCGGTCACGTCCTGGGGCTTGCCCGCCGGCACGCGAGCGGTCCCGTCAGACGGGCGTGCGGTCAGATCGCCGCATTCCAGCTCGTCGAGCGTGCAGTCGAACAGGGCGCACATGCGCAGCAGCTTGTCCATCTCGGGGTAGGCGCGCTCGGCCTCCCACTTCGACACCGATTGGCGGCTGACGCCCAGCAGCATGGCGAGCTGCTCCTGGGTCATGTTGCGCGTGGAGCGGAGGTGCTGGAGGTTGTCGCGGAAGCTCATGGTCGGGCCTTTCGATCGGATCGGCGCCTGCGGGCCGCTCGGGTTCCGACCCTCCCCGGTAGTATACGGGTTCGCATGGGGGCGGCTCCCTGCCCGCAGCCGCTTCTGTTCAGCTGCTTGCCGGCACCGTCCACTCTACGGGCGCGCCGGCACCGGTTCCACCAACCGCAGGGCTGCATTTTGCCCGGAATCCCGGCAACCGGAAGGCGCCTTCCGGTTGCTTTCCGCAGGTAGACGCCCTATCACCTCAGACGGGGCAGACCGGGTGCCGTGACGGGCGGGGCGTGCGGCGATCGACGGCGGCAGATGGGACGGCCCCCGCTGCCGCGCCGCCGCGCGCCGCCATGCCGTCGCGGCCGCGACCTCGCCGCCGCGGCCCTAGAACTCCTCGATGACCTCGTTCTCGCTCCGCGACGCGGGTGTCAGCCAATCGCTGTCCGGCCGGCAGACCAGGCGCGCGTCCTGATACGCCTGCCGCATGGTGAGGATCGTCTGCCCGATGTAGTTCTGCGACCGCACGCGCTCGACGACGAGCGCGACATCGGCCTGGCCCTCGCGCAGCAGGCAGATGGGGAGCAGCAGGCTCATCTTGTTCTTGCGCGGGTAGTACATGGGGATCGCCGTCTTGTAGTTCCAGCGCACCCGGGCGAGCGCGCGGTCCACGGCGCTCTTGAACCGGTTGTTGAGCGCGTCGTAGGCGTCGTCGTCCTCGTCGAGCACCGTGCGCAGGCGGCGGTACGCCTCGGCCCTCCCCTCGCGGTCCTGCCCCGACGCCTCGATGCGGTCGATGATCTCCACACCCTCGTCGTTGTAGCGCAGGCCGCCGCGCAGGAACTTGAGCGGCAGGCGGTCGATGTTGTCGATCAGGAAGTGCCGATGGCTGATGGTGAGCGAGCGCCCCAGGTCGTACAGCAGGTCGCGCGGGTCGTCGAAGAACGACGGGGGCTCGGGCAGCCGGGCGAAGGCGTCGACGAGCAGCTTGCCGTAGTACCCCTCCGCGGCGACGCAGAAGGAGGCGAACTTCCACGGCTGCTTCCCCGCGAACGTGTTGCGCTCGAACACCGCGTACACGTCATCGTAGCGGCGGTCGACGAGGTTGGTGTTGAAGGCCGCGAACTGCCCGTCCGACGACTCGAGCACCTTCCCCTCCTGCTTCAGGCGGTAGAAGATCGTGGTGATGAAGCTCTTCAGGATGGGGTGGCGGTGCGCGGCGCCGCGGATGACCACGTCCCCGCCCCAGTCCTCATCGAGGGCCTTCGCCGCCAGCCCGTCGAGGAACTGGTCCCAGGTGCCGAGGTAGGCGAACTCCTCCAGCGCGCGGGAGGGCGATGCGGAGGCGACCGAGCGGACCTCCGAATCGATGTAGTTGACGTACCACGGCTTCGAGAGGTCGCGGCTGCTGCGGCGCAGGTTCACCTCGACGGGCGTGGTGCCGTCGGCGCGCATGAAGGGCAGGGGGGAAGATAACCTTGCCGCCGAACGTGCGCAGCGCGGACGCCTCCCAGGCAGCGGCCCACGCGTCCTCGAGCAGCCTGTCGAGGTCGGTGCCCTCGGGCGCGACCGGTGCCAGATAGCTCCTGCTCGTGTTGGGGAAGGAGGCGAAGGCGAAGAACTCGGGGCCGAGCTCGGCGCGCTGCTCGTCGGAGAGCGGTGCCCGTACGTAGTCGGGCAGCTCGAGGGCGCGACGGACGGCGGAGGCGAAGTCGAGCCCTGCGGCGTCCGCGGCCGGTTCGGGTCCCGGCGCGGGAGCCGGGGCCGGGGTGGGGTCGGGCTCCGGCGCGGAAACGGGATCCGGGGTCGGCGCGGAGTCCACGGGACCGCCCGCCCATCCCGGCATACGGTGCACGAGAACCTCCACGTTGGTGGCCGTCTCGCTCGTCCTGATGACCCTGAGCTCGAGGAAGCCTCCGTTCTCGACGGACATCCGCTCGAGGAACGGCCGCGCCTTCGCGAAGCCGTACTCCTTGTTCTCGATCCCGTTCTTCTTGAGCAGCGCGTTCACATGGGCGAGCAGCGCCGGGGCATCGAAGCCGTACGCATCGGCCAGCAGCCGGTACACCCGGCGGCTGTCCTGCTCGGTTATCTCCCGCACGGTCTTGGCGTCGGCATTCGCGTCTCCTGCAGCTGCCATGGTCATCATCCCTTCTCGTCCATCCCGCTGTTCCCTATCGATGATACGGGAGGATGCCCGCCCGGTGCCCTGAAGGGTGTCGATTAATTTGCGACGGGGTGAGACGGACGGGGGAATCGGCGGATGGCGGCCGTCGCGCCGGCTCGGGCGCAGGGGCTACCAGATGCCGAGCACGTGCTGCATCCCCAGCGAGACGCAGGCGATCGCGACCCAGCAGGCGAGCCCCATGAGGATCGGCTTGCCGCCCGTGCGCACGAGCTTGACGATGTTCGTGTTGAACCCGATCGCCGCCATCGCCATGACGATGAAGAACTTCGACAGCTCCTTGATGGGGGCAGTCACGGCCGCAGGCAGGGCGAACACCGTGGTCACGACGCTGGCGAGCACGAAGAACAGGATGAAGAAGGGGAAGATCTTCTTGAGGTCGAAGGTGCCCGCGGCCTCGCCGGCGCCCTCGCCCGCGGAGGCGGCGCGACGCGCGAGGCGCATCTGCCAGAACGCCAGCGCGAGCGTGATGGGGATGATCGCCAGGGTGCGGGTGAGCTTGACGATGGTCGCGGCGTCGAGTGTGTTCGCCCCGGGGTGCATGCCGTCCCAGGCCGCCGCGGCGGCGGTGACGGAGGAGGTGTCGTTCACCGCGGTGCCCGCGAACAGGCCGAACCCCTCGTTGGTGAGGCCGAGCATGCCGCCGAGCGTGGGGAAGACGAGCGCCGCGATCACGTTGAACAGGAAGATGACGCTGATGGCCTGAGCGATCTCCTCGTCGTCGGCGTCGATGACCGGCGCCGTGGCCGCGATGGCGGAGCCGCCGCAGATGGAGGAGCCCACGCCGATGAGCGTGGAGATCTTGCCCGGGATCTTGAGCGCGCGGCACAGCACGAAGGCGACGACGAGCGAGGTGGTGATCGTCGAGACGATGATGGGCAGCGACGTGGCGCCGACCTGGGCGATCTGGGCGAGGTTCAGGCCGAAGCCGAGCAGGATCACCGCGTACTGCAGGATCTTCTTGGACGTGAACTTGACGCCGCGCTGCAAGGGCTCGCCGGCGCGCACGGGCACCGCGAGCGCGAGCACCATGCCGATCAGGATGGCGAACACCGGCCCCCCGACGACCTCGAACCGCTTGCCGAGCAGCCATGCGGGCACGGCGACGATCAGGCAGAACAGCACGCCCTTCCACATACCCTTGAAATCCTTGATGAGCTCCATGCCCCTCATCCTTCCCACGTCGTTATGCTTCGGATGCCATGCTACTGCCTGCGGTTATAATCTATTCCATCAATATGCTTATACTCTCATCATGATTCGTGATGACGACGGTTCGCGACGATGCCCGCGGCCGGCCCGGCACAGAGCGGAGGGACGGGATGCTCGACTACCGCGTCCATACATTCCTAGCCGTCTACCGGCAGCGCAGCTACACGCGCGCGGCACGCGAGCTGCACATCTCCCAGCCGGCGGTGACCCAGCACATCCATCAGCTCGAGCAGCATTACGGGTGCGCGCTGTTCGCCAAGACGGGCCGGGGCGTGGAGCCGACCGCCGCCGGCGAGGAACTGTCCCGCGCGCTTGGCGTCATGGCCAACGACGAGGAGCGGCTGCAACGCGAACTCCGCCCGCTCAACGAAAACGACTCCGTGCAGGCGCCCTTGCGCTTCGGATGCACGCGCACGGTCGCCGACTACGTAGCACCGCGCATCCTGGCGGCGCACCTGGCCCGCCGCCCCGACGACCAGATACTTATGCAGGCGGAAAACACCACGGAGCTGCTCGGACAGATCGAGGCGGGATCCATCGACTTCGCGCTGGTGGAAGGCTCGTTCGATCGCGCGCGCTTTGACCATGCCGTCTTTTCATGCGAGCCCTATGTCGCGATCGCCCAGCACGCGTTCGACGCCACGCGCCTTGAGGACCTGCTCGGGCAACGGATCATCCTGCGTGAGCCCGGGTCGGGCACGCGAGAGATCCTCGAGCGGTATCTCGACGTGCGCAACCTGTCCGTGCGCGACTTCGCCGGCATCATCGAGCTTGCAAGCATCCCCGCCATCAAGGCGTGCGTTCGCGCCGGAGCGGGCATCTCGTTTCTGTACCGCGCCGCCGTGGAGAGCGAGCTTGCTGAACGCGAGCTCGCCGACGTCACGCCTGCCGATGTGTCCATCGAGCACCATTTCGAGCTCATCTGGCAGCGCGGCAGCCTGTTCGCGGAGCGCTACCGCGCCTTAGCCCGCACCTGGCAGGCGTATGCCTCGACGACGGCTTAGAAAGCAGCGCCCCTGCACCCCGATCTGCCGTCCCCGATGGCGGATCCCGACGGCAGATGGGGTATTGTTGTGACCGCGCAGCCGTTACCTTGGTTGCCATCGAGATAGGAGGACCTCATGCGCGACCGCGTGAGCATCAGCGCCGTCGAGTCGGCGGCGAAAGCAAACAATCGCCCCGGACCGGACCACATGAACTGCGGCGAATCGGTCATCGCCGCGCTGTGGGATGCCTTCGAGCCGGCCTTCCCACGTTCCGTGGTCTCCATGGGCGCCGGCATGGGCAAAGGCGTCGGGGGCTCCGGCTGCATCTGCGGTGCGCTCGCCGGCGGCGTGGCGTTTCTGGGCCTCATGCTGGAAACCAAGGAACGTACCAAACCGGTTGCCGCCGAATTGCACGACGCGTTTTGCGGAGGAACCGGCAAGCATACGCCCTGCTGCCGCATCCTCACGCGCGGTCTGGAGTGGACGAGCGCGGAGCGTATCGCCCAATGCCAAGCTCATTGTGCCCTCGCGGCGGCAGAGACCGCCCGCATCCTCTGCCGCGAGCTCGACATCCAACTTGAGTCGTAGCGAAAAGCACGAGCAGGGACTCTCCCGTAGGGAAAATAGGGACAGGTGATAATTTCCCAGCCGGCTCGTTCCCCGGGCACACCGGTCGAATGGGAAAAAAGCACCTGTCCCTATTTTCCCATGCCGGAGGGTCGGCTGGAAAATTATCACCTGTCCCTATTTTCCCAGCCGGCATGACGAGGGCCCCGGTGCGGGGCCCTCGAGCTCGGAGATTACGTCAGTGCGCGCCGCCCTGGCCGTAGTAGGCGTTCGGGCCGTGCTTGCGCAGGTAGTGCTTGTCCTGCAGGTACTGCGGAGCGGGGGCCACGCCGTCCTGCAGCATCTCGGTGCGCGCCGCCATCTTGGCGACCTCGTCGAGCACGACCGCGTGGTACACGGCCGCATCGGCGTCCTTGCCCCAGGTGAAGGGACCGTGGTTGCGCACGAGCACCGCGGGAACGGCCACCGGGTCGATATCGCGCTCGGCGAAGCCCTCGACGATCACCTTGCCGGTGTTGAGCTCGTAGGCCTCCTCGATCTCCTCCTCGGTCAGGCCGCGCATGCAGGGGATGGGGCCGTAGAAGTAGTCGGCGTGGGTCGTGCCGTACGCCGGGATATCGCGACCGGCCTGCGCCCACGACACCGCCCACGCGGAGTGCGTGTGCACGACGCCGCCGATCTTGTCGCCCCACTCGCGGTACAGATAGGCATGGGTGGGCGTGTCGGAAGACGGGTTGAGGTCGCCGTCGACGACCTTGCCGTCCAGGTCGCACACGACCATGGACTCAGGCGAGAGCTTGTCGTAGTCCACGCCGGAGGGCTTGATCACGAACAGGCCGCTGTCGCGGTCGAACTCGGAGGCGTTTCCCCAAGTGAAAACGACCAGTCCGTGCTTGGGAAGGTCCATGTTCGCCTCGTAGACCTTCTCGCGGAGCTCTTTGAGCATCATGGTGAGTCTCCTTTCCTTGGATGGGTTGAAACGAACCCGTCCCCAAATGACCCATTAGGCGAAGGCGCGCTCGGCGGCCTTCTCGGCCTCGTTGGCCTGCTTGAAGGAGGCCAAAAAGGCGCGGTAGCCCTCGACGTCCGCGGGATCGGGCTCGATGGTCGCGCCCTCCATGTCGGCAAACACCTTGTTGTTGAGGTAGTCGGCAAGCGACTCGCCGTCCTCGCGCCACGCCATGTAGGCGGCGGCGACAGCCTGGCCCCAAGCGCCGCCCTCGCCCGCCGTCGACATCACGGTGACGGGGGCCTCGAGCGCCGCGGCCAGCAGGCTCTGGGCGACGACCGGCGTCTTGAAGATGCCACCGTGGCCGTAGAGCTTGTCGATCTTGACGTCCTCGGCGCGCAGGGCCTCGTTGCCCGCGGCGAGCGCGCCGAAGGCGGCCATGATGTTCATGCGCATGAAGTTGGCGATGGTGAACGCCGCGTTCTGCTTGCGCGCCACGAGCGGGTAACCCGTCTGCACGCCCATCACCGTCTCGCCGGAGATGAACGGGATCGACACGAGACCGCCGGCGTCCTTGTCGGCGTCGAGCGCCGCGCGGAACAGCTTCACGAACGCGTCGCCCTTGTCCACCTCGACGCCCATGAGCTCGGCGAACTCGCACAGCAGGTTCACCCAGCCGTTGATGTCCGAGGTGCAGTTGTTGCAGTGCACCATGGCGACCGGGTCGCCGACCGGGGTGGTCACGAGGTCGATCTCGGGGACGGTCGCGTCCTTGAGCGCGTGCTCGAGCACGATCATCGAGAACACCGAGGTGCCGGCGGAGACGTTGCCGGTGCGCGGGGCGATGGAGTTGGTGGCGATCATGCCGGTGCCGGCGTCGCCCTCGGGCGGGCACAGCGGGCAGTCGGGCTCGAGGTCGCCCGCGGGGTCGAGCAGGCGCGCGCCCTCGGCGGTCAGATGGCCGGCGCACTCGCCCGCCACCATGATCTTGGGCAGCAGGTCCTCGACCTTCCAGGCGACGCCCTTGCTCGCCACGAGCTCATCGAACTTGGCGATCATCGCCGCGTCGTAGTCGCGGGTCTCCGAGTCGATGGGGAACATGCCGGAGGCGTCGCCGATGGAGAGCACCTTCTCGCCGGTGAGGCGCCAGTGGGCGAAGCCGGCGAGCGTGGTGAAGAAGTCGATGCTCGCCACGTGCTCCTCGCCGTTCAGGACGGCCTGGTAGATATGGGACACGCTCCAGCGCTCGGGGGTGTGGAAGGCGAACAGCTCGGAGAGCTCGCGGGCGGCCTGGGTCGTGGTGGTGTTGCGCCAGGTGCGGAACGGCACGAGCAGGTTGCCCTCGGCGTCGAAGGGCAGGTAGCCGTGCATCATGGCGGAGATGCCGAGCGCGCCGACCTTCTTGAGCGTGACGCCGTACTTCTCGGCGACATCGGCCTTGAGCGCCGCGTAGGCGGCGGCGAGCCCGGCGAAGATCTCCTCCTCGCTGTAGGTCCAGTAGCCGTCGACCAGCGAGTTCTCCCAGTCGAAGGCGCCGATGGCGATCGGCTCGTTATCGGAGCCGACCAGCACCGCCTTGATGCGGGTCGAGCCGTACTCGATGCCGAGCGCGGTGGCACCGGACTCGATGTCGGCGATGATCTGTTCTTTCGTCATGGCCATAAGTTTTACTCTCCTCATCATGGAAACGGCCGCGCCCGACAGGGCGGGACGCGGCCGAATCTTGCAGAGCTTCAGACGGGGACCACTGGGAAAAAGGTGCCTGTCCCTATTTTCCCGATCCCCTATCGCGCATTAGCGGTAGAAGACCTCGCCGAGCTTGAGGTCGCGCTTGAAATCGCGGATGTTCGTGTTGGCGTCGATGACCACGGCCTCGACGCCCATGGCGTCGGCCCAGTCGATCATCTGGTCGGCCGTGAGGTCGTAGGAGAACGCGGTGTGGTGCGCGCCGCCCGCGTAGATCCAGGCCTCGGTGCCCACCTTGAGGTTGGGGCGCGGGGTCCAGAACACGGTGCCGGTCGGCAGCATCGGCATGGGCTTCTCGACCTTCTTGCAGTTGACGTCCTGGATGATCAGGCGGAAGCGGTTGCCGAGGTCGATCAGGGAGGTGGCGATGGCCGGGCCGGTCTTGGCGGTGAAGATCAGGCGCGCCGGGTCCTCGCGGTCGCCCATGGACAGCGGCGTGGCGCGGATGGCGATCTTACCCTCGGCCACGGACGGGTCGACCTCGGACATATGGGACTCGAGGATGCCCTCCTTGCCCGGGACCAGGTTGTAGGTGTAGTCCTCCATGAGCGCGGAGCCCTTGGCGGTCGGGTCGCCGGCGGTCATGACCTTCATGAGGCGAACCATGGCCGGGGTCTTCCAGTCGCCCTCGGGGCCGAAGCCGAAGCCCTTCTGCATGAGGCGCTGGATGGCGAGGCTCGGCAGCTGCTTCAGGCCGCCCAGGTCGCCGAAGTGGTCGGAGAAGGCGTTGTAGTTGTGCTCGACCAGGAAGCGCTCGATACCGATCTCCTGCGCGGCCTGGACCTCGACGTGGGCGCGGAACTCCTCGGGGTCGCGGCCGTCGAGCACGATGTCGTAGGTGTCGTAGTACTCGTCGGCGAGGGCCTTGACCTCGGCGGGGGTCACGGCGTCCACGTAGGGGACGAGCTCGTTGACGGGCCAGGCGTCCACGGTCCACCCGAAGACCTGCTGGGCCTCGATCTTATCGCCGTCGGTCACCGCGACGTTGCGCATGGTGTCGGCGAAGCGGCAGACGCGGATGTTGCGGCTCTCGATGACGCCCACGGCGACGCGCTGCCAGGCGCCGAGCTCGGCGAGCACGGACTCGTCCTTCCAGAACCCGAAGATCACCTTGTGGTCCCAGCGCATGCGGGCGAAGATGTGCCCCAGCTCGCGCTCGCCATGGGCGGCCTGGTTCTCGTTCATGAAGTCCATGTCGATGGTGTCGTACGGAATCTCCTCGTTGTACTGCGTCGCGAACTGGCACAGCGGCTTGCGCAGGTCGGTGAGGCCGGCGATGTAGTTCTTGGAGGGCGAGAAGGTGTGGGCCCAGGTGATGATGCCGGCGCACTCGGGATCGTTGTTGGCCTCGTTGAAGGTGGCCTGGATCACGTCGGCGGTCAGCAGGTTGGGCTTGAGCACGACCTCGAACGGGACCTTGTCCGACGCGTTGAGCGCCGCGACGACCTCGGCGGAGTGCTCGGCGACATGCTGGAGCACCTCGTCGCCGTACAGATCCTGGGTGCACGGGCAGAAATAGAACTTGTACTTCTTGATCTCGAGCATTTGCTGGCTCCTTTGCGGGTTGGATGATCTGCCCTGCGGCCGGACGGCCGCAGCCTGCCGGACGGGGCGC
>OLNN01003266.1_pt1 | contig 10400 bp, 5 predicted proteins | sample 1672141 | NCBI WGS metagenome assembly OLNN01 (sample SAMEA3136652, study PRJEB25190) | human gut metagenome | biome: human gut; feature: human-associated habitat; material: faeces | place: Austria | collected 2013 | reverse complement strand
TTCTTGCAGTAATGCTGATGGCTCCGGCAGCAGTTAATGCAGCTGCTCCATCTGTTACAAAAACTAGTATTAAAAATGAGAAGGCTAATGCTACAGTAACTTACAACAAGAAAAACCAGACACCGACAACAGTTACAATCAATGGTAAGAAGTTGGTTGTTGGAAAAGACTGTGTTATTGTTGGTAAGAAAAAGAAAAATGCAGGAAAGTATATCCTTACTGTAAAAGGTATTGGAAACTATTCTGGAGAAACAAAAGTAGTATTTACTATTAAAAAAGCAAAACAGGTTATTAAAACATCTGTTGATCAGAAGGCTTATAAAGCTTCTGCATTAAAGAAATCAAAGAAGAAATTTGCTTTAAAACCAAAGGCTGTTAGTAAAAAGTTTACCTATACTGTAAAAGGCAAAAAAGCTAAGAAGTATATCAGCGTAAACAAGAAGGGTAAAGTTACAATTAAAAAAGGTATCAAGAAGGGTATCTATAAAGTTGTAATTAAAACAAAGGCAACAAAGAACCACAAAGCTGGTAAGAAAACAGTTAGAATTGTCATTGAATAATTTTTAACTATTTATGGGGCATCCTGCCACGAAGGATGCCTTTTTTCTATTAACAAGATAATAAGAAAAATAAAGGAAAAGTTTGTTTTTAATAAGGAGGTTTTCTTGATTTAAGGAAGATTCTATCAGTTGACAAAATAATTTTTCTTATATACAATATTTAAGATATTTACAGGATTGTGAAGGCTTTTTTGATGGAGTTATGGAGCAATTCTCAAAGATAAAGTAGAGTTATGAAGGTAGGCCTGTGAGATTGGTATTGGTCAGGGGAAGCCGGAAAGGAAGAAGTTATGTTTGAAAAGTTAGAGAGAAAGCTGGTTAATGTGCTGCTTTTTTTTGATCTGTTTAAGATGAAGACAAAGATTCCAGAGGATTTTAGCGGAGTTATGCGCACACAGGATAAGCGTGTAAGAAAGCTTGTAAAACGAGCGTATGAGATTCCATTTTACAGGAAGAGATTTGATGAGGCTGGAGTGAAGCCAGAGGATATTCGTACAGGGGATGATCTGTCTAAACTTCCGTTACTTACGAAGGATGAGCTTCGTGCATGGATGAATGAGGAAGCGAAAGATCCGAAGTATGATTGCTGGTTCCATGATACAACGAGTGGTTCTTCAGGAATTCCTCTGATGTTACTTGTTTCTCCGAAAGAGAAGGCATATAATATGGCGAACTGGTTCCGAGTTATGATGTGTGCTGGTTATAATCCATTTAAAGGCAAGACAATGAGTCGTAAGAGTGCCCATAGTATTTCCGGAGGCAGTGATACATTTTTACAGCATTTTGGGATTCTTCGTCGTGGCTTTGTCGATCAGTATGCGCCGGAGCCGGAGATTGTGAAGCAGATTAATGCTTATAAGCCGGACTTTTTATATATGAATAAGAGTGAATTTATGCGTATTTGTCTGTACTGTAAACAGAATCATGTGGAGCTTGAGAAGCCGAAGTTTTACTGTCCTACTGGGGAGAAGATAGATGATACAGCAAGAAAGCTCTTTGCGGAGATTCTTGGACCGGGAATTATTGATTCTTATGGAACTGCAGAGACCGGTGCGGCGATGGTACGGCTTTTTGATAATAAAGAATATACGGTCCATAATGATTCCTTTGTGGTAAATATTTACGATGAAAAGAATCGTCCGGCAAAAGAGGGTAATATTGTAGTTACACCACTTTATAAAACGGATTTACCACTTATTAATTATGCGATTGGAGACAGGGGAACCTGCGAGGTTCGGGATGGTGTCCGCTATATCACAAGTGTACAGGGAAGAATGAATGACTTTTTCCGCTATGAGACAGGAGAAGTGACAACTTTCTTTGAAATTGCCCCGATCATTGCCCACTGTGAAGATATACTTCAGATGCGTTTTATTCAGGAAACGTATCATAAGATTCATATTCAGTGCGTACATAATAAGGCAGAGTCTAAGCTGAGTAAGGAAGAAGTTGAGAAAGATATGACCGCAAAGTTAAATGCGAAGTTCAAGCATCCATTTGAGATTGTGTATGAGTGGATGGATTCTATTCCACCAGATAAGAATGGTAAGCTTCGTATGATCGTATGTAAGGTACAGGATTAATGGAAGTATTTAATAGCAATAATGGATTACAACAGGTATCTGACAGAGAAACCAACAGGATAATTATTAGATGGAGGGCAGATTATGGCAGGAAAGAATAAAGATGCCTCTTTGAATAAAAGAGCTTTTACCTCAGGATTTTTCTTTATCCTGGCACAGCTTTTTGCAAGAGGGCTGACCTTTGCTGTAACCCCGATCTATTCCAGGTTACTGACACAGGCGCAGTATGGTATAGTCCGTACGTACGAATCCTGGTTACTGATTGCATATACGGTCATGTCATTATGTCTTTGGAGAAGTGTGGATGTAGCAAAGAATGATTTTGAAGAGGATTATAATGGGTATGTATCAAGCGTACATACATTATCTTACATCGCGATCGCATTTTTCTTTGGAATCTGCATGATTTTTAAGACACAGGTGCAGGATTTCTGCCAGATGGATGATTTGATGTTTTATTCCTGTTTCCTCTATGTATTTACTTATACAAGTATGCTCTATGTACAGCGAAGAGATAAACAGGTTCTTAAATATAAGTTTAGTACGATGGCAACCTTGCTTACGATCGTGCCGGGAACCTTCCTTTCTATTTGGCTTATTTACCGAGGCCGGGTGCAGGGACTCGTTGATCAGCTTGTTGACCGGCGTGTGATCGGCTACTATGTTCCACAGATTATCGGAGGGGCGATCGTTGCTATTGTTATCTGGACACAGGGTAAGAAGTTTATCAATTTAAAATATTGGAAATACGGACTGGCATTCAGCCTTCCGCTTATACCGGAAGCATTGTCGATCCAGATTATGAATCAGTCAGACAAGATTATGATTCAGAAAATGATCAGCAATGAAGCGGCAGGAATCTTTGCACTTGCGACAACAATTTCTTTTATTATATGGATTCTTGAGGATTCGGTATGGAATGCATGGATTCCATGGCTTTATGCCAAAATATCACAGGGGGAAGAAAAAGAAGTTGCAAAACCATGGACATCGGTTATGCATATGTTTGGAATTCTTTCTTGGGTGATCGTTATGCTCGCTCCGGAAGCAATCGCCATTCTTGGTCCGGCAAAGTACAGGCCGGCAGTATGGCTCATTGCTCCAATGGTATCCGGAACCTTGTTCCGTTTCTATAGTTACAGCTATTCTGCTCTCCAGAATTATTACAAGAGAACCCAGTATGTAGCAGCTGGAACAATTGGAACGATGGTATTAAATGTTATTTTAAATTATGTATGTATCTTGAATTTTGGTTATATGGCGGCTGCCTATACGACAGCGTTCAGTTATATCATACTTCTGCTCGTGCAGGGAATTCTTGAGCATAAAATTACAGGAATGGTTATCGTTCCACTTCGTAAAACGCTTCTTATTGCAGTGGTATACGGTGCGATCAACCTGTTGTCTATGAATCTTTATAAAGTATCATGGTATTTCCGATATGCTGTATTGATTCTTGTGGTAGCAGCAGCTGCAATCGCGTTAAGAAAACAGATGGCAGCAGTATTGAAAATGTTTAAAAGACGAAATAAAGGCGAAAATAAAAAACAATAGCATAGATCTGTAAAGATAGTCGCTGCGAGCCAAATGCCTGTCTGGCATTTGTTCTTGCTCCGACATTACAGATCTATGCTATTGTTTTTTATTTTCGTATTTATTTTCTGGCTTTGATAATATTGGAGGGCTGGTTTTTACCATGTGTCTTTGATAAATTGAGGTAGGTATTACGGATAGAGCAAAAAAGAAGCGTTTAGCGCAACGGAACAAAATGAAAACACAAAATCATTCCTTCTTTTTTGGGGGGATATCATCTTCTACTCCACTACGATCTCTACTTTATCCATAGCTTCGAAGAGCAGTTCCTGGGCATCTTCTAAGGTTTCTCCTTTGGTGATGATATGTCCGATACGATGTGGTCCTACGTGGAACTTATGTACTTCATCGCCCGGCTGATAATCGAATTCAACTTCATAAATATTATCATTTGGTTCATTGTGGTCTGTTTGGGACTTGATGATTCCGTCTTTATCACTCATGAGAAGATGGCTGGCATTTGGTACAAATGGTTTGTCAAATGTGAAGGCGGGATCTTCGCCAAGAGCAGTTTTTAAAATCTTTTCGTAGTAATCAAATCCATAGTAAATAGATGTCAGCTCAGCAAGGCAGGTAGCGCCGCAGCGTCCACCGAGTTCTAATACGTAGGTTTTGTTGTCTTTTAAGATGAAATCGGCATTGATAGCACAGTTGTCAAGCTGCATTGCTTTTACTGCGCCGCGAAGCTGTGCTTTGGCATCTTCGATGACATCTTCGCTTAAGTTATATGGTGCAAAGTGTCCGATTGGTACGCCGGTGTCTCCGTGGAAAACGTAATCTCCATGAGGGAGGATAAACTGTACTTCTCCGTTGTATACGAATGCCTGTGCTCCGAATTCTTCGCCTTCTACAAATTCTTCGATCAAGAAGTAGTCTTTTCTTGTGTTTTCTTTTACATACTGTATAGCAGAGTCAAATTCTTCATAGGAATCTACACGAGTGATTCCGCGGCTGCCTGAGGAGTCTACAGACTTGAAGATCAGTGGGAATTCCAGTCCCTCGATTGTCTTTTTAATATCTGGATCTGTGAAGAGAACCTGGCGGAAGCGGGCAGTACGTACACCGTATTCTTCGTATTTGGTTTTCATAAGCATCTTATCGACTGCAATCTGTGCGGCTTTATAGGAAAGTCCGGCAAGTCCCATGGCATCGCATACTTTTCCGATAGTGATAACGCATACATCGGTACCGGTTGTAACGATTCCGTCAATCTGTTCTGCTCTTGCAATCTCAAGAATCTTTTCATCATCTACGGTATTTTCATAATATACTTTATCGGCTAAAGCAAATCCTGGATAGTTTCCAGGAATGCTGACAACAATCGTATATAATCCCATTCTTTTTGCTGTTTTAATTAAAGGAACCTGATAGATACCGGCTCCGAGAATCATAATTTTCTTCATGATGACTTACCTCCTAATTGATTATGATGTACTCTCGGAGTCTTTCTTGCACTTGATTTTGTGGCTGATTTTCCGCTAGTTGCACCCGAATTTCATCAACGTACGCACCGCGTACGCCTCAAAAATTTGGGCACAACTGACAAGAAATCTTCTCACAAGATCAAGCACAAAAAGATTCCGAGAGTACATTTATGATGATATAGTCTTCGTTATTTCTTTGTCATCTATTCATTATTTATTCGTTATCTGATGGTTCGCAGCTGTTCTTTGCAGAAATAGTTTCTGTTGGAAGTACAGGTTCCACAGATCTTGCTGTATCAGGAGTATTCGCTGTGTCCTGAATTGCTGCAGCAGTGTTGTTTTGTGAAATTACTTCCCGTACAACGAACTGTGGCTGTTTGTTCATTCCAAGGAACATGCGTCCAAGGTATTCTCCGATTGTTCCCATGAATAACATGATAAGACCGGAGAAGAAGCAGATGGCACACATCATGGAAGGCCATCCGAGAGCCATCATAGGGTTGACGAGTTTACGGATTACGATAATAAGTGCGCCAAGGATACTTAAAATAGAAAAGAAGTATCCGCAGTAGGTGGACAGTCGTAAAGGAACAACAGAGTAGCCCATAATGTTAGAATATAGCTGGATGAGCTTCTTTAATGTGTAACCGGACTGACCGACTTCCCGCTCAAAATGTTTGATTGGAACGCAACTTATGTTTCGGGTAGTACGTAAGAAGAGTCCCTGTAAATGTGTGTATGGACTCTGGTACTGGATAACGTAGTCTCTTACGAACTTACGGATAACCCAGTAGCTGGATGTCTTCATATCTTTTGGCTTTCCGATAAGGATCCGAACCGTGATGTAATTTAAAAAACTTCCAAAGTTGCGGAATGTGGAATGCTTTTTATCGGGATAGTAGCCATAAACAATATCGTAGCCTTTTTCAATCTCTTCCAGCAGAAAATGAAGCTGGGAAGGGTGCGTCTGCATATCATCATCCATCGCGATCAGCAGATCTCCCTGTGCATAGTTAAGCCCTGCCATAACAGCATTATGCTGTCCGGAATTCTTTGCTAAAGAAATTGCTTTTACAAAAGGATAGTCGGCAGCAAGAGAACGAAGTTCTTTCAGTGTTGCGCCATCGTCTGGAGAATAGTCGTCTACGAGAATAAATTCATAGTCCGGACGACCTAAACGGTCTAGCTCCGCGCTGGTCAGTTCTACTACTTCACGAATGGTCTGTGAAGATTTATAGCAGGGTATGATAATCGAGTGTAACACGAGTTTTGCCTCCTGGTAGTTTATTATGTACTCTCGGAGTCTTTCTTGCACTTGCTTTTGTGGCTGATTTTCCGCCAGCCGCACCGCGTATGCCTCAAAAATTTGGACACAACTGACAAAAAATCTTCTCACAAAATCAAGCACAAAAAGATTGCCGGAGTACATTTATTATGTACTCAAAAGATTCCTGAAGTACATTTATTTTGAATAAAATTCTTTAATCTTTTCACATACAGTAAGAACTTTTTCTTCTTCTAATCCATAGTAAAGAGGAAGACGAAGGAGACGTTCGCTTTCTTTTGTTGTGTACTTATCTTCTCCATGGAAACGACCGTATTTCTGTCCGGCAGGTGCTCCGTGAAGAGGAATGTAGTGGAATACGGAAGAGATGTCGTTCTCTTTTAAGTACTGGATTAAAGCGGTACGTTCTTCAAGAGTTTTCGCCTTGATGTAGAACATATGCGCATTGTGGACACAACCTTCTGGAATAAATGGAAGTTCAATGTGTCCGGCTTCTTTTAAAGAAGTAAGGTTCTCATAGTAAGTATTCCATGTATGCATACGGTTATCGTAAATCTCATCGGCCATTTCTAACTGCGCGTAGAGATAAGCGGCATTCATATCACTTGGCAGGTAGGAGGAACCAGCTTCTACCCATGTATATTTATCAATCTGGCCGCGGAAGAACTTACTTCGGTTTGTACCCTTTTCACGAATGATTTCCGCATTGTCAATATTCTCTTTATCGCGGATTAAAAGGCAGCCACCCTCTCCCATGCTGTAGTTCTTTGTTTCGTGGAAACTGAAACAGCCGTAATCACCGATGGCGCCTAAAGCCTGTCCTTTATAGGAGGACATAACCCCCTGTGCAGCGTCTTCGATTACGAGAAGATTATGGCGTTTTGCGATATCCATGATCGTGTCCATCTCGCAGGCAACGCCGGCATAGTGAACAGGAACGATTGCTCTAGTCTTCTCTGTGATAGCATCCTCGATTAACTTCTCATCGATGTTCATTGTATCCGGACGGATATCTACAAAGACGGCAGTAGCACCACGAAGAACAAAAGCATCTGCGGTAGATACAAAGGTGTAGGATGGCATGATGACTTCATCCCCAGGTTTGATATCTGCAAGGAGAGCAGCCATCTCTGTAGCGTGTGTACAGGAAGTTGTCAGAAGAGCCTTTGCTGTTCCGGTATGGTCTTCAATCCACTTGTTACACTTCTTAGTGAATTCTCCATCTCCACTGATCTTGTGGTTCTGGATTGCTTTTGCCATGTATTCTGTTTCCTTTCCCGTAAATGGGGGAATATTAAAATTAATCATAAAAATTCCTTCTTTAAATTAAAATAAAATAAGTGGTTAGCAGTTACGGTATGAAGTAAAACGGCATACCTTCTCATCATTATAGCAAAAATAACAATAATTGTATAGAGAAGGAGTAATGAATTTCTGCCATTTCTTGACGGCAAATATATTTGATTATATAATAAAACAGTTGTATCTGTTCATAAAAAATAATTTTTTTGTTTTTTGATAGTTACAGGTAGCTTTTTTAAGAAAAAAGTGGAGAAATCTTTTTGTTATAAGAAAATAAAAATAACTTTGAGGGAGAAGAGAATGGTTAAGTTAGCAATGTACAGTATACTAATTGTAATTACGTTTTTTGGTGTAGGTGCTTTTTCCGGTAAGCTCTTTGTAAAGTTTCCAGACAGGGAACAGCGGGAAGAAAAGCTTATGTGGATTTCCCTTACATTTCTTATGATGTATTTCGGAAGTGGTTTTTGCATACAGATGATTACCGGTCACAAAGGTTTTACGTTGTCACTGGTAGAGACGATTACCATGCAGAAGGTTGCGCCGATTGCAGGACTGTTTTTATGTGCGGCTGTTATATTCGCACTGGAGATTCCGGCAGCGGGCCTTTTGAAAAAGGGCGTGGAAAAGCAGAAGAGTATGCTGATTAGTGCCGGAATATCTGTGGTCAGTGCGGTAATCTTATTTGTCTGGAAAAGAGCAGCACTTACAGAACTTGTTATAGGCGGAAAAAATTTTACGATTCTTGGTATTTTGGTGTTTGGCATTTTTTATTATGCCGGTTTTTATCTTGTGTATAAAAGAGCACAGGAACGTGCGAAGGCTCAGCCGGTTTCCTTAAAGAAAGAGGAACCTTTATGGAAACAGAAGGTGGGGGCATTTGCGAAAAAACACCCACTTCTTTGTTATATGATCTGTTATACCGGAGGTTTTCTTGTTTTAGTTGTTATCGTTTTTTCTACAATGATCTTATCGAATAAAGCATTGGTGTGGAAGATTGATGCGATGCCACAGTATTTCCCATATTTAAAATATATGGCAAAGTTCTTGAGAGAATCTGTAGTAAGTATGCTGCATGGGGACTTTAACTTGAAAATGTATGATTTTACGATAGGGATGGGGGAAGACCTTCGTTCTGTTGTAAGAACATATCCAACGAATTTCCTTGGGGTATTCGTACCAGACCGTTATATGGAAGTTTTTTATAATTTTCTTATGGTATTACGTTACTATCTGGCAGGACTTGCATTTACTGCATACTGCCGTTACAGAAAGAAACCATGGGTTCCTACCTGTATTGTTTCTTATGTATATATATTTAGTGGATACATTATGTGTCTTGGAATCAGACATCCTATTTTTACAGCGCCGCTGATTTATCTGCCAATGCTTTTAATTGCATTAGACCGTCTGATTACAGATAGAAAAGTGTTGATGTACAGTTTGTTTGTAGGTATCTCTATGTTTACGAACTACTACTTTTTATATATCAATACCGTAGCAATGGGAGTATATGCACTTATCCGTTTTGCACAGACTTATAAAAAAGACAAAGTTAAAGAATTCTTTACCATGATGGTACGGATTATTTTATCGTATTTGCTGGGATGCTGTATGGGAGCAGTCTCTTTCCTGCCTACGATTGTAAGAACGTTAAATTCTGACAGAGTTGGGTTGAGCAATGCCAAAATTGCTACAGATAATCTGTTGTTTTATTATATCCAAAGACCGGGAAAGATATTGGCAGGATTGATATCGAATTCGTATGTGCCGGAGTATGACAGTTGCCTTGGTTTTGTGGCGCTTATGGTACCGGCGCTGGTTGTCTTTTTCCTTAATAAGAAGAAGGGAGAAAGAGGACTGAAGGGAATTATTATATTAGAATATATTGCATTACTAGTTCCATTTTGTGCATTTGCCATGTCTGGATTTAGTACGATCAGTAATCGCTGGGTTTATATTGTGACATTTACGTTATCTTATATGATGGTTCTTGTGTTTGATGATCTGCGAAGTCTTTCTAAAATACAGGTAATTATACTTTGTGTTGTAACAGTGGCATATTATCCGATCTGTAAATATATGATTGAGGATAATGTAATGGAATCAGAGACAACATTCCGAATGCTAGTTGGAGCAGTGCTGCTTATTTTACTTATCAACTGTATGAAGAAGATAACAAAGATGCAGTATTATACAGCGATGATGGTATTTATAGTAGTATCTTTAGCGGTACATGGAAGAATGCTATATGACATTGGTGGTGTAGTAGATACCTTTATGTATAATGGTTCTATTTCTGTGAAGTTTGAGCGCTCTCCGTATCTGTTCTTTACAGATATTTCAGATGATAATTTTTATCGTGTGGATACTTCTTCTGCAGATGATGAATTTGAAAATACAGCTATTGCAGGCCTTGCATTTTTCAGAAATGAACTCGGATTAACAGAGCGAAAGGGGAAGCCAGTTAAATATGATGCGACTGTTGTAGCTGATGGAATGACTATTAAACAAAAAATATCAGATAGAGCTTCATTTTACCAAAAGATAGTATCACCTGCTGAAAAAAATGGAAATCATTATTTGTTTGGGAATGTAGAACTTCTGAAAAAGAAAGCAGCTTCTAACAAATCCGAAATTAAAATAGTAGATGTAA
>OLNN01003265.1_pt1 | contig 10402 bp, 8 predicted proteins | sample 1672141 | NCBI WGS metagenome assembly OLNN01 (sample SAMEA3136652, study PRJEB25190) | human gut metagenome | biome: human gut; feature: human-associated habitat; material: faeces | place: Austria | collected 2013 | reverse complement strand
CCGAACAGGACTATACCCGCTATGCCATGTTGCTATATCTGAATAAGGACTATGCGCAGTCTTCGGATATGGCAAAGAAAGGTTTGGAACTTGCTCCGGAAAATCATGTGCTGAAACGTCTGGCGATGTATGATAATCTGGAATTAAAGGATTACAAAGAAGGACTGGAAGCAGCTGCCACTTTCTTTTCTAATCCCGGTAATCCGGATTATGTATATTTGGATTACGTTTATTTCGCCCGTTTGCTGGAAGCTGACAAGCAGTATGATGAACCGGTGGCACAGTTCGACAAAGCACTGTCATGGACAAATCGCATACGGAAATCTATAAAGATATCTCTGATGTATACGAAAAGGAACGTGATTTTCCGAAGGCAATAGAGGCTTACAAAAATTATTTGGGCGGAATGAAAAGTGATCCGGATATTAGTGACCTGTTTTTATATGGACGTTTGAACTATTATGCGGCTACTGATTCTGCTTATCAGGATAAGCAACCACTTTATCTAGCTGAAGCCGATACTATTTTTGCACAAGTGGCTGCTAAAGTTCCCGATAACTATTTAGGAAATTTCTGGCGTGCTCGTGTTAATTCTTTGCGTGATCCTGAAACAACTCAGGGATTGGCAAAGCCTTATTATGAGGCTGCACTGAGTATTCTGGAACAGAAGCCTGATTCTATTAAATCAGTGTTGGTGGAATGTAATAGCTATTTGGGATATTATTATTTTGTAAAAGAAGATTATAACCAGTCAAAACTGTATTGGAATAAGATATTGGAAATTGATCCTGGAAACGAAACTGCTACTAAAGCACTACAAGGAATTAAATAGTCCTTTTTTTCATTTATCATTTTGAGTTGAGCGGACAGTACTAGGTTGCTGCCCGCTTAATTCGTTTCATGGTTAATGAATATTAAAGATGAGTCATTCTTCTTGTTTATTCAAATAAACTATATACATTCGTGGTGTACTAATTAACTAATACACTAAATAACTAATAAAACCATAAATACAATGATGATTGAAGTAAAGAACATGTCTTTCAGTTATGGAAAGAGAAAACAGAAAGTCTTTGATGACTTCTCGCTGGCATTGGATAAAGGTTCAGTTTATGGTCTTTTAGGGAAGAACGGCACAGGTAAATCTACTTTGCTCTATTTAATGACAGGTTTGCTTCGTCCTCAGGCCGGACGGGTGCTTTACAAAGGGGTGGATGTTTCCATGCGCTATCCCCTGACTTTGCAGGACATGTTTCTAGTGCCTGAAGAATTTGCTTTGCCATCAGTCAGTTTGAAACAATACTTGAAACTGAATACTCCGTTTTATCCGAATTTCAGCAATGAACTCTTGAGCACTTGCCTTCGTGATTTTGATATGAATGAAGATATTCATTTGGGCGAGCTTTCGATGGGACAGAAGAAGAAAGCATTTATGTGCTTTGCATTAGCTACCAATACCTCTTTGTTGGTAATGGACGAGCCCAGCAACGGATTGGATATTCCTTCTAAAAGTCAGTTTCGTAAAGTAATCGCTTCGGGCATGACCGATGAAAAATCAGTCATCATCTCTACGCACCAGGTGAGAGATATTGACAGCCTGCTGGATCATGTGGTTATTATTGACGGTACTCGCGTATTGTTGAATGCATCGGTAAAGACCATCTGTGACAAAGTCTATTTTGCAGAGCAAGGCATGAATGAACCGACGGACACAGCACTCTATGTCCAGCCGTCCGTCCAGGGAAACAGTGTAATCTTCCCGAACACTGAGAATGAGGAGACGAATTTGAATCTGGAAGTATTATTCAACGCTATGCTGGCAGAGAGAGAAAAAATGCAAACCATGTTTAACAAGTAACACACACAAACACTATGGATACGAATAACTTCTTTAGCTTTTCGCGTATTGCAATGGTAATGAAACGCGAGATTATGGAAAATTGGAAAACGAATCTTTATCGTTTGATAGGAATTTATGCTGCATTCGCCTTGGTAATGATACTTCATATGTGGACAATGAGTTCTGGTAGGTCTTCTCAGATATCGTTTACTGCTTATTGTTCTAATATAATGGGGACCTTTGTTTTTATCATTGGTATTGCCAGTATTGCTTATGCTGCCAACATTATGGAAAACATGATTACAAAAGAAAAACGTATCGCTTTTCTGATGCTTCCGGCGACTATGATAGAGAAATTTGTAGCACGATTTTTAATTGTTACGGTAGGGATGGCCGCAGCCATTATAGTTGCCGCTTCATTGGCAGAGATTACGCGTTATCTTGTACTTCCTTTGTTTAATTTGCCCGAGGCATTCCATCAATCAGTGTTGTACCATCTTCTTTCTATGGCTGCTATAGATGGAGAACAGGTATTTAGGGGATCGGGATCCGCTTTGAATATGTCCTACCAGAACTGGCTGGGTGAGCTGTGCGGATGGGCTTTCTTGGTGTGGTCACATTCACTTTATATTCTAGGGGGTAGTTATTGGTACAAGAAACCTTTTTTCAAGACATTGGGTACATTGATGCTTATTTCTATTCTGTGTTCGGTCTTGTCAGTACATATCATATCATGGGTAGGCAATGACGGTATGCGTAGTTTCGCCGAATGGCTGGAAGATAATTTCCAGTGGATGACATTAAACAAGTTACTTTCCTTAGGGGTGGCGTTCTTCAGTGCATTCACCATGTTCAACTGGTGGCTGAGTTACCGGCTCTTTACCCGTTCACAAGTTATTAAACCCAAATTCCGCTTGCTATGAAATTTAAAGAAAGTAAATCCATTTACTTGCAGATAGCTGACCGGATATGTGATGAAATCCTGCAAGGACAATATACGGAAGAAGAGCGTATTCTATCGGTCAGAGAATACGCCGCCACAGTGGAGGTGAATGCAAATACGGTGGTCCGCACGTATGATTACCTTCAGGGACAAGAGATCATTTACAATAAACGCGGCATTGGTTATTTTGTATCGGCAGGGGCTAAAGACCGGATTATTGCTTTACGGAAAAATATATTCCTGCATGAGGACCTGCCTGAGTTTTTCAGACAAGTGAAGACATTGGATATTCCCATGAAAGAGATAGAGAAAATGTATAAGGAATATCTGACTCAACAATGACACAACACCAAACACATCTACGACAACACATACACAACATCGGTTAGATAAAGAAATCCCGGCAGAGCGATGACTCGCCGGGATTTCTTATATCCGGTTACTTGTCTGCTATAAAAATTGTAGTCCAGTATAACCATTCGGTTGCAGCTCGGAGGATATCGGGATTGATAGATTGGGTGTTATCTTTGGGATGATGGTAATAACCGCCTCCCAAGGCCCATAAGTCTATACATGGATAGCCGGCTTTCATAAAGACTGCACCGTCTGTGCGAGGGCGGGTCAGGAAATGAGTCTCACTAGTGAACAGACGTCGATGTACATACCTATCATTGGCTTTCTCTGATAGCTCAGCCAGTTCGGGGTATTTATAGTGATAATTCGCTCCTAGCATCTCACCTACACCCACTTGTTCCAGATTCAGGATTGCTGCCACTTTGTTTTGGGGCACAAGGGGATGGTTGGTGTAGTAGGTACTTCCGGTAAGTCCGGCTTCCTCACCGTCCACACTCATGAAGATGATGCTGCGTTTCGGCTTTATTTTTGATTTTGCCAGTGCTTCAGCTACTCCCAGCATGGCAGCGGAGGAAGAATTGTTGTCATTCGCTCCTTCAATCAGGAAAGGAATCATTCCTAAGTGGTCCAGATGGGCGGAAATGATTACATATTCATTGCATAGTATAGGATCACTGCCTTTGATCATGCCCAAAATATTTTTTCCAGTAGCATTGGGATTATAGGTAGCATTCATTTTGATGTGGGCTCTCTTTCCGGTATGGAAAGAGGCAGGCTTCTGAGTCTTATAAATCTGCCGGATGGTTTCTTTATAGGTCTTGCCTGTTCCCCTGAAAATATCATTGACCACAGTGTCTGTAACATGACAATAGACAAATCCTGGATTATAGGGGGCATTTGGACCGGGAACCCATTTGTATAACAAGCCTGCCGCACCATGGGTTACGGCATTGTTCAGCTTGGTTTGGTGCAAAGTATGTTTGTACCACATGGCCAGTGAATCGGGGTTACGGCTTATATTGGGTGTTTCTCCCTCTACCAGTACAATCTTGCCTTTTACATCTATGTCTTTGTAATCATCATATCCTAATTCGGGTGCTGTAACGCCAAATCCGGCATATACCACATCGGCTGTCACTTCTCCGTTACTGGTCATTCCTCCGGCAAACCAACCATCTGCCCAAGGGTATGTCTTGGAGATCCATACAGTTTTTTTCTTGTCTTGGGTGACAGGAAATAGGATATCCATAGTGCTTCCCGGTTGTATCTCTACACAAGGGTGGGGGAATAGCTGTATGTAGGAACCATTCTCACCACGAGGTATTAGTTTCCACTCTTTAAAATATCCTTTTACGATATCTACAGCTTTAGCCATTCCGGGCGAACCTGCGAGTCGTCCCTCCAAGGCCGGGTCTGAAAGTTGCTTTACATAACCGAAAATCTTTTCGGTAGTGATGTTACGATGCATGGCATCAAGGTACATTTCTTCATCAGTCATGGTAGCCGTTCTTCTTTGGGCGGATGAAGACAGGGAGCCCAATGCAAGAATTGCAGATAACAAGAGGAGTCCTTTTTTCATGTTAATATGTTGATTTAAGATTCGGTTCTAAAGATAAAAAGAAAAGATCAGATTCCTGTTTATCTCCTTGTAAAAATCTTAAGTTCGTATTTCTTGATATAAATCAAACCGTTACATCGTGAAAAGTCCGTACCTTTGCACCCCGAAAATCAAGGGTAACAAGTGGACGTAATTCAAGAACCGAGAAGTGTACGAAAGAACCTTGCCAGACTGGCGGTTCCTATTTTCATTGAAACATTGCTGATTATGATGCTGGGCGCGGTAGATACCGTGATGCTGAGTCAGTATTCAGACAATAGTGTGGCTGCCGTCGGGGTGGTCAACCAGCTCATCATGTTTGCTTTCCTGATATTCGAGGTGATTAATATAGGAACTTCCGTACTCTGTTCGCAATATTTGGGAGCAAGAATGCACAAGAATATGGTGCAGGTGGTGGGAGTATCATTGATACTCAATTTGGCGTTCGGTCTGTTTGTCAGTGCCATTTTGCACTATGGAGCCACTTCTCTGCTATCTATGATGGGACTTCGTCCCGAACTGATGGAATATGGAGTGAGTTACATGAAGATAGTAGGGGCATTCGCTTTTTTTCAAGCCATATCTCTGACTATTTCTGCCTCTTTGCGTAGTGCTAACAAAGCGGTTTATCCCATGATGGTAACGGTAGTTGTGAATATTCTGAATATCATCGGTAACTATTCGCTGATTTTCGGTAAGTTCGGCATGCCGGCTTTGGGAGTGGAAGGTGCGGCTATCTCTACAGCATTTGCCCGAGGGGTATCTATGGTGATACTTTTTGTAATTCTTTTCCGCAAGCATATTCCCAGATTTCCGTTATCCTATTTTTGCCCCTTCCCGTTTGTCGAGCTGAAAAACCTGTTGAAAATCGGAGTCCCCTCGGCCGGAGAAAATATGTCCTACAGTTTCTCTCAGGTAGTATTGACCTATTTTATTAATATGTTGGGGAATGAAGCGCTGGCTACCCGTACCTATGTGGTGAATATAGTGATGTTCGTTTATTTGTTTGCTATTGCCATGGCACAAGGCGGAGCCATCTGTATCGGACATCTGGTAGGTGAAAGGAAAATTCATGCAGCCTATCTGTTAGGCAAATATGTGATGCGTATTTCTATTTTGGTTTCTTTGGTTTTATCCTGTATCTGGGCTTTGATGGGGCATACCTTGTTTAGCTGGTTGACAGATAATCCGGAAATTATCCGTCTGGGTACTATTATCCTGTTTATTGATGTGATTTTGGAAGTGGGACGGGCTATTAATATTTATGCGACGAATGCTTTACGTGCAACGGGTGATGTAAATTATCCGTTTTATGTAGGATTTGTTGTTCAGTGGAGTGTTGCCGTAGGTTGTGGTTTCTTGTTCGGCATTCATTGGGGATGGGGATTGGTAGGTATGTGGTGTGCGTTTGTGCTGGATGAAAATCTTCGTGGTATTATCTTTGTACAGCGTTGGAACAGTCTGAAATGGACTAAAAAGGGATTTGTGAAATAAATCTTCATTTTCGCAAACTTTATGCATCTTCAGGCCGTTAAACTCAAGAAAAAGAATTAATTTTGCAGTCTGATAATTATCAAAGAATATAATATGGAGCTCGATTTACTCACGGCAATATCACCTATTGACGGTCGATACAGAGGAAAAGCGGGAGCTTTGGCCTCTTATTTTTCTGAATTTGCACTCATCAAGTACCGTGTGCAGGTAGAAATTGAATACTTTATCACTCTGTGTGAACTACCGTTGCCACAGCTGAAAAGCTTTGATCATGCACGTTTTGATGCATTGCGCGCTATTTATAAGAATTTTTCAGAAGCTGATGCACAGCGTATTAAAGAGATAGAAAGTGTAACAAACCACGATGTAAAGGCTGTAGAATATTTCATCAAAGAAGAATTCGATAAGTTGGGCGGAATGGAGGAATACAAGGAATTCATTCATTTCGGATTGACATCACAGGACATAAACAATACTTCTGTACCTTTGTCTATAAAGGAGGCATTGGAACAAGTGTACTATCCGCAAATTGAAGAGCTGATTGCTCAGTTGACTACATACGCTGAAGAATGGGCAAATATCCCTATGTTGGCAAAAACACATGGGCAGCCTGCTTCTCCTACTCGCCTGGGTAAAGAAATCATGGTTTTCGTTTATCGTCTGAATCGTCAGCTGGCTGTATTGAAAGCTTGTCCTGTCACGGCTAAATTCGGTGGTGCGACGGGTAATTACAATGCACATCATGTAGCTTATCCCGAATATGACTGGAAAGCATTCGGAAATCAGTTCGTGGCAGAGAAGCTGGGGTTGGAACGTGAGGAATATACTACTCAGATTTCTAATTATGATAATCTGGGAGCCATCTTTGATGCCATGAAGCGCATCAATACCATTATGATTGACATGAACCGCGACTTTTGGCAGTACATCTCTATGGAGTACTTCAAACAGAAGATTAAAGCGGGCGAAGTCGGTTCCAGCGCTATGCCGCACAAAGTAAACCCCATCGACTTCGAAAATGCAGAGGGTAACCTGGGGATGGCAAATGCGTTTTCTGGAGCATCTGGATACATTGCTGTAACTCTTTATCGTCTTGAGCAGTCAGGGCTTTCATTATCAGGCTCATCGGCCATATCATGTCTGTACCAATATGATGTCCTCCTATCCCTTCAAAATAAGAGCCTTTAAAGAAATAAGGATTGTATTCCGACCACACGAATCTTCTGGTATTGGCATAAATTGCATCATCACTATCAACACCACCCAGATAGGGTAACGCCAGCAGATTAGGGACGTTGGCATCATCACTAAGATAAGCCGATCCAAAGCCATCTATTTCAAAAGCATAGATTTTACCGAACTTCGGATGATTCACCACGGCATAAGTCTGCAAAGTATTATAAACTTCTTTACTCAACGCCAACAGTTCATCAGCCAGTACATTGTCTTTGGTTATCTTTTGAACCATTTCGGAAGCCTGCCTCAAACTGGCCACCGCAAAGAAATTGGACGGGACGAGAAAAGGAAAGATAGTGGCATCATCACTAGGCCTGAAAGTAGAGCAAATCAATCCGACCGGATTTACTTTATAGCCCACTCCACCCATAGGAACAGCATCTATAGCCCATTCCGAAGTTCTGCGAAAGCTATAAGGCCCGTTACCATCTTTTCTCTGCTGTTCCTTGCAGACCCTTAAAATGGTTTCTATCGCCTTCTTCCATTGCGCATCGAAAGGAGAAGCATCATTTGTCTTTTTCCAGTATCCATATGCCAGGCGAATGGGATAGCAAAGCGAATCCAACTCGTATTTACGCTCATGAATACCCGGTTTCATCTCCGTATGGTCGCTGTTCCATCTTGTATACTTCGTATCATCATCATAAAAGGCATTGGCATACGGATCCTTCAATATAAAGGAGGTCTGCTTATTGATAACGCCAATTATCAGTCTTTGCAGGTTCTTATCTTCAGACATGAAATCCAAATACGGATATACTTGGGCAGAACTATCCCTTAACCACATGGCATCAATATCACCGGTAATCACATATGTATCCGGTCGGCCATCCTTTTCTGAATAAAAAACGGTTGTGTCCAACGTATTCGGAAAACAATTCCCAAACAGCCAGCCCAGTTCTTCATTCTTGACCTTCTGTTTAAAAGTAGCAATGGCCTTTTCAATGGCAGGACTTTTGAAGTTCCTTTCCGATATAGGCTTCCTTACTGTTGGAAACGACGAAAAAGAGGCAGCTGTCGAAGCTACGCCTGAATTCGCAAACATCAAGTTTTTATTCAGCGCATATCCTGCCCCCAAAAGGCCCACTCTCTTTATAAAATTTCTTCTGTTCATGTTATAAATCCATTGACTAAAAATATTATCCTGGAACAATCTTCTTATCCTAACAAACTAACAACTGATTGAAATACAATTTCAACTGATAAACATCACCCTTATAACCTTCTGATATGTAATAGCGCTCCTCCATCCTTTGCCAGATTCAGTTCAATGATATCCTTCCTTGTAACTTTCCGTACCTGTCTGTCCAGATGGTTTGGATTCCGGTCCACATCCTCTGCATCGGTATAGATCGTTGCTTGGTAGTCTCCCTCACTAAGGAAGTCCAATTCCAATTTCAGATTCCTTTCCGCACCGTTGTTTAGCGAGCCTACCCACCAGTCCGAACCGCTCCTGCGGGCCACCGTGACATGCTCATTCATCCTTGCCAGCGGAACTCTTATCTCATCCCACGTTCCCGGCACGGTACGGAGCACCTCGAACCCCGGTTGACCTTCATAAGCCTTTGGCGTATCGCACAACGAGGTGAGATGGTTTTCCAAAACCACATACATGGCCAACATATGGCAGCGTGTGCTCATTACATGAGGATTTACATACTGTATCTTGAACTCCGAGCGCGGCAGTGCCCTGAACCCTCCCAGGTGATAGTCCGTCGCTCCCGCCAGCATCCTGGTGAAGGGTATCGCAATGTCATGGTCCGCATTCACCAGCGTGTCCCATTTGCATACTTCATAGTTGAGTGTCCCCTCCCGTGTGAATTCATTCGGATACGTCCTTACCAGTCCGGAAGGCTTGCTCGACCCATGGAACTGTATGAAGAGCCTGTGTCTTGCCGCACATTCCAGTATCTCTTCTTGGATGCGTATCATCTCTTGGTCATTGCGGTCCATGAAGTCCACCATGAGTCCTTTTACTCCCCATCCCTCATAGAGCGCAAAGGCTTCTTCGAGTTTGTCGTACAACGGTCTCCAGTGTACCCACAGATGTATGCCAACCCCCTTGCTCCTTGCATATTCCACAATTCTCGGCATGTTCAGGCACGGTATCGGTTTTGTAACGTCCGCATTGGGTCCCGCCCATCCGAAATTGAAGTTGTCATCATAGTACCAAGGAGTCTCCGCATATCCGTAGATTCCATGTGCATCCAAGCCATTGCGTGCTGCAAAATCGATGTAGTACTTGTTTGTATCGAAGTTGTTCCCCGGAGAGAACGTGCTGTCCGGCACGACATTCCCGTTCCACCATGTGAACGTGGTCCTGCAAGGCTTAATCCATGAAGTGTCTTCAATCCTGCAGGGCTCGTTCAGGCTTGTTAGTATATTCGTCTCCAGCAATCCTCCCACCCGGTTTGCAACGGAGATTACGCGCCACGGGGTACGGTGTGGGAAGTTGTCTATCTCGACCTTTATCTTCTCCTGCCCCAGTTTTGGCGAGAGCTTTCCCACCAGTCCACCCTTCTCCTTCACCAGGTACATTCCCGCATAGTCCCTTATGGCCGCTTCAGTTATAGCCACTGCCACCCCGTTGTCGAACTCGAATGTCGCCGGCATCTCTATCAGCCTTTTCCTTGCCACCTTGTCATATCTTACATGACTGTATACCCCTTCGTGTGTATTCACATACCCGGGCAGGTACATGAGCAACGCCATCGGGTTTCCTTGCAAGTTGAACTGTGTCCTTTCATCATACATCACGTATGAATCCCATGCTTTCTGTTCCGGAAATTCATATCTGAATGCTATCCCGTCATCGAATGCTCTTACAACTAGGTTCACTGTTCTCTCCTTTCCATTCCTTTCCACCAGGGGCACTGTCATCTCGTTGCAGTAGTTCCTCGCTCTGCGGACCTTCCCCACTACCCGCTCGTAGGCCTCG
>OLNN01003264.1_pt1 | contig 10405 bp, 9 predicted proteins | sample 1672141 | NCBI WGS metagenome assembly OLNN01 (sample SAMEA3136652, study PRJEB25190) | human gut metagenome | biome: human gut; feature: human-associated habitat; material: faeces | place: Austria | collected 2013 | reverse complement strand
TGCTCTTCCGATCTAGCTGAACGGCGTATACCGCGTTCAGGGCGAGGATATGCTGGCAGACGTTACCGCGCTGATCTAACGCCAAAGAAATGAAGCGACCGCCCCGAAAGACCGGGGCGGTCAATTTTTATATCTGAACAGAAAGGAAAACCACCATGGAAAAGAATGTTTCTTCCGTCGCAGAACAGGACAAGACCGCTGAGGTTAAGAAGAACCCGAAGCTGATCGAGTTGGCCCGCCCGTACAAGTTTGATGATAAGGAGTATACCGAGATCGACCTGTCCGGTCTGGATGATCTGACCATCAAGGATGCGGTGCTCATCATCAAGAAACTGTACAACGAGGGCGAAATGGCCGTGATGATTACCCCTGAAACTGCGACTGCATACACCGACGCTCTGGCCGCTGCCGCAACGAAGCTCCCCATCGAGTTTTTCCAGCTGCTTCCCATCGGCGCAAGCAAGAAGGTTCGCCAGACTGTTCAGGCGTCGCTCCGTAGCGCCGCCGCAGAGGAAGACAGGTCAACTTTGGTGTATTTTAAGCCCTATACCTACAAGGGCGAAAAATACACCGAAGTTGACCTGTCAGGTGTGGCGAACCTTACCGGCATGAACGTCCGTCAGGCGGAAAACCGCATGGAGGAAGAAGATATTCGCGCAGCGGAAAAGACCCTGAACTACTATTACTGCTGCCTGATCGCATCTATGGCCACCGGTAAGGATGTGGCATTCTTCCTCGGCCTGCCGCTGGCGGAGGCTGTACAGCTTCGCGCAGGGGTGAACCACAAGGATTTTTTCGCCTAAAGGGCGGATACAAAACCATCAGAAAGGCGGCGATAGCCCTCGCCACGGCTACACACACGAGTGCAGATTTCTACCTGAATCTGCCCGTGCGTGAGCTGGTGGAAATCAACGAGGAGGTGGCGGAGGAGTGGCAAAAAATCAAACCCTAGAGCTTTCTATTTTGATCGGCGGTCACGTTGATAACTCGCTGACGCAGGCTGTAAAGTCTGCGAATACTCAGCTCAGCAGTATGGCGAACGGCGCATCGAAACTGGCAGCGAATATCGCAAAAGTAACGGTGGGCATAGCCAGCGGCATTACAGCAGGGCTGGTAGATGCAACAAAAGAAGCAGTTGCATTTGAAAGCGAAATGCTTGATGTGACGAAGTACGTTGGCGGTCTGACGGACGCGAACGGAAAGGTCAAAACGGACGCTTATGCGGAAATGTCGAAAGACATTCTTGACTTGAGCACACAAATTCCGTACACCGCCAAAGAGCTGACACGTCTGGCAGCTGCGGCTGGTCAGTCCGGAAAGAGCATGGATGACCTAATAAGCGGCGGGTTTCTAAAGGACGTTGCCGAAATGGGCACGGCCATGGATATTTCTGCGGATCAGGCAGGCGACTGGGCAGCAAAGTGGGAAGTTGCATTCAACATGAACCACGATCAGGTCATGGAGCTGGCAGACCAGATTAACTATCTGGGTGCCCACTACGCAACGACCGCCGCTGAAATTGCCCAGACCGTAAACGACACCGGCTCTCTGGGTCAAATCGCTGGCATGGATGTTCAGAGCACGGCAGCGCTTTCTACAGCACTGCTGGCAATGGGCGTTGATTCTGGTAAAGTGGCAACATCCATCCGCCGGATGTATACGAACCTTTCTATGGGTTCAAAAGCTACAGATGCACAGTCTGCGGCTTTTGAACAGCTGGGATTTACTGCGGAACAGTTTGCAAAGGATATGCAAAAAGACGCCCCGGCAGCATTGAAAAGTTTGTTTACCGCTATCGGTACTCAGCCGAAAGACAAGCAAGTAGGTTATCTGAAAACTCTGCTCGGTCAGTGGGCCATTGAGAGTGGCGCAAAACTAACCGGCAATCTTGACTTGTTTGTGAAAACGCTGGACGACGTAGGCGATGCTTCTAAGTATAACGGCAGTATGTATAAAGAGTTTATGCTGAAATGCGAAACCTCTGAATCTGTATTGACGATGCTTGGGAGCGCATGGCGGGCCGTCCGCATTGAGGTTGGAAATAATTTCCTTCCGGTGCTGAAAGATGTAGCCGGGTTTGGCATCGAAAAGCTGAATGACCTCCGCGCCGCTCTGCCGGATATTGCAGAACGTGTAAGGCAGGTAATTGAGTATCTGCTGAATAATGGCGATAAGGTGGCTACGACCATCGCGGGTATCGGCACGGCATGGGCAGGAATGCGGTTTGCACCGCAAATCCTGCAGGTGGTATCCAGCGCGACGAAGTTTGCAAGCGGGGCGGAAAGCCCTGTGGGGCTTGTACAGAAGGGCGTGTCTGGTGCAGGAAAAGCTGGCAATCTGTGGCAGGCTGCAAAACTTGGAACACAGCTGGCAAACAGCGTTGTTCCGGCGGGCAGCAATCCTAGCTTCGGGCAGAGAGTGCAGAACACCATCCTTGGTAGCGTCCTTGGAATGCAAAACAGCAAAAAGCTGTTTGGGGCAAAGACGCCTGCTGGGATGGCAAAGGCAACGAGTGCGCTGTTTGGCAGCATTCAGCAAGCACAGGCTTCCGGCGGAATAATCGGACTGTTGAAAGGCAGTTCGATAGGGCGATACGGAGCCAGAGTTGCAAGGTCTGCAAAAAATCTGGCGGGGACAGACTTTATACAGAACACGGTTGGAGTTGGAAGGTGGCTAGGACAAAAAGTTACCGGTACACAGCTTGGCGGCTTTGTAGGGAACATGGGCCAAAAGGCTATGGGCTTTGGGCAAGGATTGCTGGGTGGAGCAAAAAACATTGCGGGAACGGCAATTGGCGGCGTAAAAAATCTGGCAGGCCGCGCAGCATCTACTAAAGTCGGGCAATTCGCCTTGAACGTTGGTGGAGGAATTGCGAAAGGAACAGGGGACGCGTTCAAATTCCTTGGTTCTGGGCTGAGCCTAGCCAACACGGCGGTAGGCCCGATAGCCGGTAAATTGGGCGGTGCTTTTATGGGATTGCTCGGCACCTTCGGCCCGGTGATTACCGGAATCGGTGGAATCATCGCAGTGGTCAGCCTGCTAGGAGATCACTTTGAGGACATCCGCCAGATCGTCGGGAACGTGTTCGGCGAAAAGGGATTGGCAATGTTTGATGGATTTACGAGTAAAATCCACGATATTGCAGGCAACGTCCGCGATTCGGTGAGCAATGCATTCTCTTTGGAAAATCTGCAAAACATCCAGCAGAGCTTGAGCGGAAAGAGCATTTTCGGCATCGACGACTTAGGAACCACCTTCGGGGCAGTGATACCGATTATCGAATCGGTGAAAGGGCTGATTGGACAGATCGTAGACCTCGGAGTGAATCATATTAAGCCGCTGCTGGCTGATATTATGAGCTTCGCTGTAAACGAATTGTTCCCCGCAGTGTCGCCGCTGATAAGCATGATTATCAGTCTGGTTGGCACAACCCTGATAAACGCAATCAAGCTCGTCGTCGATGTGATCCACGGACTACTGCCGGTGATTGAACCGGTTATTCAGGGCATCGTCGGGTTGATAAAGGGCATTGTATCGGTGACGATTACGGTTGCGAATGCAATCATCGGCACGTTGAACAAATTGTCTTTTACGGTGCCTGATTGGGTGCCCGCCCTCGGTGGAAAACAATTCGGCTTCAACCTGAAAGAAGTTGCAATGCCTGCCTTTGCGAACGGCGGTTTTACTCACGGTGTCAGCATTGCAGGCGAAGCTGGAACAGAGGCGGTTATCAGCTTCAAGCCTAGTGTTCACGATAGCAACGTCGAAAACTGGGTGCGTGCAGGCCGGATGCTGGGAGTGTCTGGCGAGGATGCAACTCGTGCGGCGGGTGTACGGTATTTTGCAAACGGCGGTTTCACCGACGGAAGCAAGGAAAAACTGGACAACCTGATTGATTTCTCCAAAGCATACGGTAAGTACGCACTGCGTTCCAATGGCATCCGAACCACCGGCGACGCTTTGTCGATGCTATGGACGGTCGCCAACAACTCAATGTCTGGTGACGCTTCGCTTGCACTGGCGGCGACCAGCCTTGCAGCTGATGTTGCTCCGCTTCTGCTGAACAAGTACCTCGGAAGTGACAGCCCTGTAACCACTGCACTGACCGAAGCAGCCAAAAACTACAACGGCGGCACGGTGCTTTCAAGCTGGCAGGACGGTGTCCTTACAGACACAGGAACGCCGCTTTATGTGCTGCCGCCGAGGGATACCGGGCGCACGCTGTCCGAAATCCCGGTGAGCGCATATCAGAATACACCTGTACCCGGCGGCAACGGCGGAAGCTCTCCGCAGTTTGTATTTGCTCCGAACATCACAATCACTGGTGATGCAGACCGCCAGCAGATTGCTTCGATTATGGAGGACGAGTACGAAAAGTTCAAAGCCTTTATGGACAAATACAACCGAGAAAACAATCGAACCCGGTATGCATAAGGAGGTGGCCTGATGTCTTACACGACAAAGAGCGGTGACACTTGGGATGGTATTGCAAAAACTGTTTACGGTGACGAGTTGAAAGCCGATGTGCTGATGACTGCCAACCGGGAGTATATCGAGGTGTACAAGTTTGATTCCGGGGTGGTGCTTGCCACGCCGGAAGTGGAAGTTAAGGCAAAAACAGACGAAAGTCTGCCGCCTTGGAAAAGGTGAGGTGTGAGGGATGATTACGCCACGTCAAGCGTTCCTGACGCTTGAATATGACGGAAAGGACATTTCAAGCGACATCTGCAAAGATGTGGAAAACTTCACATACACCGATAGCGGTTCGGATTCGAGTGACAGCCTTTCTATTAAGGTAAACGCGATGGATCACAAGTGGATCGATTCGTGGATGCCAGACAAGGAAGCTGTGCTGCACCCGACCCTCTGCACGACAAACTGGATCGTGCAGGGGGATAGAACCGTTTTGGATTGTGGAACGCTGGTAGTTGATGATCTGAGCTTTTCGGCCTGCCCGGATGTTTTGACGATTGGAGCGGTCGCCCGGCCAAACGGGACGAGCTTTCATGAAAAAAACAGAGAGCAGGTTTGGAAGAACACGAGCATCAAACGCATTGCAGAAACCATTGCTGGGCGGTACGGCTTGGAATGCAAGATGGATGCAGAGGATGTCAGCGTCGCTCTGAAAGAACAGGACGATAATGACAGCTCTTTCTTGCAGAAAATTTGCAGCACATACGGGCTGATCCTCAAAACATACCGGAACAAAATCTGGATTTTTGACCGTGAAAAGTACAAGAAAAAGGATTCGGTAGCAACGGTAAAACCGATTGACATTGTGCCCGGCTCGTTGAGCTGGAGCACAACGCTGGCAGGAACATACACCGGAGGCGAGTTCACTTATTCCAACCAAAAGAAAAAAGTGAATATCAAGGTGACAATCGGAACGGCAGACCGGATGTTGAAGCTAAACCAGTATGCATCAAGTGAAGCGGACGCAAAACGGCAGCTGCAGGCGGCTATCGACAACAAAAACCATTCGGCTACAACCATTTCCTTTACGACTATGGGAAACCTGACATATTGCGCGACGCAGTGTATTGACGTGGAAGGATATGGGAAAATCGACGGAAAATATTACATGGACAGTGTAGGGCACACCATGAATAAATCCGGCGGTTTTGTGACGAAGGTCTCAGCAAGCAGAGTGGGAGGGTGACACGATGAGCAGCGTCATTCGCATTGGCACAGTGTCCAAAGTGAATTACGAGGATGGCACAATTGAAGTTGCATATGAAGATCGGGACGGTTCTGTGACCGATGAAATCTGTGTGGTTTCAAATGCGCTGTACCGGATGCCGGTTGTCGGTGCTATGGTTTGCGTTCTCCACAATTCCGATAGTCAGGAAATGGGAACGTGCATCGGAACGTTCTGGAATGAGGATAACAAGCCGGTCGGTGGAAAGAAACAACGTTACCGGTATGACTACAACGATAAGAAGGGCAAAGCCTTTGAACAATACGATGGAGATAGCGGAGACTATGAAGAAAAAATCGACGGGAATGCAAAAGAGACCATCGGTAAAAATCTGGACTTCACTGTTGGTGGGGACGTGACCTTCAAGGTCGGGGCTTCGACCGTCAAGGTTTGCCAGAGCGGAACGATTGAAATTACCGGAACGACGGTGAAAATCACAGGAGCAACGGTGAATATTTCGGGCGGCTCTGGCGACTGCAAAATCAATGGCGTAAGCCTTGTGAATCACAAGCACGAACATGACGGGTCGGCAAAAGCTGGCCCGTATACTGTTTCGGGGAATACCGGCGTCCCGGTAAAGTGAGGGGGTGTTCTTTATGGCATGGGGCAGCATCGGTAGCTTTGCTGGACTAGTGTTTACAGTATCAAGTTGGCGAGTTCTTACGCCGGACAACATCAGTGGAAGTACGTCGAGCAACTGGGCGACGCACAGCGTGATCGGCGGAAAAGATAAAAGCGAATATGTAAGTCCCGGCCTGCGAGAGTATCAGTTCAACATTACGCTTAGTTCAAGGCTGGGAGTAAATCCGCGAAAGGTCTTTGACGCCCTAATGGATTTGTGCGAAGCCGGAGCAGTAGACTACTTCATCATCAACAACAGGCCGGTTTCTCAAAATCCGTTTATGCTTGAAAAAGTAGCGGATGAATGGGGCGCGGTACATCGGTTCTGGGGACTGACAAGCGGAAAGCTGACCTTGACGCTAAAGGAGTACACATGAGCGGTGAGCTGGAAAAGCTGATACTGGGCGATATTGATGTAGAGATCAATCCGTCCGAAAGCACAGAAGAACGGGATGTATATAACTGTCTCAAGACGCTTTATGGGAGCCGAGAAGGTGAACAGGCACTTGACCGGGAGTTTGGCCTGAACATGGACTGCTTGAGCCTGCCAGCCGAAGCTGCCGAAGCGAAGCTCACGGCAGAGATCATCCGAAAGACAAAGAAGTACGAACCGAGGGCACAAGTGCTGGAAGTAAGCTATGAAACCAGCCGAAGCCAGCAGGGGAACATTCGACCGAAGGTGGGGATAAACATTGTCTAATATCGCTGAATTTGCCGAAATCCCGGAGTATAGCGTCACAGATAATATGACGCTTGAGGATGTAAATAATCTGGTGACAGAAATTTACACCCGAAATTACAAAGCGGTAAACGGAACAACCCCGCCGTTGCACAGTGCTGACCCAATCACTCTTACGCTGAAAAGTATTTCTGAGCTGTATTACATGGTGCTGCAGGTTGCAGAAAAAAGAACCCGCTGCGCCTTGCTGAAAACAGCAACGGGTGCAGCGCTGGATAATATGGGGCTTCCGTTCGGCGTGAAGCGGAATGAAGCAACCTATGCAACGGTGACAATCCGATTTAATCTTTCGGCTGAACAAAAAACAGTTGTAATGATTCCACAGGGAACCCGCGTCAGAACTGCCGCGGGTATTTATTTTGCCACAGCGGCCTATGCACAGATTGCCATTGGCGAGACCTATGTTGATGTGTTGGCGCAAGCCGAGGTGGTAGGGGCCAGCGGAAACGACGTTCCAATCGGCGTTGTCGATACGCTGGTAGACGCCATTCCTTATGTTGCGGCAGTGGAGAATGTGGATACATCCAGCGGCGGCGCAGACGCGGAAAGCGACGATAGCTTGACCCGGCGGATTTGGCTGTCACCGACAACGTATAGTTGCGCAGGGCCGCGAGACGCCTACGAGTATTGGGCAATGAGCTTCCGCTCTGATGTGGAAAATGCAATTGCAGTCAGTCCACGGAGCCAGCCTTGCACAGTGTATATCTTTTTCATGCTGACGGGCGGAAGGATGCCGAGTGAAAAGGATATGAGCGAAATGCAAGCATATCTGATGAACGAAGCTCGACGCCCCATGACAGATCAGGTGATCTGTAAGGCCCCGGAAGAAGTGGAGTACGGAATTGACTTTACCTATTATATCGGAGCGGGCAACGCGAAGGGCGCAAGTATTGTTCAGGAAAACGTTACAAAAGCTGTTGAGGAATTTCAGCAGTGGCAGCGCTCCATCGGGAGAGACATTAGCCCGATGGAATTGATTTATCGCTTGCGTGTCGCTGGCGTAAAACGAGTAGAGCTTAGACAACCGGTTTACATGGTAGTCGAAGGCGGTTCGGATTTGGAAAAAGCAACAGTGCAAATCCCAAAACTGAGCGGAACCCCGACGATCATCTACGGAGGTGTCGAGGATGATTAAGCTGCAGGACGCGAGAATTGCAGATGGACTGCCGCGGGTCGTTGCTGAACAGCCGTGGGCAAAGGTGCTGTCTGCAGTATACGGGGAACTTCAAGGCCGGATGCTGGAATATCTGGCAACGGGCATGACGTTCTCGGATGTGGATAACTGTAGCGAGGGAATGCTGGATCAAATGGCAATCTATCTCAAAATCGAATGGTACGATTCTGCCGCCGATATTGAGACGAAGCGTAAGCTCGTAAGAACTGCAATTGAAATCCAGCGTTATGCAGGAACGGTAAAGGCTGTTCGTGAACAGGTGGAGACGATTTACAAAAAAGCCAGAATTGAGGAATGGTTCTCGTATGGGGGCACACCGGGATTCTGGAAACTGTATGTTGACATCACCGACGATCAGGAAACATATCACACCGCAGCAGAAATGGAAAAGCTGCTGGGCTACACAAAACGCTGCACTGCGCACCTTGAGCACATCATCTACACCATCGAACCGCATGAAAGATCGCCCGCCTACATCGCCGCCGTACCCTGCGGCATGGCGACATCCTGCACCGTAAAGGTCCCCGGTAGGATCAAGCCGCGGGAAATCGGCGCAAAGGCGTATGTTGCCGGTGCGGTCGGAAGATCGAAAATGCAGGTTGCCGTGGCGCTGCCCGGTGCCGTTGAAGCAAAGGCAGTGAAAGCACGAGCCTTTACGGCGGGCACCGTTGAACGGTCGCACACGGCGATAAACATTGTTATTGGAGGACAGACAACGTGAGTTGGGAAAAATCTAGCTACACCGCCGCCGGTGCCGCCCTGCTGTCGGAATCTCTCTCCGGTGGTGCGCTGGTAATCACCCGCGCTGTGAGCGGCACCGGTACGGCTGACGCAGACCTCTCGGGGGAAACCGGGGTAAGCGGCGAAACACATGACCTGAAATTGCTGGACATCGAAACCGTTGAAAGCGGCGGTGAGACGGCTCGGCGGGTAAAAATCCAGATCACCGGTGCGGATGAAACGTACATCATGCATCAGGTGGGCGTTTACGGCAGGCTGAACGACGATGCAGAAACACTCCTGTTTATTATGCAGGATGCACGCGGAGTGGAGGTCCCGTCCACGAAAGTGAACGGCGATTTTGAGATTGAGCTGTCGGCGCTGCTTGCTGTGTCGAACAAGGCCAATATCAGCATTACCGTTGACCCTCAGGTGCAGGCGTTGATGAAGCTGGTCAAGGCCGAGATCGAGAAGCACAATGCCAATGCCGACGCCCATGCGGCGACTATCACGGCAGCGGTCAGTGCAGCCGTGAAGAACCTGTCTGAATCCGGGGAAATCCTGAACGAAGAACAGGTAAAGGCTCTTATCAAGGAGCAGGTGGACGGCGGCACAGGCGGCGGCTACTATGGCTCCTACGAACTCCCCCTTGCGGCTGACGGGTGGAAGCCCGCCCGCAACGAGGATGATTACGAAAACGCTGGCGGTATGGATTACTGCCAGTGCATTTATGATGCAGAACTGTCGGACAGCACCAGTGAGCTTGTACCCGTTGGCGTTGTATCTCCCGGCAGCTTCTATACTACGACCAAAGCGGGCGTCCTGAACGGGTGCGAAACGCATGATGGCTTCATCAGATTCTTTTCACAGCGCATCCCGTCCGATAATATTCAGGCGACCGTGACCCTGTTCGGGAAAGGAGGTGGTTCGGGTGAAACCGGTAGCGTAAGCATCGGTCAGGGCTTGAAGCGTGACGCGAGCGGCGCTATTGCCGTCCGCATTGGCGAAGGCCTTGACTTTGACAGCACAAACGCGCTGACTGTCCGCAAAGAAACCGTTATGACGAGCGAAGACCTGCTGAACGAGGAAGAAACGCAGCAGGAAATCGTTGATATGCTGAAATAATTTTAGGAGGACACTACTATGTCTAAGCAGATTTCTACCAAGACCACCATCCGCAACCTGACCGCCGAGATCAAGAAGACCTTCGTCAAGAAGGACGCTTTCACCCCGGTCGAGACCGCTGCCAACGCCGCCATTAAGGCCGTGAAGGTGACCGGTAACACCGTCAACTTCTACACCAACACCGGCATGACCGGCGCAGCTGCTTTCTCCATGGACTTCCCGACCGAGATGTTCCTCGACCAGACCAAGACCGCGTTCGTCGGCAAGTTCAAGTTCTCCGACACCACCTATCCCGGCGCCACCGACCCCAAGCTGGACGGCAAGCCGG
>OLNN01003261.1_pt1 | contig 10411 bp, 1 predicted proteins | sample 1672141 | NCBI WGS metagenome assembly OLNN01 (sample SAMEA3136652, study PRJEB25190) | human gut metagenome | biome: human gut; feature: human-associated habitat; material: faeces | place: Austria | collected 2013 | reverse complement strand
CGCACAGGGCATCGTAAACGGTGGCGCCTTCGTTAAAGGTAAAGGTGCCGCCAGAAGACACAGGATTGCCCACGGCGCTCGATGTGACCGACACCGTCACCGTAACGTAACCAGGCTGCTGCGAGCCGCTCTGGTTGCCCGTAGAGGCGCTGCCGCCGTTGGACGCAGAGCCACCGCCGGTCGCCGAGCCAGCGCTCGAAGAAGAGCCGTCAGAAGAACTCGATCCACCGGCGGATTCGGAGCCATGTCCGGCAGACGCGTTGCTGGACTTCTTGCCGTCCTTGCCTTCGGACTTCTTCTCCTTCGAATCCTTTTTTGAGTCCTTGTCCGAGGATTCGGAAGCGTCCTTGGAATCCGATTCATTCGAGTCCTTGGACTCGGAGCCCACAGCGTCAGAAGACGAGGAGCCCACTGCCTCCGTCTTGCGAGAGGCGGTAGAGTCAGAGTCGGCAACGCTCTCCCCCGCGACGGTCTGCACGATCCAGTCGATGGACCATGCGCCGCTGGAAGAAGGCCGGACAAAGCCTAGCGACACCACGATCAGAACGATGCAGGCAGCCGTCAACGCACCGACGAGCGCCTTGCGCCGAGGGGCGGACGCCGCCGAAGCGGCGCCCTTTCGCTTAGTATCGTCAAGCTGGATGAACGACGAGTCAGGTTGCTTGGAGTCGGCGTCCTGAGGTTTATTGGACACAGCCCTCACCTACCGACGCTTGGTAAACACGAACACGCCGACGATGGCGAGGCCGATCACGCCAGCCGCTACGCCGACAATGGCGAGCGGGTTGAAGCCAAACTCCTGTACCGGAGCCGCAGCGGACTTCCTGGCGGTGGTTGCAGCAGAAGAGTCCGCGTCAGACTTGCCAGACTTGTCGTCCTTCTTATCGGACTTGCCGGAATCCTTCTTGGAATCCTCGCCGTCCTTGGTCTCGGTCGCAGTCGTGGTAGACGACACCGGCTTCTGGCCAGGCGAAACGGCGCCGCCAGGCTGCTGGCCGTTTGTGCCGCTACCGGAGTTACCATCATTGCCAGAGCCGCCCGCATTACCATTGGAGCCGCCGTTACCGCCAGGGTTAACGGCATTCTTGGTCCACTTGGCATACAGTGTCATATCAGCCACGACAGCAGCGCTAAAGTCATACGCCTCCGTGCAGGCCTCATCCTTGTACCAACCGGCGAAGGTATAACCCTCGCGTGTGGGGTCGGCAGGCTTTACCAGCTTGTTTCCCTTAAACACGGCAGAACTCGAAGACGACCCATCACCATATGCCAAAACAACGTTAATGCCGTCACTCAGACGGAACAGCGTGCCGGAATCGTTGATGTAGTAGAGGTTGCCGTAACGGTCGGAAACAACAGGCGAATCGCAGTACTCGTTGTGCCCTGATGCGTCATATGCCAAGGTCGCTTCGGCATCGCCCATCTTGTAACGGTAGACACCGCCACCGGAGATGCGGTTTCCCTTGTTATCGAGCTGAGCACCGTTGACCGTAAAGTACACATAGGTTCCCTCGGCCTGCTTTGAGACCAGCGGCGAAGCCTTAATGCCACCCGCAGGCAGTGCGGCACCGTCAGAACCAGAGACAAGCTTGACGCCCATCGTCTTAAGGTCAACGATTGCCAGCGCAGACGCATCGCCCTTTTCGCCACCAATCAGCAATGTGTTTTCATCAAGAAGCGTCGGGATCGAAGCGCAGCCCGTCAAACCAAGATCGACGCTCTTTTCGGACAGCGACAGCTCGCTCCGCAGCGAATCATCGAACGAAATCACATGCAGTCTGCCGTCGCGCGTGACCAAATACATGGTTTTGCCGTCCTGCGACACCACGATGCTCGAGTTTGTCGTTACGCCGAGGGCGAGCTCACCCAATACCTCACCGGTCTTTTGATCAAGCACCTCTACCGTTCCGGAAGACGTGGGAACCACGAACTTACCATCCACGACAACACCGCCGGTCCAGTAATAACCCTCGTCCGCGTTATTGTGCTTCCAGACTACCTTGCCCGATTGGATGTCAATGCAGACCACAAAGCCGTTGACGAACTTGGTTATGTCGCTAGTCCCATCAGCCGTCCCAATATACAGATAGTCGCCGTCGACCGTCAGCGACGAGCTCGCCTGAGCCTCAGCGCTTACCGCCGATGTCATCCAAACCGTCTTGAGCTTGTCGACCGTCAGAGCCTGTACCGAGCCACCGCTGAGCGGTACCATGACCAGACCCTTTGCGTACACGGGACGAGCAGTGTAGCTCACGCTAGCCTTGAGCTTCGCAGATGAGGCCACTTCGCCCGTCTGGCAATCAATCTTAAGAAGCTGGTCATTGACCGCCAAATAGATATAGCCGTCAACGATCACTGGCTCGCTCGCGTTTGCATAGCTTCCGTCAGCATACCGCTTGTAGTTAAACGTCCAAGCTTCTGCCGTGGTACCCGTGGGGGTGTCCGCACCCGTTACCGCATTTCCAAAGCCATTGGCATCAGATTTGGAATCGACGGGCCTATCGGCGTCTGGCTCAACAACAATGCCGTCCACAAGCTCGGCAGGTCGCTTGCCGTCGACCAGATAACGCCAGACGAGCTTGTCTCCAGAGTTAAGTTTGGCCTCATCCAGGCTATCGTCGATGCGGGCACCGTTGACGTATGCCTGCCAATGGCTAGTCGACTTATTGGCCAAAACCGTACCGTCAACAGTCGACGTCACACTATAAAGCTCGACGCCACCCAAACCATACGGACGCAGATTGATGAGCTGGAAGTCAATACCGAGGCCCTCAAAATAGCGCTTGGTAACTTCCTGCACCGTCGAGCCTTCATCGACAGCAAGGGATGCTTCCCCTGCCCACATCTGGGACATCTTGCCGTCATCTACGCCATAAAGCGTCGCGGAAACCGTAATCTGCTTGGCGGCATTCTTGGTCCACTTGGCGTACAGGGTAACGTCGCCGGAGACGGGCGTCGAGAAGTCGTAGGCCCGCGTGCACCCCGCATCGGAGTACCAGCCGGCGAACGTGTAGCCCTCGCGCGCGGGGTCTTCCGGCCTGGCGGCCGCCTTGCCGTCCTCGACCTTCTGCGCGGCGACCGCGGAGCCCTCGCCCGCGTCGAACGTCACGGTGTGGATGGCAGGGGCCTCGGGCACCTCGTATACCCAAGAGACGTCGTCGCCGCCCTTGAGCACAATGCTGCTCGCGCCGAGCTGCGCATACTCACCGTTAACCACAAGCGACCAGTATGCCCACCGGTTGTTACCCATGTCGACGGTGCCGAGCACGCGGCCGTCGGGCGACGTAATGCTATTGAGCCTCCAGCCGTACTGGGTGTCCGGCGTGGCGTCGTACACGAGACCCGCCTGCTCAAACAGAGCTTCGGAAAGGTCGGCCGCCGTCGCGCCCTCGGGGAGCTCGAGCGTAGTCTTGTCCGCCCAAACCTGGCTCTTGTTCTCGGCATCGACGCCAGCCACCGAGCCGGTAACCGAAATGGTTGCGGGAACTTCCTTCTTGCTCCACTTGGCGTAGACCGTGACGTCGGACGAAATGGCCGAATCAAAGTCGAACGGCTGCGTCCCGTCCGCATCGGCAAACCAGCCATCGAAGGTATAGCCTTCGCGCTCGGGGTCGGCAGGCTTCACGGCCTTGCCCCCCTCGTCGACCGCCTGGTCCGCAACGGCCGATCCCTCGCCCGTGTCAAAGCGAACGGTGAAGGTCTTGACGGCAGGAGCCTCCTTGCCGGCGATAGCAAACAAGCTGCCCGAGTCGTTTATGTAGTAGAGCGTGCCGTCGGCACCGACCGCGGGCGTGCACATGCCATAGTCCCGGCTGGCCGAAGCGGGGGTATAGATCTCCTCGGCGGCCGCATCCCCGACCTTGTAGCGGTAGAGCGCTCCGGGTTTGTTGTTGCCCGTGAAGTACACGTAGGTGGCGTCGCCCTGCTGGGAGACGACCGGGGTGGACTTGACCTCGCCCGAAATGTAGCCGGTCGTCGTCTTGGAGACAGACGCGATAACGGACATGTCGTCGGTATCGATGACCGTCAGCTGACCGTAATAGCTGCCGTACTTACCCGCTCGATCAGCGCTCACGCCGCCGACGTAGATCCTGTTACCGGCGAGAACCGGCGTCGAGGTGGGACCGAACGACTCGGCGCCCTTGCCATCTTTGCCGCTATTGGAAATCGCAACCTTGCCGAGCTCCGTCAGGACGCCAGCGGTACCGACACCGAGCTTGTGCAGGTAGCCGTCGTAGCTGACGACGTAGACAACCTTGCCACCGGGCGCGACCGTGACCCCGGACCTCACGGAGGCGCCAAGGCTCAGGCTCGAGACCGACTTGCCCGTGGCGAGATCGACGGTCTCGACCGTACCGTCCATGTTGCCGACAAAGCCGTAGTCTCCCGACACTCCCATGCCGGTCCAGTAGTAGTTGGCCTTGGCGCCGACAGCCTGCTGCTTCCAGATAGTCCTGCCGGTCGCCAGGTCAAGGCAGACGGAGTAGCCGCCCGGGCCGGACCAGCCGGCGCTCGTCTGGAAATAGACCTTGCCGGCAGACACCGTAAGGTTGCCCTGGCACTGCTGCGCGCCGCCCTCGCCATCGGGGAGCTTCTCGCTCACCCAAACGGTCGTGAGGGTATCTGCCGTCAGCGCCTGCACGCGCCCGTCACCTAATGGGACAAGCACCAGGCCGTCTGCATATGCCATGCGGGACACAGACGAGATGGCACTTACGAGCTTGGCACTCTTAACGACATCACCGGTCTTAGCATCACGCTGGTAGAGCGAATTGCCCGCCGCGATAAAGAGGTAGTCGCCGGCGGTAATCGGTTCGGAGACATACGTGGACCAGTCGGACGACTCCTTGAGCTTGGCGACCCATTTTTCCTCGGCAGCGCCCGTGGGGGTCGGAGCCTCAGTAGTGCCCGTTCCGGCCGCGGGCCACGAGCTGCTCCAGTCGGGGCCCTTAGCACTCGGGTCGACGACAACGCCGTCGACCTCGGTTGCCGGCTGTTTAAAGTTATAGAGATAGACCAGGGACAGGGAGTCGCCCGGCTTAACCTTGTAGCTCGAAACGCCCTCGGAGGCAGATTCGCCGTTGACGTAGAAGCCCCAGCTGCGAGAGTAATCTGCCGTGGTGCCCAGCTCCACTCCGCCGGCAGACGTAATCGACTTGACGAACACGCCCCAGGACTCGGTGGGGGCATCGTATGCCAGACCGGCGGCATCGAGCGCCTGCTTGATGAGGTCCCAAGCAGTAGCGCCAGAGTCGGCGGCATATGTCACGGCGACGCTGTTGAGCCAGGCATCCTGCACCGGCGTCGCGGCATCCGGGTTTTTGACGCCCACGATCGAGACCGTGGCGGACTCATCCTTGGTCCACTTGGCGTACAGGGTAACGTCGCCGGAGACGGGCGTCGAGAAGTCGTAGGCCCGCGTGCACCCCGCATCGGAGTACCAGCCGGCGAACGTGTAGCCCTCGCGCGCGGGGTCTTCCGGCCTGGCGGCCGCCTTGCCGTCCTCGACCTTCTGCGCGGCGACCGCGGAGCCCTCGCCCGCGTCGAACGTCACGGTGTGGGTAATCACCGCAAAGCCGTCAACATAACGGTATTCGACAACGTCACCCGGCTGGACAGCATATTGCTTCGCACCGACATCCGCCATGGTGCCGTTGACGTAGAACGACCAATAGCGATAGGGAGCATTCCAATCAGAAGCAAGAACGCGGCCATCCTTGGTCTTCAGCGAAATCAGGCCAAGTGAGTTGGTCTCAAAATCGGTGCAGCCGTCGTTCTCGAGCACTTGCTCGAGAACATCCTCTGCAGTCTTATGGTCATCATACTGAACGGGGACCTGAGTCAAAGGCACAATGGACTCGGGCGAACGCTCGGAGTCGCCAGCGTAACCCGTGAGCCCCGTCACGCCCGCTTTAACGATAATCGTCTTTCCGGCATTAGGATCTTCGACGCCAGTTGTGCCTAAAACCGTCAGTGTTGCCGAAACATCTTGGTTGGCAAGCTTGGCATACGTGGCATTGTCGGGATAGCGCTCGGCATAGCGAGCGTACTTCTCGCTCGTCAGGCGCGAGGAAACGACAACCTTCGTGTTGTACTGCGGCTGCGTGACCTTCAGGTTCTCTGCGGAGACAATAGAGCTGTTGCTCGACTTAAACAGACGCCAATCCTGCCCGGACATCGCATCATAGCCAGGCAGGTCAACAGGAACAATGCCGAGGGACGTCGAATCGGTCGTTGCCTTGTTGTAGCTCCAGGCAAGGTTGCCGTCGGCATCAAGATAAGCCTTCTGGAACGCGTGCATGTCGGCCGAAACGGCATTGGCTTCCTGGCCATTCAGAATGGCGGCAGCATAGCCGGCCTTCGCCTTTTCCATAAGGGACAGCTCGGCATCGAGCTCGTCCTGGTCCTGCGGGGCAATCGCAAAGTCGAGGGTCTTGCTTGCCGTGACCTCGGCGTTGGACTTATCGGTCACCGTAAGGGTGACCTTGGTCTTCGCTGCCTCGGTGCCAGGCAGCGGCTGGTAGACCGTGCCCTTGTAGCCGTTGAACGTAATGTCATCGGTGCTGGCAGAGTACTTGACCTCGTAATACTTGCCGTCGATATTGAGCGTGCTCGTGCGCGGCATCTGCAGGTCGGCGGTCAGGCCATCCTTGTTGGCAACCGTTTCGGTGCCGGAGTATTTAATGTTGTCGTAGGTAAAGGCCGCATCGACCTTTTCCTGCAGTGCCTTCTTGTCGGCGGCGACCTTCTCGGGATCGCCCTTGACGGTGAGCTTGAAGTCGTGCGATCCGGCAAGCTTGATATCGCCGCTCGTAACCGTAACCTTAGCGGTCAGCGTCACGTCTCGATCGCTCGATGCGCGCGAAACCTTACCCGTCTTATCTTCCCAGCTATAACCAGAAACAAATAGGCGCTCGGTGTCGGAGCTTGTCCATTCAACAGAGAATTTCTTTGCAGAACCCGCCTTGTACGGAAGCGTGACATTTTGGGTCACGCCATCGGCGGACTCGCCCGCCGCGTAGCCAATCTGCAGGGATTCGGCGGCACTGTCAAGAAGGTCTTGCAGTTTAGCCTCGTCCCAAGCAACCTGCACGGACTTGTTGGGCAGGTAATACTCGGTCTTGCCATCGCGCGACAGTTCAAACGCCACATCGGCGTTACGCAGACCGTCAATGTTGTAACCGGTGTAGTCGTTGGGGTCAATGAAGAAGAACGTCACATCGCCGTTGGTCTTATCCTGGGCGTCGGAGATACCGACCGTAGCCTTGGCGTCCTCGGCCTTAAAGGCAACGCCGCCCTCGGAGACCTTGACGTCAATATCGGTAAAGCCCAAATCGGCAAGCTGCGCCTTCAGCGCGTCATTGACGTTGCCGCCCTTAGCGCTGTAATCAACGACGATCTGCTTATTGGAATCGTTGAGCTTTTGGACTGCAGCCTCAAGCGAGCCCGCGGCGATAACCTTGTTGGCGGAGACGAGCTCGACCGTCGAGCTACCGCTCGTGGCGACAGCCTTCAGATACTTGCCCGCGGCAGAAGCCGAAACCGTTGCCGTGGCGCCCGACATATCGGACAGAAGCGTCCAGTCGGCCGCGGGAGCCTTCGCATCGTCCGCCGCATACCAGGCAACAGTCGCCTGGTCGGTGACATCGATACCGTTGGTGGTCGAACCGTCGGCGCGCTTGGCCTGCGCCGTCGCCTTAACGCTATCGCCCGAGACGAGATGGGTCGAATCGCTATTAATCTGCGGGTTGGCAATCACGCGCAGCAGGTTATACTCCCCCGCCGCGGTAACGCTGTCGGACGAAACCCATTCAACCGTATTGTCGAGAGCGTTCGCCGTAACTTTGATGCGCTTGCCAACAAGCGCGTCCGAAATAGTCAGGCTGCCATCGGTCGTATCGATGCCGTCGGTGAGCTCGGTCCAGTCGGCATCGCCCTCGCCCTTGGCATACCACGCCATAGTGAGCTCGGCATCGTCGGGCACGTCCTTGGTCGAGCCCGACCAGCTGCCCGGAACCTGCACGCTCGGCGTGATCTTTGAACCCACGCTGAGCGTAACGTTCTTATCGGCAAGCTCAATGCCCGCCAGCTTGTACTGGCCCTTGAGCGTCACGGGGCCGAGCGGGGCAACGGACTGCGTGCCGCCGTAGGAGCTCTTCTTCTGCGTGCTGGAAACGGTATTTTCGCTCGTAACCTTCACGCGCAGGTACTTGCCAGCATAGGCGGCGTCAACGGTATAGGTCGCCTCGGTAGCACCGGGGATATCGGTGTAAGCGGAGTCGTAGCTCGAGCTGCTGTTTGCATACTGCCACTGGTAGGTCACATTATCGGTGCGGTCGATATAGCTGTAGCGCGAACCGTCCTTTTTGCGCACCTTAGTCTTGAGCGTATCGCCTACGTGCACGCCATTGGTGGCGGGAGAGCCCTCAAACTGTACGTCGTACAGCTCAACTTGGCCAGCGACGGAGACAGGACCCGCCGCATAGTACGGCTTCTGCTCGCCATAGCCGCCGTTGGCCTTAGCCACGACGTAGCAGCCCTTAAGGGCGGCGGTCACCGTCAGGGTGTTACCGGTCTCACCCTCGATAGGCGTGTTGCACGAGGTTGCGGTGTTCGAGGTGCCCTTGTACCACTGCCACGTGACATGCGAATCGGTGGTAACGTCGGTGGAACCCGCCTTGGCGGTCGCCGTAATCGTGGAACCAACCTCGACTTTGCCCGAAGTCGGGCTCATAGTCACGCTCGTGACATTAATTGAACCGGCGGCAGCAACGAGAGCGCCCGTCGAGTTGGTCAAGCTCGAAGAGCCGATCTTCGAGGACACCTTGCACTTAAGGTACTTGCCGCCCAAAGCGTCGGTTAGCTCGAGGGTCTCCCCCGTGGCACCCGCAATGTCGGTATACGTGCCACTCTTGGTGTTAGAGCTCTGCCACTGATAGTTGAGCTTGCTCGCGTCGACGAACGCGCCGTACGCGCCGCCCTTCTCCTTGGCGCGGGCCTTAGCGGTATCCCCCACCGCAAAGACGCTCGTGTTGTCCTTGGTGTTAACGATAGACACGGCCGAAAGTTCGACCGCACCGGCCTGTTTGACCTTGCTGGAAGTGGTCTTGTTCACCGTGTTGACGCCAGCGTTGGCCTCGACCCTGATGTACTTGCCCTCAAGGTCGTCGCCCACCACGAGCGTAGCGCCCGTCTCGCCCTCGATCTTGGTAAAGCCCGAGTACTGCGAGGTGGATGCGGACCACGTGTAGGTGACCTTGGCATCGGCGGGGGCTTGCTGATAATAGCTTATGTACGGAGTCGCCGTCAGGGTATCGCCTATGCTCGGCGTGTCGCTATTCAGCTTGACGCTGTTAAGCTCCATCTGACCGGCGCCCAGCACGGGGCCCGGAATGTAGTTGGCATTGATGCCCGAGCCAGAAGAAACGGACGGACCATAGTAGTCCTTGCCATCAACCGTTACCTTGCAGATGAAGTATTTGCCTTCCATCGCGGCGGTGACGGTGAGCGACTGCTCGTGGCCTACGACCTCGGTGTAGTCGGCGACATTGCTGCTGGCCCTGGTCGTGCCAGCGAGCCAGGTGTAAGTCCAGGTGCCGGGATTGGCAACGGACTCAGTCGAAGTGCCGTACCAGTCGTCCTCGACCTCATCGTACATATTTGCCCAGAGCGTATCACCCGCATTGAGCGCGCCGGACTTCGTCAAATACGAGTTGTCCTTATCCTTGGAATCCTGAATGAAGACCTTTGCCTCACCGGAAAGCGTTGTGGCGGATGCGGCGGCAACGGCGTTCTTCTGCTCCGAAGCAGCAGGCGTCGCAGAAGAGTTCTCGGACTCAGTCGCGTTGTCTGCGGCGGTGTCATCGCCATTCGTGGCACTCGCATTTGTGCCCTGATCTGCGCTGGCGTCATCGGCAGCTGCGCTCGCCGCCGCACTGTTCGCGCCGGTGTCGGCAGCGGTGCCATCGTCGGCCGCCGCGCCCTCGCCGCCCGTCGCAGCCTGGGTCACGGCCTCGGCAATGCCCTCGGCGCCCTCGGCCCAAAGTTGCGCCGGCGTGGTGCCAAAAGCCATGGCAAAAGCCAGGAACGCCACCAGACCGCGCTTGGCTACGCCACGGGCAATCGCTCCATGACGACGCCACGAGGCGCGCTGGCACTCGTCCTCAAACATATCCATTTGTCTCCTACTGTCTGCACTTGGAGCATTGCCCAGCGGCTGCCCCACGTCATCGCGCACATTGCACTCGAGTACCCCCATCGGGGTCCCCCTTCCCTCCAGAGCCCAACGCGTACCGGCGGCATGCGCCGCGGTCGCGTGCAAGATGGGAGGCGATCCGACTTAACCTTACCGACCCGGGCGCGCCGTCCGATCTGCGACGCGAACATCCCGAGCCAAGAGGAATTACGGTTA
>OLNN01003259.1_pt1 | contig 10413 bp, 11 predicted proteins | sample 1672141 | NCBI WGS metagenome assembly OLNN01 (sample SAMEA3136652, study PRJEB25190) | human gut metagenome | biome: human gut; feature: human-associated habitat; material: faeces | place: Austria | collected 2013 | reverse complement strand
CAAAGTTTTGCCTGGTGCGATTGTGATAATGATCTGATCTTCACGAACATCATCTTTGATTTCGGAAATTACCTCTGCATAGAACTGCGGTTTTACAGATAAAATGACAATATCAGAACTATTGATAACTTCATGGTTGTCAGCAGTTACCTGAATTTTGAACTGCTCTTTTACACGCTCGCGTCCAGCTTCCATGACATCTGCTCCGATAATATCATTTGCAGGGATGATCTGATTCTTTATAATACCGCCCATAATAGCAGACGCCATATTTCCAGTGCCGATAAACCCTAATTTCATAGTGATTCCTTCTTTCTTTTTATTTTTTATCTTCCGATCTATTCCCATAGGTTTTCTGATATAAATGCAGCCAGGGTGTATGCTCTGGCAATCTGGAGAAATCCTTTTGATCATAGATTTCCTGAATCTGTCCATTCCGTATCCGGATCAGACGGTCAGCCAGAGCCAGAGAATCGGCAAGATTCACCGCCAGGATCACCACTGCAATATTTTTTTTCAAAAACCGTTCCATCAGCTCCCAGATATGACTGCGCACGGACACTTCCGCATTTTTAAACGGCTGTACGCACAACACGACCTGCGGATGCTGCATCAGAATTCTCGTATATACCAGATCATACTTCTGCTGCCTGGTCAGGTTCCACACCGGAGTGTCAAATACGTCCTCCCCCAACAGATCTTTTTGTTCCTCCTGGATACTTCTCCGGATTCCAGACTGATTCCACACACCCCGGATTCGATGATCCATGGTAAAACATAGGTTATCAAAATAACTCATATGAGGAAACAGCATAGTCTCTGTGGGTAGCTCCTGGATTACCGCAATATCTCTGTTTTTCTCACTTTTTTGTGTCCCTTTCGTCAGATAAAAGCTTCCTTTCTCTGGAATCTCTCCTTGAAACAGCTCCACAAAATCAGCAATGCAACGATTATCCAGATCCTGCAATACAACGCATTCTCCCTGCCCGACCCGAATCGTAATATCTTTCAGATTACCATATTGTATCTTATCCATGATCAATACGGTCTGTCTGTCTGTATCTGCTTCCTGTCGTCTATGTTGAGATCTCACCCACCTGTCATATTCCTCCACACTCTGTAGCGGAAATGTATCAGGAATCGGATCACCTCTCTGAAACGTTTTGATGATCTGCCCGTTTACCATTAATGCCATACGATCACACAGATAGGTTGCTTCTTCAAAATGAGCCGTGATGTAAATGAAAGAAATTCCTCTTTCTGCGTACAGTCGTATGATCCTGTGCAATTCCTCCAGTTCGCCCTCGCTAATAAAAGTACTGACATTTTCCAATACGATCAGCTGACTTCCTGCCACCACCGCTTTCAAAACTTCTGTCACAAACTTTTGAAATATTGTCAGTTCGCTGACATAAGCCCCCGCCGGGATATTGATCCCGATTTCATCCAGAAAAGGCTGCAGCAGTCGTTCCAACATTCCCGGATGAATCAGATACTTATGAAATCCTCTCCGCAGGACAAAAATATTGTCTACCACGGTTAGATCCTCCGCCAGACTGCTTTTGTTGCGGATGATACTGATCCTGTTCGTCCGGTTATGCGACCTCTGCCACTGATTGACCAATTGCTCACGATAATATACATATCCGTAGTGAAGCGGCATATTTTGTTGCAACAGTTTGAGAAAAGCATCCATTCCATAACGATTGACCGGGATCAGACCGAATACCTCTCCCTTTCGTACCGTTATATTAAAATTATCCAGGAGAATTCTTCCCTGTTCCTTGTAGGTCACCTTCTCCATGCGCAGCACTTCCCTGATCAACAGTAGTTTTCCTGCCTTTCTTCCATATGAATCAGATTACGATCACTGTAGATTACAGGAATTCTTATCTTCACATCCGTGCCAATCTCCGGCATAGAATACACATGAATTCCATATTCTTCTCCAAATAGTAAATGGATACGGTTATTGACATTTACCAGTGCGATCCCGCCTTTTGTCTCGGATTCTCCCGTTGCGAGAATACCTCCGCTTTTTTGCAATCTTTCATTGATATCCGCTACTTTGCGTTCTTCCATGCCGTTGCCGTCATCCGAGATACACAGAAGCAGACAACTTTCCGTCATTTCCAGTAGGATCCGGATATGTCCCGTTCCCAGTTTGCACTCTGTCCCATGAATGATACTATTTTCCAGGATCGGCTGCAAGGTCAGTTTGGGGATACGACAGCTGTAAATCGCTGCTTTTTCCTCGGGATCACATTCAACGGAAAGCTGCAGTCTGTCGCCGAAACGATACTGCTGAATTTTAAAATAAGTCATACAGTTCTGCAATTCTTCTTCCACTGACACCAGATTTTCTACTTTGCTGATGGTATAGCGGAAAAAAGTGGCCAATGCCTCTGTCATATCTGCGACACTTACCAGTCCTGCAATCAGTGCCTCACTACGGATGCTCTCCAATGTATTATATAAAAAGTGGGGATTGATCTGATTTTGTAATGCCAGATACTGTGCCTGTCTCTTATTCAGGTTCAGCATCTCCTGTGACTGCATCAGATACTGCATTTTGCTGACCAGACTCTCCAGCTCCGGAGAAATGTGGATCCCATCTTCTCCCACCAGATTGCTGGTGGTATAACCGTCCAGAAATAATTCTATCCGCTTCTCGATACGCCGGTAAGGCAGCCATATCTCCACTACAGCATAGCAGATACCAAGCACCAACAGGCACCCTCCAAAGATCACCGGGAACCAGCCTGCCCCATTCCCCCTGATTTTTTCATAGATAAGATATCCCAAGAGCGCAGCCAGAAACAACACCATAAAACTCCACGCACACAATGTCCGAAAGTTCAGATAATGCATTTTTCCCTGCTTCATACGCTCTCCTCTCAACCGTACAGCTTCCGGTACTCTGCCGGATTTACGCCGGCAATCTTATGAAAAGTCTGGGTAAAATGCTTTCTGTCATTATATCCTACCCGCTCACAGATCTCGGTCACAGACAATCCTGTTTCTCTCAACAGCGTTTTAGCCTCATCCATTCTTACCCGCATCAGATATTTGGCAAACCCTTCTCCTGTTTCCTTCTTAAATAGGGCACTAAAATATGCTACACTGAAACCCACATGGTCACATACTTCTTCCAATGTAATATTTTCCGCATAATGTTTGTGAACATACTGCTTTGCCTGGCGGATCGGCCGGGAAGTCTCCCCCTGTCTGGCTTCCAGAGCTTCTGTCATCAGTTCTTCCTGCAGCGTTGACAGTTCATGAAACAATTCTTCCGCAGAGCCACAATGCATACACTTTTCTTCAAATATAGTGGGAGATGTAGCTCTTACACGCACAATAAAAAATCTTCCTGCTGACAGCACCGTTTCCTGAATTTCCCGTCCTCTGACATCCGGTACACTCATCACCGCATTTTTCAGTTCTTCTCCGCACTTGCTGGCTTCTGCCGGATCCAGAACTTCTATGGCATGTTCCATTTCTTTACAATATCGATCCAGAATATCCTGCATTGGTAATCCGGATGCCGGAGGTACTTCTTCCAGAAGTCTTCCCCAGCCTTCCACGATCCTCTCCCGAATCGCAAGCTCTGCTTTTCTTATGGATGCGGTCAATTGTTCCGCATCCACTGTCACACCGCCAATGGCAAGTGAAAATCTTACCGGTCCCAACATGGAACGGTTCGCTTCCAGTTGTCGCAAAAATTCCAAAAGCAAAGTTCTTATTTTAAAGAAGATACGGATAAAATAAGAACTTTGTTTTATCCGTATCTTCTTTTATAAAATTAAGAATACCATACCCGGAATCTTTCACATAATCAAAAAGGCAGTCATTACAGTTTTTTGACAGGCAATGATAGAACAACTCTTTCGTTTTTTCACAGATCACAGTCTGTGCTGCCTTACTCATTTGTTCCGGATCATATCCTGCTTTCACCACTATGGCCTGATAACAATCAGCTTCCGCCTTAAAATAATAGTTCTCCTGCAGCTGCACTGCGGTTGGATTATAGGCATCTTCTACAAGATCCTTCAGCAACGCATATCTGAGGCGATTTACATCGCTCTCACTGACTCTCCGCTCAGCCATTTCCATACCCTGGGCAGATTTCTTTGCATCCAGCCGCTCACCAATTTTTCGCAGTGTTTCGTTCAATTCGTCCTGTTTAATAGGTTTTAAAAGGTAATTTCCCACACCAAGGGAAAGCGCATTTCGTGCATACTCGAAATGTGCATATCCACTGATAATGATGATTTCCAGTTCCGGACATATCTTTTTTGCATTTTTTATCAGCTCCAGCCCGTCCATTCCCGGCATGCGAATATCCGTGATCAGAATGTCCGGTCTATATTGCTGCAGCATATCCAGTGCCTGTATGGCATTTTCTGCCTGTGCCGCCATCTGCATTCCCAGTTTGTCCCACTCGACCAATGCCTGGACAAGCTTGCAGATCAGCTTCTCGTCATCTACGATCATTACCTTCCACATAATTTTAGCCTCATTATTAGCCTTTTTTCCATAAATATAGATTTATTTTAGCACTCGTTTAAATGCAATTCAACAGGAATATCCCATATTTCCGGATATTCCTGTTGAATTTTTATATTTATGGAAGAGAAAAGATTTTGCTTACTGCTGTTTGGTCAGAACAGATACTCCTGTATCGGTTACAGCACCACCGAGACTTTCACCATTGATGGCTTTTACAGCTGCTTTTACACCTTCATAACCCATAACATCGGGATTCTGAGCCATGGTACACAGCAGATATCCGTCATCGATCAGACCCAGGATAGCATCAGACTTATCAAAGCCTACACCGATTACGTTATCCTTACCGGAAGCCTTGATGGCGTTACCGGCGCCGGTGGTGGAACCTTCGTTACATCCGAAGATACCTACAACGCCCTGGGTAATATAGTTCTCTGCAATACTTTGGGATTTTGCTGCATCGCCTTCGCCGTACTGAGTCTCCAGAAGTTCGAAATCAGTTCCTTCAAATGCAGAACGGAAACCTTCTTCTCTCATAACGCAGGAATCGGTTGCTGCATTTACATTGATGATACCAATGGAACCACTGGTGACACCTGCATCTGCCAATGCTTTCTTCATCTCTTCACCTGCTGTCTTACCTGCAGCATTGTTGTCGGTAGAGAAAGTAGCTTCTGCGGATACGTTCGCAGGGGAATCTACGTAAATCAGCTTAACGCCTGCATCTGATGCCTCTCTCAGTGCGGAAGAAATCGCATCGGGACCGTTTGCTGCTACGATGATAGCCTGTGCACCTGCACTGACTGCGTTGTTTACACACTCGATCTGCTGAGCATCATCCTTGGTATTGGGAGCCATAAACTGAACTGTTACACCCAGCTCTGCTGCTGCCTTCTGTGCGCCCTCATTCAGAGTTACCCAGTGCTGATCCAGAGAATCCATGGTGATCAGAGCGATCAGAGTGGTTCCTGCTCTGTGGTGGTGGATGCTGCCGCACTGTTCTGTGCCTCACCGGTGGCTGCGGTTCCTGCGTTGTTGCTGCTGCCACATCCGGTCAGCATTGCTGTTGTCATGCATAATGCACAAGCTACTGATAATACCTTTTTCATTTTGTAAACCCTCCTTAAAAGTGTTCATTGATTTATCTTAGCATCTTAATTGATGTCTAATTCTTAGCCGGTTTCTTCTTAAATACACCATTCCTTACAACAACATCCAGAAGTACTGCAAACACTACGATGATACCGATAACCAGTCTCTGGATACCTACCTGGGCGCCAATCATATTCAGGCCATTCTCCAGTGTCTGCCATACGGAAGCACCTGCCAGAGTTCCCAACAGCAATCCGGTTCCTCCCAAAGGAGAAATACCACCGATAACGCCTGCGGCTACCGCATACATCTCGTACATGTTACCGGCTTCCATGTTACCCATTCCGGCCTGACCGCAGAGGATCAATCCTACCACAAAAGAACAGAATGCACTGACCAGATAGGTCTTGGTGGTGGTCTTTACTACGCTGACGCCGGACAGCTTTGCTGCATCCACATTGGAACCGATGGCATAAATATGTCTGCCGGTACGTGTTTTGGACAGCAGAAAGAAGAATACGATAAAGATAATAATTGCAATCCAGAAAGTATTGTAAACGCCCAATGTTTTACCATAGTAGAAAACATTCTGGAAAGTCTCTCCGGCATCTTTGCCGACACCGGATGCGATGGCATCCGTATTACGGTTGCCGTTTACCATGTAAGCAACACCTCTTGCTACAAACATGGTTCCCAGAGTAGCAATGAAGGGAGGCAGTTTCCACTTACCTACCAGAATACCATTCAGTACCCCGATGATCATGCAACATACAAAAGTAATCAGGATAGCTACTACAGGGTTCACACCCATGGTCATCAGTGTTGCTGCGATCATGGCACTCATACCTACCACAGATCCAATGGACAGATCGATATTACCGGTGATCAGCACATAACTCTGACCAATACCAATGATCAGATACTTTGACATGGATCGTAACAGGTTCATTGCATTCTGACCGGAAAATACGGCCGGATTTATAATACCAAAAGCGATATAGATGATGATCAGACCGGCAAAAGCGGTAAGGGCTCCTCCCATTCCTCTGATCGCAAAAATTCTTTTCAACGGACTTTGCTTTTTCATAATGATATTTTCACCTTTCTTATGGTTATAATTTAAGCGTTAGCTGCGATCTTCTTCTCGAACTGGGTTGCCAGGGTCAGGATCTCATTCTGCGTTGTGTTTCTGGCATCCAATTCCCCAGTAATCCTTCCATCACACATTACAATGATACGATCGGCTATTCCCATGACTTCCGGCATCTCCGAAGATACGAACATTACGGCAATTCCCTGTTTTTTCAGTTCGTTCATGAGGTTATAGATTTCAACCTTTGCTGCCACGTCGATTCCTCTGGTGGGTTCATCGAAGATAACGACTTTTGAATTCCGTGCCAGCCATTTTCCTACGACTACCTTTTGCTGATTACCACCAGATAAGTTACCGGCATTGATGTCCACGTTCGGTGTTTTGATCTTCAGGTTTTCTACTGCCTCGTCACACATCTGATCTTCCTTCTTGCTGCTGACTACTCCCAGTTTGTTGCAGAGAATATCCAGATTAGGTAATGCAATATTGTGCCGGATGCTCAGTTTGGTACACAATCCATCCTTTTTCCGGTCTTCCGGTGCCAGTACGATTCCTGCGCGGATTGCATCATTGGGATTTGTAATTTTTAATGTTTTCCCTTCCAGAATGATCTCTCCGCTGTCCTTTGGATCCACTCCGAAGATTGCTCTTGTCGTTTCTGTTCTTCCAGCACCCATCAGTCCGGCAAAGCCCACGATCTCGCCTTCATACAATGCGAAATTGATATCCCGCACCATGCGACCTGCGTTTAATCCCTTGACTTCCAGAATCTTTTCCCCTTTTTTACACGACTCTCTCGGGAACTGTTCCTTGATCTCTCGTCCTACCATATTGGCTATAATCTGGTCCATCGTGGTATCTTTGAAATTCATGGAAGTAATATACTGTCCGTCTCTCATGATGGTCACACGGTCTACAATATGCTGAAGCTCTTCCAGTCTGTGGGATATGTATACAATACCGCATCCCTTGGATCGCAGATCCTTAATAATGCGGAACAGATCATCTATTTCCTTTGCTGTCAGTGCGGATGTGGGTTCATCCATGATCAGGATTCTCGCATTGACCGACAATGCTTTGGCAATTTCGACCATCTGCTGTTTGGATACCGGCAGTTCTCCCACGACCTGCTTCGGGTCAATATCGATTTTCAGATCATTTAATATCCGGGAGGCTTCCGCTTCCATATCACCGTTTGCCAATACAATACCTTTTGTCTTCTCCCTGCCTAAGAACATGTTCTCTGCTACGGACAGGTGCTTACACATATTCAGTTCCTGATGGATAATAGCAACTCCGGCTTCCTGTGCCTGTTTCGGTGTCAGATCCCCATACTCCTTGCCAAAGATTTCCAGGCTTCCACTGTCTCTGGTATACACACCGCTCAGAATCTTCATCAGCGTACTCTTGCCGGCGCCATTCTCTCCCAACAGGGCCATGACTTCTCCGGATCGCAATTCAAACTGTACATGATCCAGTGCTTTTACTCCCGGGAAGCTTTTGCATATATCCTTCATGGATACTATGACTTCTTTTTCACTCATACCTTCTCTTCGTCCTTCCCTTCCATTAATAAATAGGCTAATTTTAGCTGTTTTTTGCGTTCCCCTTAACTTTATGTTAACAGTATAGCAAAAGCCCCCTTCAAAGATAAGGGGACTATCTTTCTTATTGAAGGGGGTTTTTTATGCACTATGAATATGAAATTCTAAATTACACCTTTGTACCTATACAAGTTTACGATTCTGTTTTTGTTTCTCTTCTTTTTATATCGGCAGTTTGTATACCAGTTTTTCTTTCCAGCTCTTCCATCATGACATTGCTGTTACGAAAGACACATAAAATCACTCCCACCATCAGGGAATTGGCCAGACAGTTCCCCAGCCCATAAGCCAGAAATGGAATGGATATGGTGTAGTAAATGCCAAATCCAAAATTCACCAGAACCGCATTGACGATCCGAAGCATGATGCTCAGACTGCACACACTGCCCAACAGCAATGCCGCACGATTACTCTGACGCAGAGCGACACGGAGTGCATAAAGCGCAAAAGCAAACAGTGCCACGATCACCAATACTCCCACAATGATACCAAACCACAGGAAAATGCTGTGAATAATGTAGGTTGTACAGCTCTCCTGTGACAGGGACCATGTCCCGTTATTTTGATCTGAGGTAAAAAGTAATGCCTCACTGATCTTTCCCCCACCCAACAATGAAAAGCCATGCTGTTCCTGCTGAATATTGCTGGCAATATAACCGGTCTCCCCTTTTCCCATCCGGTAAACCATCCGCCGCCAAATAGAGTAATCTCTTTTTTCCCGGCAGAATGCCCCGTTTGATGGCAAGGAACAAAATTACGATAGATAACAAGAAAGCTTCCATCATACCGGCAGAGCAGGTAATATCCTGCGATAACAGCAGCACCGCTGCCAGATACACCGCATCCAGAATCAGGATTACCTTCCAGCTTAAGGTTCGCATGCGATACAAAAGCAAGGCATACAGAACCGGAAGAAACATCCACAGCAGATAGACAGCTTCGTATCTGTCATGATAACTGCCACTCCACATATGTGTCCCCAGCATACTGCCTGCCAGCCCTGCAGCTATAAAAAGCGCCGTCAGCCCATAGCTGAAACGTACCAATTTCATATAGTTTCCATAGAGAAGTCCGAGAATCAGCAACAGTCCGATTCCGTTATACAGGATCGTATTACGCAGATAATTTTCCGCTCCCACCGTCTCCATATGGGAAAACAAGATTCCCTGCATGACAATTCCCACCAGTGTCAGTATCACCGTGATGCCAAACAACACTGTCGGAAACTTCGGCCTGTGGATCCGGTTCAATTCCCTGCCGGTCTGCAGCGGATCCCCCATCTGGCGTACCGCTTCCTGTGCGGCTGCCAGGGGTGTCATTCCCTCCCGGTGGTAGTCCTCCGTCTGTTCCTCAATGTGATTGCCAATCTCCCTGCGGATTGCGCATCTGGCATGGGGATTCTCGATCTGTTCTCCTATGGCATCCAGATAATCCCGGATGCTTCCGGCATTCCGCCAATCCGTATTCTCTTCCGCCGCCGGTTGTTCTGCCTCCTCATGCGCTGCCAGCACTACCCTTTTTTCTTCCTTTCCCATAATCAGCACCCTCTCTGAAGACTCAACACTCCGGAAACTGCAGTCTGGTATTCCTGCCATTCCTTCTTCTTTTCTTCCGCATGCTTTTTTCCTGCAGGAGTCAGCTGGTAGTATTTTCTCGTCTTGCCGGAAGTATTGTCCTCGTAAGACACCACATCTCCACGGCTCTCCAGCGAGTGCAGCAGAGGATACAGTGTCCCGGCCTTTAGTTCGAAGACATTGTTAGATCTCTCTCGCAGTGCCTCAATCATCTCATAGCCATACATGTCCTTGGTCTCCAATAGACGCAGGATCATCATTGCCATACTTCCCTGTACCAGATTCCTATCGATTGCCATATGTATACGCTCCTCTCTATATGGGCTTTCTACACACAATATATATCGTCAGTCTATATATGCCAAGGAAATTATTCTCACTTCTCTTTTGTGCTTTCTTTCGCACGGTATCGTATGCTATACTGTTCCCAGATATTTTCTTGATCATTTCTACAAAACCCAACATTATATAAAATAAAGGAGGTATACAATGAAAAAAATATGGATCGTCGGTTCCCTCGGTCACATGGGGCAGGCGTTGA
>OLNN01003244.1_pt1 | contig 10455 bp, 8 predicted proteins | sample 1672141 | NCBI WGS metagenome assembly OLNN01 (sample SAMEA3136652, study PRJEB25190) | human gut metagenome | biome: human gut; feature: human-associated habitat; material: faeces | place: Austria | collected 2013 | reverse complement strand
AAGAGCTCAGTGAACAGGGAAAGGATTTTCTTGGATTCGTGAAGGAAAGACTTCAGATTTCCGGGAAGTGATAAAAGAATAAAGCAAAAGACCAGACGGGATTTTTCTGCACGGGACACAGGTTCCTGATACAGAAAAGTCCCGTTTTTATATGGAATACACATCCATGCTAAAACCGACTGTCCAATATCCCCGTACTGGGGTTGTCCGAAAGCTGTTAAATGATAAAATAATATCAGCAGCACACTCCGCGTGCTGAATATAAAAACACTGTGATGCACATAACCTCCGCGCACTCCTATTTGTGCATACAAATGTTTTGTCGAATAATAACACGACCCTTTCAAAAGCAGTTATGGTTTTGGATGCCATAACTGCTTTTGAAATATGAACACAAATCGCTCCACGATTTGTGTTCATGAGCATGCAGCAGAGCGGAATACGAATGTCTGTCTGAACTGTAAAGGGCAGTGGGAAAGGAAAATTATGAACAAAGAAAATAAACTCGTCATCCGGATCCTGAAGCGGATCCTTCTGCTTGCTGTGGTTATGTTTCTACTGTCCGTGGTGGTGTTCTGGCTGGCGAGACTGGCACCGGGAGATCCCCTGCAGTCCTTTTACGGAGATTCCCTGGAAATGATGACCAGCGATGAAGTGGCTGCGGCCAGAACGAGACTAGGACTGGATCAGGGAATCGGGGTACAGTATGTAAGGTGGTTTACCAATGTAGTCCATGGTGATTTCGGATTGTCGCTGAAATACAGGCAGCCGGTTATGAATGTGATCAAACCGCTGATCGGAAATACTCTGGTGCTGGGAGGAATTGCTTATATTGTGATCTTTATACTGGCAGTTCTGATCGCCATATTCTGTACGCTTCATGAGGATCAGTGGATCGACCGGCTGATCTGCAAGATCGGAACAGCAGCCTATTATGTGCCGGCTTTCTGGCTTGGTGTGGTACTGATCCTGATCTTCAGTGTAAATCTTGGATGGTTCCCAAGCAGCGGTGCCTATGATGTGGGAATGGCAGATAGTATCGGCAATCGTATGAAGCATATGATCCTTCCGCTGGTAGTAATGATCTTCAGCCATCTCTGGTATTACGCATATATGATACGTAACAAATTTCTGGATGAGGTGCGGAAGGATTATGTACTTCTTGCTAGATCCAAGGGACTTTCCAAAAGAAAGATCCTGTGGAAGCATTGTCTTCGAAATGTATTGCCGACGATCGTGAGTATCATGGCAGTTTCGGTACCCCATGTAACGGGTGGGACTGTAACTGTGGAAGCTGTTTTCAATTATGCAGGAATTGGAAATCTTGCAGTGGAATCTGCTAAATATCATGATTATAACCTGCTGATGATCGATGTGCTGATCACGGGATTCATCGTATTTTTAAGCAGCTTTGTTGCACAGACTGTCAATGAAGAGATCGATCCAAGAATGAAGGATTCGGAGGTGAGGGTATGGTAGCTGACCGGAAGCTTTCAGAAGCTGAGCTTTTTCAGGTAGTTGGTGCCGGGTGGAAGCAGCAAGGATCTGAAAAACGAAAAAAAACATTTCAGGAAAAGCTGAAGGGGAAACCGGTATTTTCCATGGTCCTGCTTTTTCTGATCGTTTTGGGCTGTGTATTTGCAAATGTTGTTGCAAATCATGATCCCTCAGGTTTTTATCTCCAGAATCTGAATACACCGCCGGGAAAGGAATTTATCTTTGGAACGGATTCGCTTGGAAGAGATATTTATTCACTGATCTGGTATGGTGGACGGGTTTCTCTGGTGATCGGGCTTCTGGGAGCTGCGATCATTACTGTGATCGGTGTTACCTACGGATGCATCAGCGGAACAGCAGGTCCAAAGGTGGATTCAGTTCTGATGCGGTTTACGGAAATGTGCGGAAGTATTCCGACCCTTCTGCTGATCCTGATCCTGTCTGCGGTCCTTCAGGCCAATGATGTGATCAGCATATCTGTGATCATCGGTATTACCGGGTGGTTTGCACTGGCACGTATTGTAAGAAGTGAAGTGCGGCAGATAAGGAACAGTGATTATGTGATGTATGCAAGACTCTGCGGAGGAAGTTTTGGATATGTGATGTATCACCATCTGATCCCGAATTTTGTTTCGGCGATCATGTTTGTGGTGATCTCTTCGATAAGCAGCTGTATTACCATGGAATCTACATTAAGCTTTCTTGGCCTCGGGCTTCCGGCTGATGTAGTCTCCTGGGGAAGTATGCTCTCGCTGGCAAATAAAGCACTGATCATGAATACCTGGTGGGTGATCGTGATCCCAGGAGTTTTTCTGGTCATTACTTTAATGTGCATTACCAGTATGGGAAGCTTTGTGAGAAGTGAGGTAAATAACCATTACAGCAATCTCTGATGCAGTCAGAAAAAAAATTTGGACGCAAACCGTGATAAAACATTCCGAAGTGTGGATAACCGGTTTGAAAATAAGGAAAGATGAGGAAAACAAAATGAAAAAGAGAACAGGAATCAACTATGGAAGAAAATATGCGGCGATAACACTGGCAGCAGTGACCGCAGCATGCACAGGAGCAACTGCAGGCAGTGCGGTAACCGTAGCTGCAGCAGAAGAAAACAAAACCCTGGTATATGCGGGTGAGTCAGAAAGTACGATCAATCCCCTTCTGAATAACCATGATGAACTTCCGGATCTTATTTTTTCAGGACTGATGAAATATGATGCCAATGGAAAGCCGGTAGAGGATCTTGCAGAGAGCTATACCTTTGACAAGGATACCAATACCTATACTTTTAAGCTTCGAGATGGTGTTAAGTGGCATGATGGAGAAGATTTCAATGCAGAGGATGTTGTATACACCTATAAGGAGCTTACAGAGGATGAAACCCTGGGAGCCAGTATCACCAGCAACTATCAGGACATTACAAGCATTGAGGCACCGGATGATCAGACGGTGATCTTTACACTGGATCAGTATGATGCTGCCATGCTGGATTACTTTACCATGGGAATCCTTCCTGAGCATCTTCTGGAAGGAGAGGACGTGAATACCACATCCTTTAACCAGAATCCGGTGGGAACAGGCCGTTATAAATTTGAAGACTGGGATGCTACCGGTGGAATGATCACACTGAAACGAAATGAAGATTATTACGGAAAGGTTCCGAATATTGAAACCGTTGTATACCGTACAGTATCGGATGAGACTACAAAGGCAACCATGCTCCAGTCCGGTGAGGCGGATCTTGCATGGCTGAATTCCAACTACGCTTCTCAGTTCAAGGATAAGGACGGATATAATTACTGGGAGTTCACCACAGCAGATTACCGTGGAGCAGCCATGGATATGAGCACAGATTTCTGGAAGGAAAACGGAGATTCTATCGGCGTTCTGAATTATGCGCTGGATAAGGATTCCATTATTGCAGGTGTTCTTGCAGGACAGGGAGAGCCGGCATACAGCCCGATCCAGAGAAACCCTCTTGGAACAGATAAGGAAGCCAATATCTACTCCTATGATCTGGATACCTTTGCAAAGAAGATGGAAGAGCTGGGATGGAAAAAAGGTGATGATGGGATCTATGAGAGAAACGGACAGAAATTCCACTTTACCATCCAGGTACGTGATTACGAAGAAGAGCGTGTGGATATTGCCAATGTCATGTCTGATATGCTGAAGCAGGCTGGTGTGGAAATGGAAGTAAAGCTTGTTACCAAATTTGACTGGGATGCAGGATACAATGGATTTCTTGCCGGCTATGCAACACAGTTTGACCCGGATATGGCATATGTAAACTTTGTAACCGACGCAAGTGGAAACAACATGCATTATTCCAATGCAGATGTGGATAAATATCTTGAGGAAGGCCGTCACGGTGAGACTGAGGAAGCCAGAAAAGAAGCATATAGTGAATTCGAAAAGGCATATGCCAAGGCACCTGGAATCCTTCTGGTTGCTTATCTTCAGGGAGATTATGTAGGCGTTTCCGGACTTGACGGACTGGATACCACACGTGTTCTGGGACATCATTCCGTAGGTGTTATGTGGAATATTGAAGACTGGACCATTACAAAATAAGGAAAAGATCATGCAGGAAACCGTTTTGGAATTAAAAAACTATTCGGTAAGCTTTGACACACCGGACGGCGAGGTACAGGCCGTCCGGAATGTTGATCTCACGGTAAAAAAAGGAGAGATACTTTGTATCGTAGGTGAGTCCGGATGTGGAAAAACCGTTATGTGCCGTAGCGTGATGAAGCTTCTGCCACCGAATGCACATGTAAAAAGCGGAGAGATCAGTCTCTGCGGAGAGAATATCACAGCCTATAAAAGAAAAAAAATGGAAAAGCTGTGCGGAAGTAAGGTAAGCATGGTGTTCCAGGATCCTATGCTGACGCTGAATCCGACGATCCCTGTTGGCAAACAGATCACAGAGGCTATTATCAAAAATCAGAAAGTATCTAGGGATGAGGCGAAAAAAAGAGCTGTGGAAATGCTGAAGCTGGTAGGGATTCCGGATGCAGAACAGCGCTATGGCCTGCAGCCTCATTTTTTTTCCGGAGGAATGCGTCAGCGTTGTGTGCTGGCTATTGCACTGGCCTGTGATCCGGAAATATTATTTGCCGATGAGGCGACTACAGCACTGGATGCAACTGTAGAAGCAAAGATTTTGGATCTGCTTCTTGAACTGAGAGAAAAAACAGGGATCAGTATTGTGTTCATATCTCATGATCTGGGAGCTGTTGCAAGGATCGCAGACAGAGTTGCAGTTATGTATGCAGGAAAGATCATTGAGATCGGGACAGCGGAAGAGGTTTATTATGATCCCCGGCATCCTTATACCTGGGGACTTCTGTCTTCACTGCCTGTATTTGCAGGTGAAAAAGGGGAGCTGAATCCGATCCCCGGAATGCCGCCCTCTCTTTTGAATCCTCCGCCGGGAGATGCATTTGCCGTTCGAAATCCCCAGGCGCTGGCAATCGATTATGAACAGACTCCTCCGATGTTTAAAGTCAGTGATACGCATTATGCAGCCACATGGCTTCTGGATGAAAGAGCCCCGAAAATAGAAAAGCCCGCCATTTTGAAGGACAGATTACAGGAAAACAGCGGCCGTAAACAGAAACTGGATAAAAAGGAAGCGTCATTTTTACAGAAAACAGAACAGAAACAGGCGCCTGTACTGATCGAAGCCAGAAATCTGAAGCAGCATTTCCGTATCCGTTCCGATTATACGATCCATGCAGTGGATGATGCTTCCTTCAGTATCCGGGAAGGTGAGATCATGGCACTGGTGGGAGAGACCGGCTGCGGAAAATCCACGACAGCCAGAACGCTTGCAGGAATCTACCGGCCTACAGGCGGGGAGATCCTTTATCAGGGAGAAAGAGTGCCGGATAAAAAGGATCCTTTCGGAATGCGGAAGAAAATGCAGACGGAGATCCAGATGATCTTTCAGGATTCGGGCGCTGCACTGAATCCCCGAATGAGCATACGGCAGATCATGCTGGAGCCTGTAAAGATCAGCCGCAGGATCCGTGACAGAGAAATGCTGGAGAACAGGCTTCGGGAAATCCTGAAGGAGACAGGACTGGATGAAAGCATTCTGTCGAAAAAGCCGGGAGAGCTTTCCGGCGGACAGAGACAGAGAGTTGCCATAGGAAGAAGCCTTCTCATGGAACCACGTCTTATCATTGCAGATGAACCGATCGCATCGTTGGACATTTCTATCCAGGCACAGATCGTCATGCTTTTTAAAAAGCTTCAGCAGGAAAAAAGATTTTCTTTTCTTTTTATTGCCCATGATCTGTCCATGGTACGTTTTTTAAGTGATACAACAGGCGTGATGAAAAACGGAAAGCTGGTAGAAATGGCACCTACAAAAGAGCTTTTTGAAAATCCGCAGCATCCTTATACACAGTCCCTGCTTTCTGCGATCCATATCCCGGATCCGCTGGAAGAGAGAAAACGGAGGCTGATCGAGTATGAAGAGCCACAGTCTCTTGGAGAGGGCTGGAAAGAATTATCCGCATGTCACTGTGTGAGAATATAAGAACATGATGGAATACATATGCATGACAAAATGGAATATGTAAAATCCCCCCGCCGGGGTTGTGGCAGAACAGCCGAACCCTTGGGACCGAATACAGCCCCAGGATGTGAAACTTTTGTTATTCGAAATACTGAGAAACAAAGTGCGGAGAGGAAAATATGGGAAAATATATAATAAAACGGTTGCTGCAGTTGATCCCGGTCCTGATCGGGATCACATTTCTTTCTTTTGCCATGATGCGGCTTGCCGGCGGAGATGCAGTAACTTATATGTATGAAAATGCAGGCTCTGCAGTATCCCAGGAGGTCATTGATAAGGCAAAGGCAGAATATGGCCTTGATAAACCATTCCTTGTACAATATGCTGCCTGGTTTGCGGGAATGGTAACCGGAGATATGGGAGAGAGCTATGTGTCTCACAGAGATGTCTATGAAACCTTTATTTCAAAGCTTCCGGCAACGATGATGCTGACTCTGTCATCGATCCTTCTTACGATTGTTCTTGCGATCCCGCTGGGAATCCTGTCAGCAGTAAAGCACAACAAATGGGTAGATTATCTGATAAGATTTTTAAGCTTTATCGGCAATTCCATGCCGAATTTTTTTGCTGCCATGGTCCTGATGTATTTTCTGTCCATCAGGCTGGGCGTTTTACCGGTAGTCACAAATACAGATCTCGGACAGAGTATTATTCTGCCAACACTGACACTGGCAATCTCCATGGCCGCAAAATATACCAGACAGGTGCGTGCCACGGTTCTGGAAGAACTGAATAAGGATTATGTGACCGGAGCCCGGGCAAGAGGGATCCGCAGTCGTGTGATCATCTGGAAGAGTGTAATGAAGGCTTCCATGCTGACGATCATCACACTGCTGGCTCTGTCCATCGGCAATCTTCTGGGAGGAACTGCCATTGTGGAAAATATCTTTATGTGGGATGGTGTCGGAAAACTGGCGGTAGATGCGATCACCATGCGTGACTATCCGATCATCCAGGCTTATGTGGCCTGGATGGCGGTTATTTATGTTCTGGTAAATCTGGTGACAGATATTATTTACCACTATCTGGATCCGAGAGTACGACTTGGAGGTGACAGAGCATGAGTGGAAAAAATAATATCACAGTCCGGAAGCAGAAAATCCGGAAAAATCATACAAAAGCAAAGCTTGTCTTTTTTCTTGTGCTTACAGCATTGCTTCTGTTTGTAGCGGCATTTGCAAAATATCTCTGCCCTTATGATCCTTATGCCCAGGATCTGGCACTTGCCCAGAAACCGCCGGGACCGGAGCATCTGCTCGGGACAGACCGTTATGGAAGAGATATGCTTTCCCGTGTGATCATAGGAAGTACGACCAGTATTTATGCAACGCTGCTCCTAGTTGCAGTGATCACTGTGGTGGGAACGGCTATTGGTATTTTCTGTGGCTGGAAGGGCGGCAAAGCCGATACTGTTCTGATGCGTATCTCCGATCTGTTCCTGGCTTTTCCGGGACTGGTATTTGCCCTGGCAGTAGCAGGTGTTCTGGGAGGCGGTATCCAGAATGCGATCATTGCCCTGGCAGTGATCAGCTGGCCGAAGTTTGCAAGACTTGCCAGAGGGCTTACTCTGACTCAGAAGGACTCCGCATATCTTATGGCGGCGAAGCTTTCCGGAAGCAGTACAGGAAAGCTTCTGCTCAAACATATCCTTCCCAATATCGCAGGCCCCATCCTTGTTACGTCAGTTCTTGATATCGGAACCATGATGATGGAGCTGGCAGGACTTTCCTTTCTCGGGCTTGGGGTAAAGCCTCCAATGGCAGAATGGGGAAGTATGATCAATGATGGAAGAAGTATGCTGCAGATTTCACCGTGGATGGTACTTGCGCCGGGAATGGCGATTTTTATTACAGTAATGATCTTTAATCTTCTGGGAGATACGATCCGGGATTATATGGATCCGAAGGAACGAAACAGGAGAAGAGGATAACAGGCACTTATAAATAAGCATAACAGAGAAAGTGAGAGCGGAGATTATGAAGAAAAAGATTCTGGCAGCAGTGCTTGCAGCGGCAATGGTCATGAGCATGACAGGAGTTTCGGCAGCAGCAAAAAGCAAAGAAAAGAGTGAAGGAACTACCTTTGTTTACGGAACTACCGGATATAGTGAAGAAATGGGAGATGCAGGATTAAACCCTCACGACAATTATTCCGGATGGAGCTGTCTTCGTTATGGCGTAGGAGAAACACTGTTTAAGTACAATGACAACATGGAGGTAGAGCCGTGGCTTGCTACAGACTATGAATTTACAGACGATAATACAGTAAAGATCACCCTTCGTGATGGTGTGAAATTTTCCAGCGGAAGAACCATGGACGGAGAAGCGGTAAAGGAATGCCTGGAGGATCTGATCGCAAACCATGACCGTGCACCTTACGATATGAAGATCGATAAGATCGAAGCAGATGGAATGACAGTAACGATCCATACTTCCGAACCATGTCCGGCATTGATCAATTATCTCGGTGATCCATATGGTGCTATCATTGATATGGATTATGGCGTACAGGGAGAGGGCGGCTCTGCAAATGTGGCAGGAACAGGCCCTTATGTTGCAACAGAGGTATCTCCAACAGAGATCAAGCTGGTAAAAAATGAGGATTACTGGGGCGGAGATGTAAAGGTAGACAACGTTATCGTAAAATCCTTCTCAGACGGAAGTGCCCTGACAGCAGCATTACAGACAGGCGATATACAGGGAACCTATGGACTTCAGTATGATAACTATGCGCTTTTTGACGGAAATCCGGACTATCAGATCAGCTCTGTGGCAACAAGCCGCTGTTTCTTCGGACAGTTTAATATGAAGTCTGAACTGATGCAGGATCAGAATGTGAGAAAAGCCATTGAGATGGGAATCGATAAGGACGGCTTCTGCAGTGTGATCATGGAGGGACGAGGTGTTCCGGCAGTGGGAGCCTTCCCAAGCAGCTTTTCCTATGGAAACGATGCAGTAAAGGCACCGTCCTATGATCCGGAAGAGGCGAAAAAGCTTCTGGAAGAATCCGGATGGACAGATACGGATGGAGATGGCTATGCAGATAAGGACGGAAAGAAGCTGTCCATCACATGGCTGACCTATCCAACCCGTCTGGAACAGCCTAAGCTTGCAGAATATGCACAGTCCACTTTAAAGGACATCGGAATTGAGGTCAATGTTAACAATACAGCAGACCATGCGACGTATGCAAAGAATGGAGAATTTGATGTATATGTAAGCTCGTTTACAACTGCACCTACCGGTGATCCGGAATATTTCTTCACAAGTACAGTTGTATCTGATGCTGCCAAAAATTATGGCAAATACAGCAATTCGGATCTTGATGATATCGTAGCGAAGCTGCATGAGACCTTTGATACAGATGAGAGAGGCAAGCTTGCTGTGGAAGCACAGCAGACCATTCTGGATGATGATGCGTATTTCTTTGTTTCTCATTTGAATATGGGACTTGTGTCAAAGTCAAATGTATCAGGGCTGACTGCTCACCCATGTGATTATTACGAGATCACGGCAGATCTGGAAGTGAAATAAGATGGAATCATTGTTGAAGCTTGAGCATGTGACGATCTGCTACAACGGAGAGCCGGTTGTACATGATGTGGATCTGGAACTAAATAAAGGGGAGATCCTGGGTGTGGTAGGTGAATCCGGAAGCGGAAAAAGTACCATTATCAAGGCAATCATGGGACTTCTGGGAAATGAAGGCATGGTGACAGAAGGGGATATCTGGTACAAAGGAAAAAATGTGGTGGATATGCCGGAAAAAGAATTACGCAGACTTCTGGGTCCTGAGATCGCCATGGTCTTTCAGGATTCAGGAGCAGCCCTTTGTCCCATCCGCACCGTAGGCGATCAGATCTATGAGAGTATGCGGGAGCATGAAAGGATCAGCCGTAAGGAATGTGCGGAGCGTGCCGTCCGGATGATGGCTAAGATTGGCCTCAAGGATGGGGAACGTGTTTTGCAAAGCTATCCCTTTGAATTGTCCGGCGGCATGAATCAGCGTGTGGGAATCTGTATTTCCATGCTGCAGAATCCGTCACTTCTTCTGGCAGATGAGCCTACCAGTGCCCTGGATGTAACCATACAGAAACAGGTAGTTGAGGAAATGCTGCTGATGCGTGAGGAATACGGAACAGCCATGATCGTTGTCACACATAACATTGGTGTGGTGGAAAAAATGGCAGATAAGGTTCTGGTACTGAAAAACGGAAAGGTGAGGGAATACGGAAAAACAGCTCAGGTTCTGACAGCTCCGGAGGATCCCTATACAAAAGAGCTTATGAGTTCGGTACCTCGTCTGAAACGTACAGGCACCGGAATACGCAGGTGCCAAAATCGAAGAATTTGCTATAACGAATCCTTTGG
>OLNN01003241.1_pt1 | contig 10465 bp, 10 predicted proteins | sample 1672141 | NCBI WGS metagenome assembly OLNN01 (sample SAMEA3136652, study PRJEB25190) | human gut metagenome | biome: human gut; feature: human-associated habitat; material: faeces | place: Austria | collected 2013 | reverse complement strand
GGCCGGAGAATGGCAAGACAGTCCATGGGAATGATTTTTCAGCAGTTTAATCTGCTGTCCCAGAGAACCGTTTTGAAAAATGTCTGTTTTCCTATGGAGTTGTGTGGCATAACTCCCAAAGACGCCAGGCCGCGGGCGGCCAAATTGCTGGAAGCTGTGGGTATCCGGGAGGAACAGATGAAACGCTTCCCGTCAAAGCTGTCGGGAGGAGAACGTCAGCGGGTAGCTATTGCCAGGAGCCTTGCATCTAACGCGAAAATTATTCTGGGGGATGAGCCGACGGGGAATCTTGACGGGGAAAATACGCAGAATATTATGGATATACTCTGCGAGCTTGCTCATAAGAAAGGATACTGCGTTATTCTCGTGACGCATGATATGGAGGTGGCAGAGATGGCTGACGTGTCATTCCGAATGAAAGATGGTAACTTTGTTTCCTAAAAAGTAGTAGTAGGTTTTCCCTTTATTTCTGCTATAATCAAAGAAAATAAGCTTCACAGAAAATTCACAAAATTATTAGCACTTTCGCTTGACGAGTGCTAAAATATGTGTTATAACACATGTAGAACAAAGGAGAAGGAAAGAAAGGAACCGGCAGAAAGGTTCCGTTTTCTTCCCAATCATCCCCAGTTCCAGTTAACAAGATGTTTTTAATTAGGAAAAGGAGCGATGACTTATGATGACACCTAGTATTTTTGGAGAGAACTTATTTGACGATTTCTTTGATGACTTTTTTGATTTTCCGTCCTTTGACGACAAAGAGATGCGGAAAGCAGAACGCAAATTATATGGACGCCATGCGGCGAATATGATGAAGACCGATGTGCAGGAGCATGATGACCACTATGAAGTGGATATTGACCTGCCGGGCTTTCAGAAAGATGAACTTTCCCTGGAGCTGAAAGCCGGTTATCTGGTAATCAGCGCAGCAAAGGGACTTGACAAGGACGAGAAGGAAAAGAAAACAGGAAAATTTGTCCGCCGGGAGCGTTATGCAGGCAGCATGAGCCGAAGCTTTTATGTTGGTGAGAACATGAAAGAGGAAGATATCCATGCGAAATACGAAAACGGTATCCTGACCTTGGACGTTCCGAAAGAACAGAAGAAAGCTGTTCCGGAAAAACGTTACATTGCAATTGAAGGATAAATAGAATGCCCGGTATCAATGGTGTAAAACCATTGGTATCGGGCGTTTTTTCTATCTCGATGCGATCAATTTACAGATTGGATTTCCTTTGGAAGAAAATTTTTCTTCGTATTCCGTCATGACATTGCCTTCATTTAAGACGGCATCATGGTGCAGATCTCTGGTGGAAGCGTCTAATTTCCAGCCGGCTTCCGGAACTTCCTCTAATGAAAATGTGAAAAGATCCTGATTGTCAGTCTTAAATTCCAGATGTCCTTCTTTTTTCAAAATCAGGTCATAGCGCGCGAAAAACTGTCTGGAAGTGAGACGTCTCTTGGCGTGGCGGTCTTTCGGCCAGGGATCGGAGAAGTTTAAGTAAATACGGTCGACTTCGTCTTTGGCGAAAACCTCTGCAACATCGGCAGCGTCCATGCAGATAAACTTAATATTAGGAAGCGGATTCTGCTCCATTTTCTGTAAAGCACGTAAAAGTACGCTGGAGTAACGCTCGATACCGATGTAGTTAATATCTGGGTGCAGGGCAGCCATGTCCATAATAAAACGGCCTTTTCCCATGCCGATCTCGATATGAAGCGGCTGTGCTGTCTCAAAGCAATCCTGCCAGTGCCCTTTCTGCTCCTCTGGATTTTTGATGCAGTATTCACTATTTAAAATGGCGTCATCCGCGCCAGGGATATTTCTTAATCTCATAAAACAACCTCTCTAATGATGTAAACTAATATTTTTTCAAAATGCATTTTCGTTTTTTGCAGCAAATATATCTAAGCGCAAAGCGATCAGTTACATTCTACAATAAAGAAACCCCAACTTTCAAGCACACATTGCATAATCTGACAAATTAATAAAGTCATAAAATGATGAAAAGTGGTTGCATGTATTTTTTCCAACTATTATACTAATAATGTTGATAGAGTAACGTTGTTGTTACAGGAACGAGTTACGGGTGAACAGTAACAATCCGTAAAAATTGTGTATACATGGGACGGATTGTGCGAAATTAATAGATTTAATATAGATTTGGAGTTCATATGAAGTTTAAAAATAGATGGAAAAAGGCGGCATGCCTGATCCTTACGATTATATCTACTGTCTGTCTTGGAAAAGTGGACGTCAAGGCGGCAGATTACTGGCCGGATGCGCCGGAGACACTCTCACCGAGTGTTATTTTGATGGAAGAGTCCACAGGCACGATCCTTTATGAAAAAAACATGGATGAAGCGCATTACCCGGCGAGTATCACAAAGATCATGACCACGCTGCTGGCGTTGGAAAATGGTAATCTGAGTGACATGGTCACTTTTTCGGATGATGCGATCAACAACACGGAAGGATCGGGAATTGCCAGAGATTACGGCGAGCAGATGACCTTAGAGCAGTGTCTTTATGGTGTCATGTTAGAGTCGGCAAATGAATGTGCCTATGCTGTCGCAGAACATGTGGGCGGCACGGTAGAAAATTTTGTGGACATGATGAATGCCAAAGCAAAAGAATTAGGCTGTACCAACACACATTTTGCCAATCCGCACGGCTTACAGGATGAAAATCATTACACGACCGCACATGATATGGCGTTGATCGCGCAGGCGGCTTATCAGAATGAAACGTTTCGTATTATTATCGGAACGAAGATGTATACAATCCCTCCAACCAATAAGCATGCGGAGGAGACGGTGTTAAGGAATCATCACGATATGCTGTGCACTTACCACAATGCGAACCGTAAGTATTTATATCCGTACTGTGTCGGCGGAAAGACCGGATACACGGCGACCGCAAACAGCACTCTGGTGACTTATGCGGAAAAAGATGGAATGACTTTGATCTGTGTGGTAATGAATACGCAGTCACCGAATCAGTTTATTGATACGGTAAACTTATTTGATTACGCATTTGACAATTTTCAGGTGCTGAATGTAGCGGAAAATGATACGGATTACAGCGCAGAGACAACGGTGGATAATGGTAATCTGAACAATATTGCGCCATTTGTGGAGCTTGATAAAGATGCCGTCATTGTTCTGCCGAAAACAGCAGAATTTTCAGACACCTCATCTTCCGTGGAATATAATGACAGCGACCCGGAGATCGCAGGGAGCATCACGTATACTTATGCGGGAAGAAATGTAGGAAAAGCAGATATTAAGACAACCGGCGTGGTCGTAGAAGGCTACGCATTTGACAATGAGTCGACCGAGGAGGAGGAACAGGAAGCAGTCTCCACGGTGCAGGTGAAACCGATTGTTGTGGTTTTACTCATTGTTGCAGTGATTTTGCTTGGTGTACTTTTATTTTTCTTAAAACGTTTTTACGATAATTACTATATTATCAAACACAACAGAGCCGTTCGTAGAGACAGAAAAGATCAGAGACGAAGAATCAGAAAAAAACGTAGAAGACGCAGAAGATGGAGATAAAGCATGTCGGAGTCATATGCAGTCAGTGAAAAAAGAGAGTTGCTGTTAGAAAGGGTCAGGAAGTTTATACTGGATAATGGCGGAATTGTAAAAAAGAGCCAGCTCGCCGGGCTGGGGATCGATTATCGCAGAATCCTTGATTTTGTGGAAAAAGGGGATATTCTGCGCGTAAAAAGCGGTTATTATGCAGTTCATCTCAGTGATTTTACAGAGGAGGAGCTTGTGGCAAAGCTGTTTCCGGACTGCGTGCTGAATCTGGAAAATGCGTTATATGCGTATGGCTATATCAAAAAGAAACCGTATGGCTGGCGGCTTGCGGTGGATAAGAATACTTCCAAATCACGGTTTAAAATGGATTATCCGAAGATCATTCCGATGTATGCAGAGCCGGATACTTTGGAACTTGGAGTGACAGAAATACAGCTTTCCGGTGTGACAGTCCGGATTTTTGAGAAGGAAAGACTGATCTGTGAATGTTTAAAATACGAGGACAAGATGGATCGGGAAAGATTCAAAGAAGGACTGATGGCTTACATAAAAGACCCGAAGAAAGATATCGCAAAACTGATGTATTATGCAAAAGAGCGTAAAGTTGTGAAAAAAGTTCAGAATATGATTGGAGTCTGGCTTTAAATGGAACAGAACCTACTTACGAAGAAGAAGTTAAAAGAAAAGAGCATAGAATATCAAATCCCATTTGCAGATCTGCTGGAAGTTTTTTTGCAGGAAACATTGATGTTCCAGATCCTGGAAACCGATTTTGCAAAGCGGTTATGGCTGAAAAACCGTGAGGCTTTTGACCTCGACAGTTATCGAAAGGAGTGGCAGAAGCCACTTCATTTTGTATACGGGCAGGATAATGGGAAAGAACAGCAGGTATTGGACGAAAAGTGGATCACCGGCTTTGCAGAGGAGATCTGTGCAAAACGGGAACAACATATCCGCTGGAGCTGTTCAGTGGAAAAAGAGGAACAGGGCTATCTGGTTTACATAACCGGAGAATGGGAAGAGATGAAGGTTCCGCTTGTAATTCGTATCAGTCCATTGGTTTATCATGCAGCAAAACCGGAAAAACAAAAGCTGCAGTCAGTCTTTTTTGAGAAGAAGTGTGCAGTATATCAGCATTTTCCGGTTGAGACATATCTGGCAGAGCAGCTTTTTTCTATTTTAAAGTTTTTAGAACTGATACCTTCTATGGAGGTATACGATACAACATTTCGTCTTCTGGAGCAGGAAACTGTCGATGGAAGGCATATTTACGAGACACTGTCTTTTTTGTGTGGAAACGAGGAAGTGATCCCACAGGAAAAAAGGATTGAAATGCTGGCATCTTATGATACTTATACTTATATGAAAAAACGGTGGGAAAAATATGTTAGAAAGCAGGGAATAGAGAATGTTTCCTGGGAAACAGTATTGCACCGGATTGTTTTGTTTTTGAGACCTGTCTGGAATGCAATGTGCAGAGATGAGGTTTTCTTTGGAGACTGGATGCCGGATCTGGAACGATATTTATAAGAGGCTGCCCACAGGCAGCCTTTATTTCTGGTTTTATTGTCTGCCCAGATATTCCCGGAGGAATGTGACAATATTTTTTGGTTTGTTCAGATCAAAGACCGGAAGGGTAGTCTCTGCATGATAAGGAAAATCAGCAAATACAGCGATCAGATCTTTTTCGTCAGATAACGGTGTTTCCGACCAGTATTTCCGCAGAATTTCAATTTTATTCGGCGCATCTGCTCCAAAATTTTCCGTCAGAACAAGGTCGGCACCGGAGAGCGACGAGGAGAGATTTTCCAGAGTCGGCTCAAAAAAGACGTTTTTGAATACGACAGAGGAATCTTCTTTGATGAGGTGAACGACTTTTAACCCCTCACGCTCTAATAAAGGAAGCAGCCGCTCAATGAGAGGTGTCATGATCGTTCCCGGTTTTGCCACAAAGGAGATCACCGGAGTTGTATGCAAAAATAAATCTCTGGTGTCTTTAAAATATTCAATCAACGCCTGAGAAGAATCTGGCGGTACAATTCCGCTTAAAATACGAAGCGCATGATAATAATTGTCTCTGGTGTCCAGATTATAGTACTGGATATCGATCGGTGTCGGTGCAGCCTCGGCGATCGCAGCCTCAGTCACGTATCTGGTGCTGCATTTTTCCCGCAGCGTATTGAACGTGAGCTGGTGGAGCAGGAGACATTTTCCGATGGTTGTAATGCAATTTTTGGAGTAGGCTGCAGTTGCAGTTTCGAGATAAGAAGCCTTTCCCTCAAGTGTGCAGATATCGGCGTCACCGAGTTCTGAGAGCAGGGCAAGTCCTGTTTTCGGTTCCAGAAACGGAGTGTCTACAGACATAAAAAATGCGCATTCCTCATCGATCATGGATAAGCCGGAAAAAATGCCGGACATTGGTCCCTGATTCGGATAGATATCCGGGATTTCAGTTACGGGAAGCTTCAGATGGGAGTAATCCCCCTTTATTTTTACCGAGAGATAGATTCTGGAAAAATACGGCTGAAATTTTCTGACAAGATATTCAATTAAACAGGTGTCCCCAAAAGGAAGAAGAGCCTTATCGGTTCCCATCCGTGTGCTGTTTCCGCCACAGAGGATCACAAGCGCATTTTCCATACTATACCTCCGGAATGTTATTGTTTGATCCGCAATCTAAAATACTATAGCATAGGAAATACTTTTTTTTCAAGAGTAATGAGTGGATGGTAATGCAAGTCATTGCTGAATCTGTGGGGAAAGTGTGTTATACTAGGGTATATCAGTATGTATCTGGTATTATATACTGATATGGATATCGAACATCAGGAGCAGGCTTACATGAAGTATTTGATAGATGATTTAGAGGAATATGCGCAGTCGGACTATTATCCGTTCCATATGCCGGGACACAAAAGAAAAAGTCTGTCGTTTCCCAATCCGTATGAGATTGATATCACGGAGATTGACGGATTTGACAATCTGCATCATGCGACCGGTATGATAAAGGAAGCCGAAGTGCGCGGAGCAGAGCTTTACCATTCAAAACGGTGCTTTTTTCTTGTAAATGGAAGTACCTGTGGCTTGCTGGCTGCCATCAGTGCTGCTACGAGGCGCGGGGACAAGGTATTAGTCGCAAGAAATTGTCACAAAGCAGTCTATCATGCATTATATATGAATGAACTGCAGGCAGAATATCTGTATCCTTCTATCACAAAAAATGGAATCCAGGGGCAGATCACAGTAGAGCAGGTGCAGGAATCGCTATATGAAAATCCGGATGCGGTGGCAGTGATCCTCACTTCCCCGACGTATGAGGGGATTGTTTCAGACGTGGCAAAGATTGCAGAGGTGTGCCATGAACACGGGATTCCGCTTATCGTAGATGAAGCCCACGGAGCACATTTTGGATTCGGAGGCGGTTTCCCGGAAAATGCCGTAAAACTTGGCGCAGACGCAGTGATTATGAGTTTACATAAGACATTGCCGTCGTTTACCCAGACAGCGCTTCTGCATCTGGCGTCTGATCTCATCGATGAGAAGCGGGTGGAGCGGTATCTGTCCATTTACGAGACGAGTTCACCATCCTATATTTTTATGGCAGGAATGGATTCGTGTATCCGGCTGATCGCAGAACATGGGCAGCAGCTCTTTGCAGAATACAGGAAGCGTCTGATGGATTTTTATGGGAAAACAGCCGATTTAAAATACCTGCATGTCATGCAGAATGAAGATTTGAGTATTGAGGAAGCATTTGACTGGGACGATTCCAAACTGGTCATTTTTGCGGAGAGAGCCGGGATGACAGGGGATGAACTGCATCAGATTCTTTTGAAAAAATACCATTTACAGATGGAGATGGTTTCCGGTTATTATGTGCTGGGAATGACAAGTCTGATGGATGAGGACGAAGGATTGGAGCGTCTGGCAGGCGCATTGCATGAGATCGATGCAAAGGTGGCAGAGGACGTTTCAAATGGAAACAAAATTTTGAAGAATCCGACAAGTGATGAGAAGTATCATTCCTTTATTGAGAAAATATATCAGAAATATCCGCGTGAAATGCAGATTTATCAGGCGGAGGAGCTTCCTTATAAAGAAGTAACGTTAGAGGAAGCAGTCGGAAATATGTCTGCGGACACGATTTATCTGTATCCGCCGGGGATTCCGATGATCGTTCCGGGAGAGATCATCACGAAGCGCCTGGCAGATAATATTGAGGAATGCTTATCACTTGGACTGCGTGTGGAACGAGTGAACAGTAACGAAAAAATTCTAAAGATTGTATATTTTTAAAGACTATATTATACTAAATGAGGCAGGAAAAATGGGTAAAATATATTGTATCATGGGAAAAAGTTCCACGGGAAAAGATACCCTGTTTAAAAAGATATTGGGAGATGAAAGTCTTTCATTAAAGACCATTGTTCCATATACGACAAGACCGGTGCGTGCCGGGGAGAAAAATGGGGTAGAATATTTTTTCTGTGATGAGAAGAAAGTGGAAGAATTGGAGCGTGAAGGGCGTATTATCGAGCTTCGTGCTTATGATACCATCCATGGGATCTGGAAATATTTTACCGTGAATGATGACCAGATCGATCTGGAACATCAGAATTATCTGATCATAGGAACGCTGGAATCTTATTTAAAGATTCGTGATTACTTTGGAAAAGAGAAAGTCGTGCCGATTTATATAGAAGTGGAAGACGGCGAACGCCTGAGCCGGGCATTAAACAGAGAGCGTATGCAGGAAAGCCCGAAGTATGAGGAACTCTGCCGCAGATTTCTGGCAGATGCGAAAGATTTTTCTGAGGAAAAGTTAAACGAAGCCGGAATTACAAGAAGATTTGTCAATCAGGATCTCAATGAGACAGAGGAAGAAATCCGTAGAGTAATTTTAGAAAACAGGTAGGAAAGAAGGTGAGCATTGGTGGATATTAAAGTAAATAATATAGCACAGGTGACACAGGTACCTGATACAGTGACAACGGAAACCGGAGATGGAACATTCAAATTCACTCTGGCGAGTGCCATCACCGATGCAGATCTTCAGGCAAAAGTCGATCTTTTGATGAATGATATCACGGCACAGGGGAACCGTATTGCACAGCATATGGATATCCGCGATATGAAAAAATACCGTGGACTGATCAAAGACTTTTTAAATGAGGTGGTGTATCGTTCACACAAGTTTTCCAGAGAGAATTTCTTAGACCGCAAAGGACGGCACAGAGTGTATGGACTGATCCGGCTGATCGATTCAAATCTGGATGAACTGGCAAGGGAGCTTGTGAAGGATGAGAAGGATCACATTGCGATCCTGAGCAGGATAGGTGAGATCCGTGGATTGTTGTTAGATATATTGACTTAAAGGAGCGGCATATGGCAGGATTTAAAGATATTATCGGACATGAGCAGATTATAGAGCATTTACAGAACGCGATCGGGATGGATAAAGTATCCCATGCGTACATCATCAATGGACCGGACAAATCCGGAAAAATGATGCTGGCGGAGGCATTTGCAATGGCTTTGCAGTGTGAAAAGCATGGAAAAGAGGCATGTATGGAGTGCCATTCCTGCAGACAGGCACTGGGACATAATCAGCCGGATATTATTTATGTAAACCACGACAAGCCAAATACCATTTCTGTGGATGATATCCGTACACAGGTAAATAATGATATTGATGTGAAACCATACAGCAGTGAGCACAAGATATATATCATTGATGAGGCGGAGAAGATGAACCAGCAGGCACAGAATGCACTGCTGAAAACCATCGAGGAGCCGCCGGCATATGCGGTCATCATGCTTTTGACGACGAATGCGGACACATTTCTGCCAACGATCTTATCCAGATGCGTGACGTTGAATATTAAAGTTGTGCCGGATGAGAAAATCAAAAAGTTCCTGATGGAAAAGTATCAGATCCCTGACTATCAGGCGGATGTGTGTGTGGCATTTGCACAGGGAAATGTGGGAAAAGCAATCCAGCTTGCGTCCTCTGATGATTTTAATGAGATGAAGGCAAGCGCACTGCAGCTGATCAAGCGTCTCGATGATATTGATCTCTATGAGATGACCGCTGCGGTAAAGCAGATCGCAGATTACAAATTAGAAATTAACGATTACTTTGATCTGATGATGATCTGGTATCGTGACGTATTATATTTTAAAGCAACAGGTGACGTAAATGGCCTTATTTTCAAGGATGAGGTCTACGACATAAAACGACAGGCAGAAAAAAGCTCTTACAATGGAATCAACAGTATTTTGGAAGCTTTGCGCAAAGCCCAGATACGTCTGGACGCAAACGTAAACTTTGATCTGGTGATTGAGTTATTACTGCTGACAATTAAGGAGAACTAGAATGGTAAAAGTAGTAGGAATCCGTTTCCGGAATGCAGGTAAAATATATTATTTCGGACCCGGAAAGTTACAGTTAAAAGCAGGCATGCATGCAATTGTAGAGACTGCAAGAGGCGTAGAGATGGGAACTGTCATGACCGATCCGAGGGAAGTGTCCGAGGAGAGCGTCGTCCAGCCATTAAAACCGGTCATCCGCATTGCGACTGAGCAGGATGAAAAGCAGGCAGAGAAGAACCGCCAGAAGGAAAAAGAGGCGTTTAAGATCTGTCTGGAAAAGATTGCAAAACACAAGCTGGATATGAAGTTAGTGGAAGCAGAATACACATTTGATAATAACAAGCTGCTGTTCTATTTTACCGCAGACGGAAGAATTGATTTCCGTGAGCTGGTAAAAGATCTTGCAGCAGTATTCCGCACACGAATCGAACTGCGTCAGATCGGTGTCCGCGATGAGACAAAGATTATGGGAGGATATGGGATTTGTGGACGTCAACTGTGCCCGTCAGATGCTGAAACAGAGAAGTGGAAAGATCATCAATAT
>OLNN01003238.1_pt1 | contig 10468 bp, 12 predicted proteins | sample 1672141 | NCBI WGS metagenome assembly OLNN01 (sample SAMEA3136652, study PRJEB25190) | human gut metagenome | biome: human gut; feature: human-associated habitat; material: faeces | place: Austria | collected 2013 | reverse complement strand
AAATAGTGAACTATTATATTTTTTATATAGATTATTATAATCAGAATTTTCATTGTAGATATATTTTAATTTTTTAATTCTATTATAAAAATTTTTAGCCACTCCAAACCATATAGATATAATTAAAATCAAAATAAAAGATAAATGGTGTCAACTTATTATAGATATAGGCTTTGATTATGATGGATTTAATACAGTAGAAAGCCTGAAAGGTCTTATAGATGAACTTGTTGATTATGCACATAAAGCAATAATTTGTGATGATGTGAGTGTAGTATATGTTGGAGCAGATGATAAAAAATCAAATATTCTGCTTGAAGATATAAAGGAGTAATCTATATGGATATAGAAATTGGAAATTATGTTAAAACTTATGACCTCTGTACAGGAGAAATATGTATTGGAATTGTAGAGCATATATATAACAAAGATAAGGATATAGATTGTTGGAGAGGCTCTGATGAATTTCGCTATAAAGGGGAACCATTTAAAAAGATTAAATGTAATACAGCTATTTGGGATAAAAAAGGACAAAGATGGGTGTTCAAATTCTATGATCCTCATTGTGCCTGCTTTTCAACTATTATAGTTGATGCTTGTCCAGAATATGCAGCCATGTATAGACTTTGTATAGACGGTGAAAAAGTTAAATATAGATTACCATAGTATATGGTGCATATAGGCTAATGGCAGGCCAACGGATTGTGGCTCCGTGGATGTAGGTTCGATTCCTACTATGCACCCCAGAGTTAATAATTAGAATAAATATATAGTTGGGTCAACCTGCGTTTATTGAAGTATCTGGTACCAAGAGAAAAAAAATAGACAAAAGTAAAAGAGAGTTCGAACTATGGTTGTAAGTCCGCCCGACGCCAAATGTCCCCATAGCATAATTGGATAATGCAATGCCCTTCTAAGACATCGACTCAAGGTTCGAATCCTTGTGGGGACACCATTTTTATTAAAATAACTTGACTTATCCAAGCACAATATTTTATAATATATTTATAAAAAAGAAAGAGAGGAGAAGTCAAATGTATATATGTCCAACTTGTAATAAAGAATTTAATACTGAGGAAAAAATTAGGAAGCATAGTTTAGCTTGTTGGCGAAAAGCTAATCCTCACTATAAGTCTAAGACACCTCCACAAGGAGAAACTATTGTTACAAAAAAGGTCGATAATAATATCTTAGATTTTTTTAACTCTTTAAGAAAGGATGAGCAGTATGATAGTAAAGATTAACACACATCCAATTGTCGTTGGAAGTCATGAAGAATATGACATTGATTGGTGTGGCAAGATTATAGATACACATCCTAAAATGGAGAATGGTATGCCAGTTTTCTTTATTAGAAGCAGTGAAGGTGGCATGGAAATAAATACATTAGATATGAAAATGCTTGAACATATAGCACAAAAAATGACAAGCCCATGTGGCAGAGGTTCTGTTGTAACAGATAGAGCGTATATCTACATTGTAGAGGAAGATGAGAAAAAAACATTATTAGGAATTGTAACTCATAGTCATATTAGAGAATATCGTAGAATGTTTGATGAATTTGAATACCATTAAAATATATGGGCCTGTAGGTCAGTGGTTAGACCACCCGCCTCATAAGCGGATTGTCGTTGGTTCAAGTCCAGCCAGGCCCACCATTATAGCTCCGTAGCTTAGAGGCTAAAGCATTTGATTCATACCCAAAAGACCACAGGTTCAAATCCTGTCGGAGCTACCAGAGATGTAATCTTTAGTGGTGAAGAGTCACATAAAGTTTTACATAGAAGCATAGATAACTACGAACCATGTCGTTATCTATGTGGATGGCACATAACAGTGCCGATATGTATAACCTTTGTTAGTTTTGGGTTAATAACTAACATTATATTATGGGCGATTATCCGAATTGGTATAGGAGGCAGGCTTAGACCCTGTTGTGGTAGCACATTGTAGGTTCGAGTCCTACATCGCCCACCAAAATTTAAAAAAATACTTGACTTTAAATAGAGAAGTATTATATAATTATATTGTAAAATAAAAAAAGAAAGGAAAATGAGATTATGAATCAAGTAGTATTAACAGGTCGCTTAATGAAAGACTTTATTCAAAAAGGAGATATGTGGGTATCTAAAATTAGATTAACCGATAATGATGCTAACGAAATTTCTTTTCGAGTAACAAATAGTATGTATGAAAATCTTAAACAATTCGTCGGAGTTGGCAGTATGGTTGGAATAAAAGGTCATTTAATTGGAACCAAAAATGGATCAAGACTTATTGCAGATAAGATTACTTTCTTAAACTAATGAGAGTAATATTTGATGATATTCCAAGCATAAAACTTTCCTATAACCAAAAACTTATTTTGAAAGTTTTAAAAAGTGATTTTGGAGGCAGAGCTTTTGGTCCTCAGATGTTAGATGAAACAGATGACGAGGAGCTAAAAAAACTTACTATAAATCAAATTACTTGGAATATGCTTCGTCTTCGTGAAAGTGGATTAGTAGAAAGTGAAAAGAAATCTTATCAAGGTAGAATTTTAAATGAATATAAAATTACACCAGTAGTACAATACGATGCTATTGCGATTAAGTAGAAAGGAATTTTATTATGACATTAGGCGAACGAATGAAAGAATATGAATTTCAAAGTAGAACAAGGTTATTAAGACGAACTCCTGTAATTGTAAGACTTGATGGTAAGGCATTCCACTCTTTTACAAGAGGATTTGACAAACCTTTTGATGAAAACCTTATGAGAATTATGCAAGATACAACTAAGATGCTTTGTGAAAATATTCAGGGCTGTGTATTTGGTTACACACAGAGTGATGAGATTACACTTGTGCTTATAGATTATCAAAATCTTGAAAGCTGTGCTTGGTTTGATAATCAAGTTCAAAAAATTGTATCAGTAGCATCAAGTATGGCAACCAACTTCTTTAATAAAAATCTTATGAGTGAGATTGATTATGAAAAGTCAAGGATAAATCCAAATAATGTAAAAATAAATCTTATGCAAGATAAACTGTTTAAAGGAACATTCGATGCACGAGCATTTAATTTACCAGCTCATGAGGTTATTAACAATCTTATATGGCGTCAACAAGATGCAACGAGAAATAGTATTAACAGTCTTGCACAAAGTTTATTCCCACATAAACAATTACAAGGACTAAATTGTAAGACAGTTCAAGATAAAATGCTTGTTGAAAAAGATGTAAATTGGAATAATCTTACAACTCCTCAAAAAAGAGGAACGGCAATTCTTAAGGATGAGAACGGTAAATGGTATATAGATTATGATATGCCGATACTTACTGATAACAGAGATTATATAAATAAATTGATAATTTTTGAATAAAAAAACTTGATTTTTACTACTTATATAGAATAAAATATTTATATAATAAAAAGAAAACGCCCTTGGAAGTCTTCGGACCGACCATGAAAGCTTGGTAGAACTTAGGCGATAGCTACGCTAATAATAGTTCCAACTGAAACTAAGATGCGTCTTAAAGTAAGTTGCCCGTTGGGAGAGTGTAGAAAGGCATTGATTATCTTAATAATAACAGCCTAACAATAGACCTTGTTAATATTAGAGGATGGGGTAAGAGTAATCTGAAGGTAAATAGCCTCTAACGATAGCTGTTATTTATAGAACGCAGGTGAGTGCGTAGGTTGGGGAACTACTTTATAGCCCCGTGACACTTTACCGAATTCCACAGTAGTAAAGGAACGGCAACTCACATTATACGAGGAAAAAGAATTATTGTCTTTTGCAAAGGACGGATGTTGTGTATTAGTATTATAAACTGAGGTATACATCGGTTTATAGTATGGCAATATAGCGACCTTATTTTTCTTGAGAAGTTAGGTAGACGATTTCTTTCCCTGCTCGGGACACAAAAAAGAGCATCGCACCGCAGGCAGTCGGTTATATACTGTCCGTTCTACACAATGTATGGGGCATTAGCTCAGCTGGGAGAGCACTACCCTTGCAAGGTAGGGGTCAGCGGTTCGATCCCGCTATGCTCCACCATATTGATTAAAATAGGTTGGTGTAACATGACTTCTAAAGATAAGGGTAATATAGCATTAGGTAGATGTATTCAATATTTCACTAGCATAGGTTGTACAGTATTATTACCATTGAATGATGCTCAAGATTATGATATTGCTATAGATAATGGCAATACTATTGACAGAATACAAGTAAAATATACATCTCAAAAAGGTGATAGTGGTTACTATCATTGCAAGTTATATACTTGTGGACATAAAGATAGTGATGGAAAATCTTATGAGAAGCCAACCAGCTATGATAAAATAGATTACTTTTGGTTTACTAATGAACTAAAAGAAGATTGGTTAATACCAATAGGAGAATTATTAGACATGAGAACTATTACTTTAAATAAAAGCAGAGAAAAATTCAAGATAAACTAATGGAGATATAGTGTAGCGGTCATCACGCCTGTCTGTCTAACAGGGGACCGGGGTTCGACTCCCCGTATCTCCGCCATTCGCGGGTATAGTATAATGGTTAGTATAGTAGTCTTCCAAACTATTGATGAGGGTTCGATTCCCTCTACCCGCTCCAATTTTGAATATTGATAGAGGATATAGATAACTCTATTTAATATAATTTAAGGGATGTTGTGGACCTAGCCTAGCTTCGGCGACCTTATTTTACAAGGCAGAACCTAAAATAGAAGCAATGTAATAGGTAGTAATCCCTATGACACCTGTCCTTTGAAAGTAGAAGGGCTTCCACAAAATAATTAAGGCATTACGGAAACGATGGAAGAGGGTAAAGCGAGATAGAGTATTCCTTAAGCCCGTATGTAAGTCCAATCCACAAGACCGCTCGCATTGGTGTTGTGGACTAATTATGGCGGTGTGGTGAAGTGGTCTAACACAGCTGACTTTCTATCAGCCATTCCAGGGTTCGAATCCCTGTACCGCCACCAAATGCCGTGATAGCACAACGGTAGTGCAATTGCCTTGTAAGCAATAGGTTCCCCGTTCAAATCGAGGTCACGGCACCATTTATTGCCAGGTGGTGAAATGGTAACACAACGGACTTTGACTCCGTCATTTGCTGGTTCGAACCCAGCCCTGGCAGCCAGTTAGTTTTATAGTGTAGTGGTTATTACTCGTACTTGGAGGATTTTATGAGTTATGCAGAAAAAGAAATATATGCTTATAGAAGATATTGTATATATAAGTATAATGGCAACACCATAAGAGCTTTATATTGGAAATTAAAAAATAAGTATTATGCTAAAAAACATATGAAAGAATTTATGAGTAAATAATTACGGATTAAATGATGACCGTATTATTTATATCCATATAATAAATTATATGGGGCAGTTTAGGTTTCGACTGGAACGAAAGAACCATCACAATACAAGTCGCAGTTATGTGTCAAATAACAAAAACAAAATTAAATGGAAACATTTTAAAAACTGTTGCTAATAAAGTTAAATCTTTATTTGCTGTAAATAGCATTTCTTTTGCATAGTCTGAGATAAGCAACCTTTTATACAAGTATCAGTAAGCTGTCAGAGAAAGTATAATCGTATTAAGTGCAAGGACAGATGCCTAATCAATTACTATTGTCGGTTGATTAATGCAAACTAACTTAATGATAGCCAGCTCTAAGAGATTTGTTGCAAGGGTATAGAGTATTGGATAGAACGAGTGCAACCGAAACTTGTGAAGTAAGAATGAGATTTGTGATTAGTAAGTCGTTTTAGGACACGGGTTCGAGTCCCGTCCGCTCCACCATATGTTAATTCAATTATCCCAGACGATAAATAAAATGGCACATGAAATCATAGATAATCCTTAACACAGAGATATTATGGACTTTGTACGCAGTAATGTGGATACGTGGAGAATCGGGACTCGTATCATAATTTTTACACAAAAGACTTGACTAACGCCAGGTCTTTTTTATATAATTATTTATATGAAATAAATAGAGAAGGTGATTGTATGAAGGTTGTATTTTTAGATATAGATGGTGTTGTTAATACATTAAAACTATATAAGACAGCTCCTAATCACATTCCACCAGAACAACTTAAATTAGTTGAAGGATATTATGTAGATATTTGTTCATCAAGTAACAAAAGAGTTAGTAATATCGATGCTATGTGTTGGTTAGATAAGTTGTGTCATAAATTTGATTTGAAAATGGTAATAAGTTCAACATGGCGTCTTGGAGATATGGAAGAAGTAAAAGAAGCTTTATATAATTCTGGTCTTTCCAGAGATGTAGAGATTATAGGAAAGACAGAAAGATTGTATACAGATCATTGTCGTGGAGATGAAATAAAACTTTATTTAAACCAGCACAAAGATATAGAAAACTTTGTGATATTTGATGATGATAGTGATATATATAGATTAGATGACCATTTTATCCAAACAAACACTTATGTTGGGATAACCTTCAATGAATATGAAAGAGCTTGTAGAATTTTGGAAAAAAACTAAAAAACACTTGAACAGAAATGGGAAAATGATTTATAATTTATTTACAAAAGAAAGGAAAGGTGAAAAAAATGAAATGGTATGTTAAGATACACGATTTTAATTCAGATACTATCGTAGACTATAATATTTTTAATAGTGTTAGAATGACAGAAGGCATTCAGAAACTATTTGATGAGGGTGTAAGCGATTATGATAAGTTCGTAAAAGACTTGGATAGTTTGTGTAAATATTGTTTTTGGTCTAAGAGTGAATATGAAGTAATGATGAGTGGTTTATTCGATGGACATAAACAATATAAAATTGATGTATATTCACAGCTTGCGATGAATATGAATAACCTTGCTGACTATATTCTTAGGAGTAATATGTAAAAGGTTAAAAATCAAAAAAATTTTTCAAAAAGACTTGCAAAAATCAAGCAAAATATTATATAATTAAATTGTAAAAAAGAAAAGGAAAATTGTTTTTTACAGACAAAATTAGATATGAATAGTATCACGACGGTGATACGCAAGCCCTGAGGCATACATGGCGTTGAATCGGAGTAAGAGTAGAACCAACTCAAACAAAGACAACCCCCAGTATAACAACATGGGAGGAAAAACACCAGCTAATTTTGTCCAACAGATTAGAAATACTCTGTTGAAACGACATAGGGGATATAGTAAAGAATTCCACTCGAGTAAAGCCAATAACCACCTTATCTGTGTGAGGTTTGATATAAACGGAATTGAGGAATCAGGTCGCTACTCCTAAGAGTCTACTGCGGTAGCTGAGCAAGTGGAGTCCTCACTATAGCTGGCCAGTTACTCTATGTTGTCCCAAGAGAGTATTTCAATACTCATGCCGCTTTCTTTGAGATGGTATCCATAGAGCAATCTACGAACATTTGTGCAAGCGAACGGCAAAATTTTCATAGGGGTATAGCTCAGTTGATTAGAGCGATTGCCTTACAAGCAATAGGTCGGCAGTTTGAGTCTGTCTACTCCTACCATAATTTAACAATAAAAAACTTTATATAATAACCGTGGGATTTGCTCCTGAATGTATTTATACATTCGCTGTATAGCTCTTAGCTTTGGCTTTCTTAAGAGCTTCCAGCATTTGGCAACCCGTCCAAAATTCGAGCTGAAAGAAAGGTTAGTGGGGGACGGAATAAGGAGTGTGGAACTTTGCTCGTAAAATTTTCAAAAAAGACTTGATTTGAAATAGCAATTAAGTTTATAATTTAATTACAAAAGTTAAAGAAAAATATAATTGAGCCGACTTGGGTAAAAGCCTGTGGAACTCGGGTTTCTCGTTAAAGGTTATGTTTTTCAAATATGTATTGTAACCCTAATTGACTGAACTACATTACAGTGAACTTAGTAGATTGCATTATGTCATTCGAAATGTTGCCCTGTTGAAGGTCAGGTGAAGTGTTGATGAATAATAGGAGGTCATCATCCAATACTACTTTTGTGTCAAGTGCAGAGTAACTGGTCAGAATCCAGTATCCCATGCAGTCCACGTATACACTATGTATCACAACGGATAGTCGGGATTAGTTTTATATAGTCTATTAAAATACTGCCAATACAGATGTTTCCGCCATAAGAAAGAGGGCTGATAGCTTGGCGATGTCCTCCATCTGTTTACTTCGTGAGGTTGCGAACGAAAATAATAGCCGCCTAGTTGATGGCGTATCAACAGTTTCTGTCCTATGAAGCTTTAAGGAGTGGGACGGTTGTAGGTAGTACTTAGACCTTCCGTGTTTGACTGTGGCTTCGTGAAAGAAACAGTCTAACCAATTTTTGAAAAAAAAGACTTGAAAAGTCTTAGCAACATATATTATAATAAATATATAAATAGGAAAAGAGAAGAGACAAAAGAAGGTGAAAGTTATGCATACGAAAAGAAAAGTATATTTCGTAATAGGAATGTGCGAGGAAGAATTCCAATCTCCATATTTCATATGTAGCAATTATGCAGCTCACAGCTCTAAGGCTCGTGCCAAAGCAGAACTAGAAGCTATCATAAGAGAAGCTAACCAAGACATGGAAGAAATGAATGATCCTACTGTAGATGTAGAGTGGGACGATAATGAAATGGGTATGACATTAACTTTCCCAAATGGCTCACTTGAGCATTACCAAATATATGAAAGAGTAATCAATTACTCACCAGAAGGACGTGAATAGTTCTGCTCGGGAGATTAAAAATCTATCTAATAGACTTCTCCTTATGATAATGTTTAGTCGGTCTTACTTCATTTGCGACGGGTAGCACCCCGACCGTTTAAGGGGTGTCCGCCACAATGTACCAGCTGTAGGGCGAGTTCATTGGTACTGAATGACCGAGTAGAGAAATGGTAGAGTAGCGAAAGGCGGCTGAACATTATTATAAGGATAAGCCTATTAGGTTTATCAAGAGAATTGTTCTAGTTGAAATATAACTAGAAGCGGGGGCCCGAACCCTCCAGCGAGCCGTAGCCAATCGGTGGCTGTGCCAGAGACTGTGGACAAAATTGGCGTTCTCTTAAACCCTGTTTAATTTGTCATAGACGAGCGAAAGGATTTTTGGGTATAATTCCTCTAATCTCAGTAGAACTCTCGTTTATGGACTTGAAAAGGGGTTAAAATGGCACAATCTAATGTTTTACAGATAAAATTATCAAAAAAACTTGATTGATGCTAGCAAAATAGTTTATAATTTAATTACAAAAGTTGAGAAATTATGAAACGAGCCGACAGGGATTAAGCCCTTGTGGAACTCAGGGCTCTCATATTAAGTTTCGTAGTTTCGGAAGCAGATACCCTAGCTGGAGTAAGATAGAGTACCTTGCGTGGAGACAAGTATAAGACCTGTATGGCATCTGGGGCTCACTAGATAGGTTGAGACTTGCTTGAAGTGGAAGATATAAGACAGGTTCTTCCCTGCGTACTTTTGACCAATACAAGAAAGTGGTTCGAATCCACTGCCCAATAAACCATTGAGCGGCTCACCGCAATATGGTAGGGCTAGTTTATGAGCCGAATAAAACCGTATTGGTAAATAATGTGTTAGGTATCCGGTGCCCAGCAGGCCCTTGTGCCAAAGAAGCGGTGAAGACGAAGGGGATAACGCCGCCCCTTGACTAACACACAAAACGAAGAATACAAGCGTTGAGGCTAGAATACAGAGGATCGCACTAGCATCTTCGACTCGTTAGGGGCTGCGAGGTAAAATAAAGAACAGCTTGGCGGGTAGCATAAACTCGTCTAACCTAAAAAATAAAAAAATTGTGAAAAAAGACTTGAAAAGTCCTAGCACAATAATTTATAATAAATATATAAGAAATGAGAAATAATCATTAAGGAAAGGAAAGTGATGTTATATGATTAAAAAGTATTCTTATGAAGTTGAGTTTTTGACAAGAGAATTAAGCCCACATGGCACAAAATACTATGGTGCAAGTGGTGAATGTTCTTTGAAGGAAATGAAGGAAAACTTTAAAGATTTTTTAAAGAAATATAACTATAAAGAAGAACAATTACTGGGGATCGGGCTTGGTATGCAAGGTCTTACTTCTCCTGACGGTTCTAAAATGACCTATGGAAAAATACTGGATTGTACCGGGCTTTCCATCCGGACATTTGCCGACTTCTTTTCTATCCCGTGTAAATTCATCCATGATTCGGAGTGTGCTTCCAACAGTGAACTGTGGGAAAACCCTTCTGTCAAAGACGCCATCTACCTTTCTATCGGCTATCACCTGGGAGGCGCCATCATTATCAACGGAGAGTTGCAAAATGGGCTGACAGGGAAATCCGGCACTTTCGAGCACATGACCCTGGTTCCCGGTGGTCTTGACTGCTACTGCGGAAAGAAAGGCTGTGCAGAATGTTACTGTTCCGGTAATTCCCTGCTGGAAACGGACATGGATCTCGAGGATTTCTTCACAGAAAAAGAGCATGGAAACCCTACATGCCAGAAGAAAT
>OLNN01003233.1_pt1 | contig 10478 bp, 7 predicted proteins | sample 1672141 | NCBI WGS metagenome assembly OLNN01 (sample SAMEA3136652, study PRJEB25190) | human gut metagenome | biome: human gut; feature: human-associated habitat; material: faeces | place: Austria | collected 2013 | reverse complement strand
GGACCGGGACGAAGAGATCGTGGACCGGATCATCGACGCCGTCCTTGACGCCGGGCTGGAAGAAAAGGCCGTGCTCACCTCCTTCGAGTACGGCACCCTCCGCCGGGTGAAGGAGCGGATGCCCCAGATGGCCACCTGCGCCATGACCCTCAGCCCCGAATCCCAGCTCATCCAGCCGGCCACCTTCTGGGAGAAACTGGGCCTCAAGAAGACCGACCCTCTCGTAGAGAAGCTTTCCAGCCCCCAGGCCCTCAGCGAAGCGGCCGCTCTGCTGGAAGATCCCAGCAGTCTGGACGAAGAGAACAGCGTCCTCATCTACTACCTGAAAGACCGTCTCGATTTTCTCTACTCCATCTTCCCCGGCATGAACCTGGCCGAAATTTTGCAGCAGTATTATTATCAGACGGATTTTGTGAACTATGTGGCCCAGTTCGGCTTCCCGGTGGATTACGTCGGGCCGGAGTACCACGCCTTTTTCCGGGACAAAGACCTTGTCCCCAATGCCCACGCCCGCGGCTTCAAGGTCGCGCCCTGGCCGGTGGGCGTGGAGAGCCGGGACGACCTGCGCCAGCTGTTCCGGCTGGACCCGGAGCTTGTGGTCACGAATAAGCCCGAGGTGGCTGTTTCCATCCTTACCGGGCTGGGCCAGTGGGACGAATCATCCAAAGAGGGTTGACAGCCCTCTTTTTTTGGAGCATAATAGTCCTGTATCGAACAGTTTTATGTGAAACAGTTCGGCGTTCGAACATTCACAGCAAAAGTCAAACCAGAAGGATGATACTATGAACCAAGCCTTTGAACCCGCCTGCACCCCCATCGCGCCGCCGTGGGAGGCGCCGCAGGTCATCCCGGCCCAGCTGCGCCGGGTGAACAACCTTATTTTCCGCAAGATCGGCCAGATTGCCCGCACCAATGGCGTGGAGGCCGTGACTCCCATGCACGGCTGGATCATGGAGTATCTTTACCGGCACTCCGAGACCCCGGTGTTCCAGCGGGACATCGAGCGGGAGTTCTCCATCACCCGTTCCACTGTCACCAACATCCTGCAGCTCATGGAGCGCAAGGGCTACATCACCCGCCGGAGCGTGGAGCAGGACGCCCGCCTCAAGCAGCTGGTCCTCACCGAAAAAGGCCGCCAGTTCCACGAGGACACCATGCGGGCCTTCCACCAGACCGATGAATATGTGGCCGGTCTGCTCACCGAAGAAGAGAATACCGAGCTGCTGCGGCTGCTGAATAAACTGTATCTGGGACTAAAGTGAAACAAATATGAACTTTTTCCGAAACTTTGGAAAAAGCATTGACTTTAATATTGTTTTGTATAAAATTGTTCCGTACCAAACAATTTATCAAAGGAGGCTCAAAGTATGATAAAGAAGCTTGCTTCCCATCTGGGCGAATACAAACACGCCGCTATCCTGACGCCGATGTTTGCCGCACTGGAAGCAGTCATGGACATCCTGCTGCCCACCATCATGGCGTTCATCATCGACCTTGGCATTGAAAAGGGCGATATGAACGCCATCGTCAAATACGGCCTACTCACCTTCGCAGTGGCGGCCATCGCCCTGCTGCTGGGCGTTCTGGCCGGCAAGTACGCCGCCGAGGCGTCCACCGGCTTTGCCGGCAACCTGCGCGATGCGATGTATGAGAATATCCAGCATTACTCCTTCTCCAACATCGACAAATTCTCCACCGCCGGCCTCGTCACCCGTATGACCACCGACGTGACCAACCTGCAGAACGCTTTCCAGATGATGGAGCGCATGTGTGTGCGCGCCCCGGTCCATCTGGTGTTCGCACTCATCATGGCGTTCAGCATCGGCGGCCCTCTGGCCCTCATCTTCGTGGTGGCCATCGCCTTCCTGCTGGCCGTGCTGGCAAGCATCATGGTTCCCACCTTCAAAATTTTTGACCGTGTTTTCAAGAATTACGACAACCTGAACTCCTCCGTGCAGGAGAACGTCTCCGCTATCCGCGTGGTCAAGAGCTTCGTCCGCGAGGGCTTCGAGAACGAGAAGTACACCAAAGCCTGCGAGGGTCTGTATCAGCAGTTCGTCAACGCAGAGAGCCGTCTGAGCTTCAACAACCCCGTCATGCTGACGGCTATTTACGGCTGCAACATTGCCCTGAGCTGGTTCGGCGCAAAGTACATCCTGCACGGTGCGCTGACCACCGGCCAGCTGAACGCTCTGTTCGGCTACATTATGAACATCCTGATGGCTCTGATGATGCTGAGCATGGCTTTCGTCATGATCTCCATGTCCGCCGCTTCCGCAAAGCGTATCGTGGAAGTCCTGGACGAGACGACCGACCTTCCCCCCGCCAAGGCTCCCGTGCAGGAAGTCAAGGACGGCAGCATCCGCTTCGACCACGTCACCTTCAAGTACAAGCACGGCTCCGGCCAGCCTGTCCTGAACGACATCACCTTTGACATCAAGCCCGGCGAGACACTGGGCATCATCGGCGGCACCGGCAGCGCAAAGTCCAGTCTGGTGCAGCTCATCCCCCGCCTGTACGACGCCGAGACCGGCACTGTCAGCGTGGGCGGCGTGGATGTCCGGGATTACAATCTCGACGTCCTCCGCCACGAGGTCTCCATGGTGCTCCAGAAGAACGTCCTGTTCTCCGGCACCATCCTCGACAACCTCCGCTGGGGCAGCGAGAACGCCAGCGAGGAAGAGTGCATCCGTGTGGCGAAGCTGGCCTGCGCCGATGAGTTCATCGAGCGCTTCCCGGACAAGTACAACACCTGGATCGAGCAGGGTGGCTCCAACGTGTCCGGCGGCCAGAAACAGCGTCTGACCATCGCCCGCGCCCTGCTGCGCAAGCCGAAAGTCCTCATCCTCGACGACTCCACCAGTGCCGTGGATACCGCCACCGACGCAAAGATCCGGAAGGCGTTCCGTGAGGAGATTCCCGGCACCACCAAGATCATCATTGCACAGCGCATTTCCTCGGTGCAGGATGCCGACCGCATCCTCGTGCTGGACAACGGCCAGATCAACGGCCTCGGCACCCACGAGGAACTGCTGAAGAACAACGCGATCTATCAGGAAGTCTACAACAGCCAGACTCAGGGCGGCGGCGACTTCGACAAGCAGGGAGGTGAGCAGTAATGGCAGAACAGAAAGCAAAAGTCGTCCATGGCCCCGGCCCCCGCGGCATGGGAGGCCCGCGTCCGAAGGTCGAGAACCCGGGCAAGCTGCTCAAACGCATCATGGCAGAGGTGTTCCAGCACTATCTGCCTCACTGCATCCTCGTGCTCATCTGCATCGTGGTCAGCGCGCTGGCCAATGTGCAGGCAAGCCTGTTCCTGCAGACCCTCATTGACGACTATATCATCCCCATGACCCAGCAGCAGGACCCCAGCTTTGCACCGCTGGCCGGTGCGCTGGTGCGCGTCGGCTGCATCTATGTGGTGGGCATCCTCGCTGCATGGCTCAACGCCCGCATCATGGTCAACGTCACCCAGGGTACCCTGCGCAACCTGCGCACCCAGCTCTTTACCCACATGGAGAGCCTGCCCATCAGTTACTTTGACACCCATCCGCACGGCGACATCATGTCCGTCTACACCAACGATGTGGATACCCTCCGCCAGATGCTCAGCCAGAGCATCCCGCAGCTGGTGTCCAGCGCCATCACCATCGTTTCCGTCTTTGCCAGCATGTGCATGCTGAGCTGGCAGCTCACCATCGTCACCATGCTGATGGTAGCCCTGATGCTCTTCTGCTCCAAGAAGATCACCCAGCAGAGCGGCAAGTACTTCATCGCACAGCAGCGCGACCTCGGCAAAGTGAACGGCTACATCGAAGAGATGATGGAAGGCCAGAAGGTCGTTAAAGTCTTCACCCACGAGCAGAAGGCCCTCGAGGGCTTCCGCGAGCTGAACGACAAGCTCAAGGACAGCGCCAAGCAGGCCAACAGCTTCGCCAACATCATGATGCCCGTCAACGCTCAGCTGGGCAATATCAGCTACGCCATCTGCGCTCTGGTGGGTGCAGCCATGGCCGTCACCGGCATGGGCGGCGTCACGCTGGGTACTGTCATGGCGTTTCTGTCCCTGAACAAGAGCTTCAATATGCCCATCAGCCAGGTGTCCATGCAGGCCAACAGCATCATCATGGCACTGGCCGGTGCAGAGCGCATCTTCAAGATGATGGATGAGCCCAGCGAGACCGATGAGGGCTATGTCACCCTCATCAACGCCAAGTACGACAAGGACGACAACCTCGTGGAGGCCAACGAGCGCACCGGCATCTGGGCCTGGAAGCACCCCCACCATGACGGCCCCACCACTTACCACAAGCTGGAAGGCGACATCACCTTTACGGACGTCGATTTCGGCTATGTGCCGGGCAAGACCGTCCTGCACGACATCAACCTCTATGGCCGTCCGGGCCAGAAGATCGCCTTCGTCGGCTCCACCGGCGCCGGCAAGACCACCATCACCAACCTTATCAACCGCTTCTACGACATCCAGGACGGCAAGATCCGGTACGACGGCATCAACATCCATAAAATCAGGAAAGCCGACCTCCGCCGCTCTCTGGGCATTGTGCTGCAGGATACCCACCTGTTCACCGGCACGGTCATGGAGAACATCCGCTATGGCCGTCTGGAGGCCACCGACGAGGAGTGCATCGCCGCAGCCCGTCTGGCCAACGCCGACGGCTTCATCAAGCGCCTGCCCGAGGGCTACAACACCATGCTGACCGGCGACGGTGCGAACCTGTCGCAGGGCCAGCGTCAGCTGCTGGCCATCGCCCGCGCAGCCGTTGCTGACCCGCCGGTGCTCATCCTCGATGAGGCTACTTCCTCCATCGACACCCGCACCGAGGCTCTGGTGCAGCGCGGCATGGACGGCCTGATGTATGGCCGCACCAGCTTCGTCATCGCCCACCGCCTCTCCACTGTCCGCAACGCAGACTGCATCGTGGTCCTGGAGCAGGGCCGCATCATCGAGCGCGGCAGCCATGACGAGCTCATCGCCAAGAAGGGCAAGTATTACCAGCTCTATACCGGTAATCTGGCCGAGAACTAAAGAATAACGCAAAGAGGCCCCGGCAGCAGCTGCCGGGGCCTCTTTGCGTTATATCAATCCAAATCGTGCTTCTTACAGAACTTCCTGCTCACCCAGTACATCCCGGCCCAGATAGCGAGGGCGAGGATGAGATACACCGGATTTTTCAGCGAGCTGACCAGCGACTGGCCGAAGAGAGCCATCATGGCCACCATAACGGCCTTGCCCGCCAGAAGGGTGAGCAGATAGCGCTTCTCGTCAAAATCCGAGATACCAAAGGCCAGATGCAGGAACGACGTGGGCGTAAAGGGCAGGACGGCCAGCATGAAGAGGCTGGCCGTGTCCACATGGCTGACCCACTGCTGGGCCTTTTTCAGCTGTTCGGAGCGAGAGGCCAGCTTCCAGAAAAAGCGTTTGACCACCCGCCGCCAGAATAAAAACACCACCGTGCCGCCTGCGGCCACACCGAGCCAGCTGTAGACGAAGCCAAGAAATCCGCCGTGGGCCGCGATATTGAGGGCCACGATGGCGATGAGGGGCAGCGGCGGAAAAATGGATTCCAGCATCGCCAGCAGGATAGGGACCAACGGCCCCAGCCCTTCAAAGCCCTCTAACAATGCCTCCCAGAATTCCAGCGTACCCAGCTGGTGGAGCCAGTCGATGAGCGTCGTTTCCATCGTGCTCGTACCATCCCTTTCGTTTCTGCCTGATGTTTCTTCTTAGTATATCCAGCATCTATGACCGGGATATGAACAAAATCTGAGCATTTTTGCCTTTTTCTTCCTGTCTCTCCTTACAATATGAAACAGCGTTGTTCTTTCCTGCACGATATTTTATTCTTCTGCCTCAGAAGATGTGCCGGGCGGCCTCTGCTTCGGCGGCCTGCCGTTCGGCCTTGAGGCGCTGACGCTCCAGATACTGGGCCTTCTGCTTTTTCCAGCGGACCAGGCTTGCATCGTCCGGCATCTGGACGCAGCGGGCGAAGGCCCAGTGCAGGCCGTCCCGGCGCGACATCCGGTATTTCTGGAACACGCCCCGGCCGGCCTCACCGCCCCGGCCCTTACAGACGGGACACTGGGACAGCGTGTACCAGCCGCTGCTCCCTTTTTTCAGCCAGACGTCATCCGGCTGCAGGGCCGTGCCACAGACCGGGCAGGCCATCGTGCCGATGACGGGGTCCAGCTTCCACATAGACTGGTCCAGATAGCCTTGGAAGACCCTGAAATCCCGGTAGTCGCCCGGCGTGGGGCAAAGGCTCTGGCGCAGGGTGTCCTCCTCGCTGGGGTAAGCGGCCAGTCCGGCCCGCAGGTCGAGCATACGGCAGAGGTCGGCGGTATAGAGGGTGTCGGACAAAGCGTCGTGGAAGGGGCGTTCCAGCGGGATGCCCATCCGGGTGACGACATTTTCCAGCTTCATCCCCTCGCCTTCCTTGCGGGGGTACTCCCGCAGAAAGAGCTGCTGCAGGTCGTACCAGACCGTCGGGCGGCTCTCGTCGAGATTGCAGAGGAAAAGGTTCTGCTTGAGCACCGGCACGTCATCCATGCCCCACTCGGCGAACTCGGCGTCTGGGCCGCACCACTTCATAAAGCGGCGGAGGCCCTGGATGATGGGTTCGCCCTTGTCGAGGTCCTCCTGCGTCAGACCGGTGACTTTGGCGATGTGGTGCTGCAGGCAGCGGAAAATGCGGGGACGCAGGTGGATGGAGAAGGTATCCAGCACGTTGGCGTCCTCGTCGATCTTGACGGCGCCAATTTCAATGATCTCCCCTCGGAGCGTCTGCTGGACGCCGTGATAATTAAAGATAAACGGCTGATAGCCGATGTTCCACTCCAAATCGAATAAAACTAAGTTGCGCGGCATTTGTGTCTGGTATCCTTTCAAAAAATAAACTTCTCAATGGCCTCAGCCACGCCGTCATGGTTGTTGTCGGCGACGGTCACATAGTCCGCTGCCTCCTTGACGGGGGGCTCTGCATTCTGCATGGCCACACCCACGCCGGCAAAGCGTATCATAGAGCGGTCATTGAGGCCGTCGCCGCAGGCCATGAGGTTGTCGCGGGTCAGCCCCCTGCTTTCCAGCAGACTGCCGAGGCTCACGTCCTTGGCGACCCCCAGCGGCACAGCCTCGATGAAGAAGGGGCTGGACGGGTAGAGGTCGATCTCGCCCGCAAACTGTTTCCGGCCTGCCTCCAACACCTCGTCGCGGCGGGCGGGGTCGAGGGTAATGAGCATCTTGCAGATGGGATAATCCACATAGGCGGCGAGGTCCTCCACCTTCTGCATGGGCAGCTTGCAGGTAAAGCACTCCTTCAGCGCCCACTCGTCCTCGGGACTTTCGGTGACGACGCCCTGCTTATTATAGGTAATGATGACCACGCCCTGCTCCCTGGCGAAGGCACAGAGCTGCGGCACATACTTTGCATCCAGCTGCTTGCGGTAGAGCGTCTCGCCGGTGGCACAGTCGATGATGGCACCGCCGTTATACGAGAGGATGCAGCCGCCCTTTTTATCCAGTCCCAGCTCCTTTGCCAGCGGCATGATGCCTGCCGTGGGACGGCCCGAGGCCAGCACGATGGTCACACCCTTGGCAGCAGCTGCATCCAGCGCTGCGCGGGTGGCGGGGGTGACGACCTTCTGGTCATTGGTCAGGGTGCCGTCGAGGTCGAGCGCCAGCACACGAATATCTTTCTTTTCCATATCCAGCCTCACTTATTTTTACAGGCCGGAACGTCCCGGCCCTGTCGATTTTATCGCATACTTTTTTATTGTACAATGAATGCACCTCTCAGCGCAAGACTCTTTGTTATATTTCTTCGGCACTTTGGAGTTTGTTTGAAAATACAAACTGTAGTTTGTACCAAAAAACACGTAAAGATAGACATTTCTAACTACTTATCGTAAAATGTTAGCAGATATTAACATCATCAAAATCCCTTGAAATTTCCAAAAACCGCGTTATAATAACGGCAGAAACACTTATCCCATGCCCTTTGGGGGTACATGAGGGAATAAAAAGGAAGGTATACTACTATGGTCGATATTAAGAAGATTGCTCTGTTTGCTGCCGGCACCCTGTTCGGTTCCGCTGGTTTCAAGCTGCTGTCCAGCAGCGATGCCAAGAAGGTCTACACCCAGACCGCCGCTGCTGTCCTGCGCATGAAGGACTCCACCATGGAGACCGTCAGCAAGGTCCAGGAGCAGGCCGGTGACATCCTCGAGGATGCAAAGGCCATCAACGAGGCCCGCGCTGCCAAGGCTGAGGCTGAGGTCATCGAGGACGCTGCTGAGGCAGAGACCACCGAGACCAACGAGTAATTTTGCAGTCTCTGAGCCGCCTGCGGGCGGCTCTTTTTATGGTTATTTTTTGCAATACGCAGAGGATATTCTGATATGAAATGTACTATTCTTCATGAGAGCCGCGGCCGTCTGCGGGTACACGTCTGCAATGTGCGGATGACCCTGCACCGGGCCGATGTGCTGGAAGCCTATCTGAACCACCACGACGCTGTGAGCAAGGCCAAGGTCTACGAGCGGACGGGCGATGTGGTGGTGTGTTACACCGGCTCCCGCAAGGACGCCGTCGCCGCCCTGAGCACCTACCGTTTCGATGACCCCGAACTGGACGCACTGGTCACCAGCGCCGACAGCCGCCGCATCAATCAGGAATATCAGGAAAAGATGTATAACCTCGTGGCAGGCCGGGTGCTGCGCAAGCTGTTCCTGCCCGCCCCGCTCAACGCCGCCTACACCGTGTTCCGCTCCATCGAGTTCCTCTGGAAGGGCGTGTGCTGCCTGTGGCGCCGCAAACTGGAAGTCGAGGTGCTGGATGCTTTGAGCATCGGCGTTTCCATCCTGCGGGGCGATTTCGCCACCGCTGGCTCCGTCATGTTCCTGCTCAACGTCGGCTCCCTGCTGGAGGAGTGGACCCGCAAGAAGAGCCTCGACGACCTGGCCCGCAGCATGGCCCTGAATGTCGATAAGGTCTGGGTCCGCGCACAGGGCACCGAAGTGCTCATGCCGCTCACCAAGGTCCACCCCGGCGATGAGATCGTCGTCCGCTCCGGCAACATGATCCCGCTGGACGGCACTGTCATCGAGGGCGAAGCCATGGTCAACCAGTCCGCTCTGACCGGCGAGTCTATGCCGGTGCGCAAGACCATCGGCGCCACCGTCTACGCCGGCACTGTGGTGGAAGAGGGCGAGTGCGTCCTGACCACCAAGGCCGAGGGCGGCGCAAACCGCTACGACAAGATCGTGGCCATGATCGAGGAGTCCGAGAAGCTGAAGTCCAGCACCGAGAACCGTGCGCTGGCTCTGGCCGACCGTCTGGTCCCCTGGTGCCTCGGTGCTACCGTCGTCACCTACGCCCTGACCCGGAACGCCACCCGCGCCATCTCCTGCCTGATGGTCGATTTCTCTTGCGCCCTCAAGCTCTCCATGCCGCTGGCCGTTCTTTCTGCCATGCGCGAGTGCGGCGCAAGCCATATCACCGTCAAGGGCGGCAAGTACCTCGAGACCCTGTCCAAGGCCGACACCATCGTCTTCGACAAGACCGGCACCCTGACCCGCGCTACCCCCAAGGTGGTCAAGGTCGTTCCCTTCTCCGGCTGCAGCGAGAGCGAAGTTTTGCAGCTGGCCGCCTGCCTCGAGGAGCACTTTCCCCACTCGATGGCCAATGCTGTCGTCCGCGAGGCCAAAGAGCGCGGCATCTCCCACGAAGAGATGCACTCCGAGGTGGAGTATATCGTGGCCCACGGCATCGCCAGCCGCGTCAGCGGTGAGCGGGTCGTCATCGGCAGCCACCACTTCGTCTTTGAGGACGAGCACTGCACCATCCCCGAGGACGAGCGCGAGAAGTTCGATAACCTCGAGCCGGAGTATTCTCACCTCTATCTGGCCGCTTCGGGCCGTCTGGCCGGCGTCATCTGCATCGCCGACCCGCTGCGTCCGGAAGCTTCCCGCGTGCTGCGCGCTCTGCGCGGCCTCGGCATCACCAACACTGTCATGATGACCGGTGACAGCGAGCGCACCGCCGCCGCCATCGCAAAGCAGGTGGGTGTGGACCAGTTCTTCGCCGAAGTCCTGCCCGAGGACAAGGCTGCTTTCGTCCAGAAGGCCAAGAGCGAGGGCCACACCGTCGTGATGATCGGCGACGGCATCAACGACTCCCCCGCCCTCTCTGCCGCTGACGTCGGCATCGCTATCAACTCCGGCGCTGCCATCGCCCGCGAGATCGCAGACGTGACCATCAAGGCCGACAGCCTCGAGGAGCTGGTCATCCTCAAGACCATCGCCAACTCCCTGCAGCGCCGTGTCAGCGCCAACTACCACTTTGTGCTGACCTTCAACTCTGCCCTCATCGCGCTGGGGGCAATGGGCATCCTGCAGCCTGCGTCTTCTGCCATGCTGCACAACCTCTCCACCATCGGCATCAGCCTCAAGAGCATGACCAA
>OLNN01003231.1_pt1 | contig 10484 bp, 15 predicted proteins | sample 1672141 | NCBI WGS metagenome assembly OLNN01 (sample SAMEA3136652, study PRJEB25190) | human gut metagenome | biome: human gut; feature: human-associated habitat; material: faeces | place: Austria | collected 2013 | reverse complement strand
GCAGATCGCACATCTCCGCATTCCCCACAAAAAAGCTCTGGACATGGTAGATGGTCCCATCCTCCGTGACCATATCCGCATGGTCGGGGACCGGCAATCTTTTGGGGCAGAGCCGTAAAACATCCATGTTCTGTTTCTTCTGAGTTTTCATATTCGCAATTCCTCCGTATTCGCCGTGTGTGGCACAGCAGCCCGCCGCAGTCAAGGAACCGGCTTTGCCTCGCTGCGCGTCCTTGACAGCGCCGTTCTGCCGTGCAGGTGAGTAACCAAGGCGGCAAGGCCGCCCTTTGCCAAAAGGCTTCGACTGGTTCTAATTCTGATTACATGGCACGCTCCTTCCCGCTGGCAGGGAGGGCGGACGGAGGAAAAGAAAAGAGCCGCATGACGGTAAAAAATCTTCCCATACCGACTACACAGAAATCCACGCGGATTTCTGCGTTCATGCGGCATTAGGAAGACTTCGCTTCGTCAGCGGCTCCACAGCACAGCTACTTTATTTGGTTGATTTCAGTATATCAGGAACAGGCGTTCGAGTCAAGGTTCCAAACGAAAAAAGTGTTCGTGTCCGCGCAAAATTTACGAAGGCATAGGCTTTGGACTGGGATTCGAGAGAACAGCAAGCACAGCAAGTGTATGTACACTTGCAGAAAAACGGTGCTTGCGATACCGGAGTGACTTGCTGATTAGCAAGCACATCCGGTGTGGCCACACACCGGAAAAATGGCGCTCCGGGCTGTCTGCCGAAGTGCCATTTTTCTATTTTGGGAGTGTCCCAAACCCTTTATTTTTACTATAACTATAATTTTGACGGAAGTGCATCTATTGTTTTTTGCCAATTATCAACACCCATTTTTGATTAAAAAAGATGTCATTGTTTTTGAGATATGGAGAAAAGCCGGTTTTGTCATTACCAGTTACATCTGCCCGCATACGCTGTCTGATTTTTTCACGAATTAAGTCTGGTGTCCTCGTAAGGGCAAGCCAGTTTTCCAAACGCTGCGGCATTTCCGTTGTTTCGCATTTTTCTATGGCAAGGCCATGTGTTTCAAACAGGCTTAGCATTTCTGTCTTGCTTAGATTTTTTACATGGGACGGGTCGCGCTGAGTTTCAATTTCATCTTCTGTTTTCCGCAGCACTTCATCAGCGGCTTCCATATCTATCATTACCAACTTGCCGCCGGGTTTTAGTACCCGAACCATTTCAGAAAAAACAGCGGTTACATCTGTAAAGTGGTGGAAAGCAAGGCGTGAAAATACAATATCAAAGCTATTGTCCAGAAAAGGAAGTTCCTCCGCATATCCTTTCACAAAAACTATATTGCCTAAATGTTCTTTGTCGGCTTCCTGATGTCCAATCTGCAACATGGGAACCGTTGCGTCCAGACATACGACTGTCTGTACTAATGGCGCAAAGGAACGGCCGCAGGCACAAGTCCCGGCAGCTACTTCCAAAAGCGTGTTTTCCCTGCATGGCGCAACGCAGGAAATCGTGTAATTCAAATATTCCTCCTTTGTGAAATTGACGGATTTGCTCTCAAAGTTCGGGGCTTGTAGTTCAAAGGAGCGATTAATTTTTTCTATGTTCTCTGGTTTCATAAAGCGGTTCCTTTCTTTGGCGTGAAAAGGGATTCCATATCTGCCTTTTCCAACTGCAACAATTTTATCTTTTTATCTATTCCCCCGGCGTAACCTGTTAGGCTTCCGTTTGTGCCTACGACACGATGACAGGGAACAATGATTGAGATTTCATTATGACCTACCGCGCCACCTACGGCCTGTGCTGACATACGCGGCAGACCTCTCTTTGCGGCGATCTGCTTTGCAATTTCGCCGTATGTCATAGTCTGGCCGTATGGAATGGTACAGAGGATTTTCCATACCTCATTCTGAAAGTCTGTGCCTGTGAAATGAAGCGGCACAGTAAAGTCCGGCTCTTTCCCCGAAAAGTAAATGTCAAGCCAATGTTTTACTTTTTCAAAAAGGGAAATTTCTTTTTCCTCATGCTCTTTGTCCAGATAAAGGGCAAAATATTTCTGCCCCTCAAACCATAATCCAGTTAAGCCAATATCATCTGCGGCTAAAAGAATATTGCCAATGGGGGAACCATAATGACTGGTGTACTGCATTATCAGCCCTCCAATTCAAAATACTGATTAGAGTCCTGTGGAGCCTGTGCGCGTTCCGTGTCCGTGTAGGAACGGATTTCGGAGCAGACCGTAATTTTATAACTCTCAAACAGTTTTTCCCGTCCCTCTTTCTGGCTCATGCGGTGCTGCATGGCGTTTCTCCAACGCTCTATGGCGGCCTCGTCCGTCCATATATTCATGGACAACAGCTTGCCGTCCTCATTCAGACTGGAAAACCGCTCTGCCCGGACAAAACCCTCAAATCCGGCAAGCAAGGGCTTCAACATAGCTGCAAGGTCAAGGTATTTCTTCATTCCAGCCTTTGTGGGCTTCACTTCAAACAAAACAATAATGTTTGCCATTTTTTACTTCCTCCTATTTTTAGCTTGCACCGTTTACAAGGGCGGTAGCCGTTTTTCAAGGCTTCTTCCAAAGCATCAAAGAACACCATGTTCTTCTCTAATGGTGTGCGTGATGAACAGGACGGGCAGCAAACAATTTTCGTAGATTTTACTGCAACAAAAAATTGTCCGTCATACCGTTTTTCCTTGTTTTTGACTGCCTTTATCTTTTCTTCTCGTTCCACGGCTTCCTCCTTTCTTCGGCGCATAGTCTTTCATGCCGGGAATAGCCCCGCCCGCAACAGCCCACAAATACAAACTGGCAACGCTGCAATAAGGGCTGAACCGCCTGCGGTATTTTTCAAACAGCTTGCGGTCTATTGTCCTGTGGTGGTAGACCATACGCAGCCCGCGCTGGATTGCCAGATCGTCAAAGCTGAATATGTTAGGCCGCTGCAAGCAGAACAGCAAAATCATTTCCGCTGTCCATACGCCGATTCCTTTCAAAGAAGCCAGCGCCTTGATTGCTTCGTTGTCTGGCAACTGGGAAATTTCCTGTAAAGCAAATTTCCTGGTCTTTACTTTTTCAGCAAAATCTTTGATATATTCAGCTTTTCGGAATGTCATTCCAAAAGACTGCAACGTATCTATATCGGCTGCCGAAATGCTCTCTGCGTTCACTTATCCAAACTGCGCTTTCATTCTCGCCCATATTGTTGCCTGCGCCTTTGTCGATATTTGCTGGCCGATGATGTGATGTACCACGGAAGAAAACAGGTCGGTATCTACCTCGCGGTCAACGTGGCCGATTTTTTCAATGACTTCACGCAAACGCTCGTCTTTGGTTTTCAGATATTCTACTTCGCGCTCGGCATAGTAGAAATACAATTCGCACACCTCCTGTTGTCTTGACTTTTTTATTCCCTTGCACTATGATTTTATCACAAAGAAATGCTGTGTGATATTAAAAAATCGCCGGATATTATCATAATATTCCCAAAGGAGAACAGAAATGGATTTGGATAGAGAACAATATATCAACTCGGTCAATTTGAACATTGACACGGATTTTCCCTACCTTGTCCTCGATGTTATCAATGACAATTCTTTTCCCAGAAATCCCGGATTTCATGTTATGCACTGGCATGAGGATCTGCAATTCATTTTGGTGCTGGAAGGTACAATAGAGGTGCAGACACTTGATACCTCGGTTCTGATTCACACCGGAGAGGGATTGTTCATCAACAAGAATGTGGTACATGATGTACGGCGGCTGGAAAATTGTCATTACAACAGTTTCCTCTTCCCAGCTTATTTCCTCGAATTTTATGCCGGAAGTCCAGCAAAGGATTTTGTAGACAGCGTGACATCAAATGACCGAATGGCCTTTATCCATTTTACAACCGCCCTTGACTGGCACAAAGAAGTCATAGCGCAGTTAAAGAAGTTGGTTCAGATTGAGAAGAACAAGACCGACTTTTATGTGTATGAAATTTTAGTGCAGCTCTCCTTGCTATGGCTGGTTATGAGGAAACACGTTACACTTCCGCAGGAACAGAGGGAAAGCATAGTCCGGCTCCGTATGCAAAAAATCCTCCGTTTCATCGAAGAACACTATGCGGAAGATATTACATTGTCTGACCTATCCATGAGCGCCAATATCAGCAAATCAGAATGTTCCCGCTGTTTCAAACTGAGCATGAATACCACGCCCTATAAGTATCTGACAGAATACCGGCTCTCAAAAGCCGCGCAGCTTTTGAAAAAGACGAATGAACCTATCGGAAATATTGCCGTTGCTGTTGGGTTTCATCAAATGAGCCATTTTGGAAAGTGCTTTAAAGAAAAAACGGGCTGTTCTCCAAAGGCTTATCGGGAAATGGAAAATAACTCTTAACATTTGGCATGACAATGAATCGCAGAAAGCCATCATCAAGATTGATAGATTGATATTTAATTAGATTGTTACTTGATTCTTTGATATTTCTTTATTTAGTATTTTATTGTGCGGGATTTTCCCCGTGTGGTTTTTCCGTGTGTGGATTTGCCACATCTGGATTATCCATATGTGGATATTCCCCATGTGGAGGGACGGAGAAACACCGGATTTGCGCTCTGAGCGGCGTTTCCCTATGCGGGAATATCCGGATATGGCAAGCCCTTCAAAAGCCGCTTACAGCGAAAGAAAATGCCCAAAATCGACCTTTATCCTGACAGTAAATCGTCCTATCTATCCACCTATTTAAGTCAAAGAAAACCGCCTGTTCCTTAGACCGTTTCGCTCGGCCATAGGGACAGGCGGTTTGGATTTTCTGATTGCTTACGCACTGATGATTTTTTGTCATTCTTTATTCAAGGTTGTCATTGAACAAGTTTCTGAAAGGGGTAAAATCATTATCGCCTTTGTCGCTGTCTACGCCGTCATTGATTGCGATATAGCGAATATCACGCTCGGCAAAGAAACTTTCGGTGTAATAGCCAACTTTCAGATAATCACGCCCCATGCGGGACATATCCTTTACGATAACCGTCTTGACCTTTCCGGCTTCCGAAAGTCCTATCATTTCATTCCAACCGGGTCTATCGAAAGTCACGCCTGAAACGCCGTCGTCAATGAAAAATGTAGGATTAGGGAAACCGTTGTCCATTGCGTATTTGAGCAGGATTTTCTTTTGATTTGCTATACTGTTACTCTCTCCGTCTAAAGCGTCCTCTTGACTTAAACGGGCATATAAAGCGGTAATGTTGTCGGGATAATTTTTTGCTGTCATGTTGTTCATTCCTCCTGTAATGAACGCCCGACAAACAGGTTGCTATTCTCATTATAGCGGACTTCTTTTTCTTTGTCAGTAGGCGTTTTGCCGGATTCTGCTTTTATGAGCCGTTCCATTTTGCTATAAAGCGGTTCGGAGCCACCGCAAATCGTTGACACCTCAAAAATTGTACCGCCGATTTTGTAAATAACTGTTTCATGCAGCGGATTGCCCTTTTTTGGCAATAACTCGGTATGTTTTGTATCTCGTTTCTTTTCCATTCCTTTCTCGTCCTTTCTTTACTTTGTAATGTGATAAGTTTCGTAGCAAGCATAGGAAAGGGGTACCCTTTCCGTAAAATCGTCCGTTTTCTGTCTGCCGACAGCGGCGATTTTTGCTTGTTGGGAAGTTTCCCAAACCCTCTGTTTTTTCTCTTCACTACCTACTACACCGCACAAGGCGGTTTTGCCGAAGTTTTACATGTAAAATTTTTAAAATAATTTCTTATGTCCTGTTACGCCGGATAGAGAAGGAAGCCAATGTTTACTTAACAGTAACTAAATATGGAGCTTTGAGCCGCAGGACGATTGACAACACATATGGGAATCGCTATAATTATTTTGTAATAAGTTTTCAGAAAGGGTGAGTACAATGTTATTCGGGAAATTTTGCATTGAATACAGCTCCGCACAATTTGATATTTCAAAACATTGTACGGAGCCTAAAAGACACGAGAACATTTATATTTAAGCTTGCTCCAACATAACCTTATCGTGTGGGGCTTTGTTCGCGTGTATATATCATTATGATGTTCGGGCAGTAGGCAATGTTTTGTCTGCTGCCTTTTGTTATGCAGAGGGCGCACTGTATCGTGGCTACCCTCTGCTTTTTTTATTCAGAAAGGACTTTGAGAAAATGAAAGAAGAACAGAATTTAACAACAGGAAGCGTACCGAAGAAGCTGATTATATTTGCATTTCCTCTATTGCTTGCTAATCTTTTGCAATCTTTTTATAGTATTGTAGATATGCTTGTTGTTGGAAATATCGTAGGGGAAACAGGTCTTGCAGCAATCAGCAATGCGTCTATGATAAGTTTTATTATCAATTCAATTTGTATCGGCGTAACAATGGGCGGTACCGTTTTAATCGCTCAATATAAGGGAGCAAATGATGAACAAGGACAAAGTGAAACAGTTGGAACACTATTCGCAATATCCCTTATCGCTTCATTTATCGTAACGATAATAGGATTGATTGTATATAAGCCGCTTTTTCATATTTTGAATGTTCCTGCGGCTTCTATGCAAGCCGCTTGCGAATATATGAAAATCATCTGCTGCGGCACTATATTTGTGTTTGGTTACAATGCAGTTTGCTCTATTATGAAAGGCTTTGGGGATTCAAAAAGTCCTCTATATTTTGTGGCGATTGCGACGGTTGTAAACATCATATTAGACCTGATTTTAGTCGACCCCTTTAACATGGGAACGGCAGGAGCCGCCTATGCAACTATTTTTTCGCAGGGCGTTTCTCTTTTTATATCAGTCATTCACCTGAAAAGGAAAAAGTTTGTCTTTGATTTTAAGATAAAGCACTTCGCTATCCAATCGGATAAACTGATAACTGTTTTAAAAGTCGGATTACCTACCGCTATCCAAATGGTAATTGTCAATATATCGTATCTTCTAATTACAGGAATGCTCAACTATTTTGGCGTATCTGTTGCCGCAGCGTCCGGTGTAGGTCTTAAGGTCAATACATTTGCAGGTATGCCCTGTTGGGCAATCGGACAGGCTGTTACTGCTATGGTCGGGCAGAATGTAGGGGCAAACGATATAGAGCGTGTGAGAAAAACGACGAAAATTGGATTGTATTTGAATGTATCGGTTACTTTGATTGCCATTATCATTGTGCAATTATTTGCGGAACAAATCATCATGTTATTTGAGCCGGAAAGCCAGGAGGTTATAAAAGACGGCGTTCTATATCTGAGAATGTGTTGCGGTATTAACAGTCTGATTTATGCAGCCATGTACACATTTGACTCTTTTGCTATCGGAATAGGCTCCGCAAACGTCGCCATGATAAACGCGTTTTTGGACGCAGTATTTGTCCGATTGTCTGTAAGTTGGATTTTGGCATTTGTCATTCATATTGGATTTACAGGTGTCTATATCGGTCAAGCTGTTTCTCCTGTATTGCCTGCAATTGTCGGATTGATATATTTCAAAACTAATTCATGGGAGAAGAAAAAGCTGATACATTATGCGGAAGGGAGCGTGGGGCAGCCATGAAGCAAGCAGAATGGCTATTATGCCCTATATGCCATAATAAAACCCGCATTAGGGTACGGGAAGATACTGAACTAAAGAATTTCTTACTTTACTGTCCTAAATGCAGGAATGAAGTTTTAATCAATTTAAAAATGAAACATATATCCGTTATCAAAGAGCCGGACGCATAGACGCAGAGCCGATAACACGCAGAGTAAAAATGCGGTTATCGGCTCCTTTTTTAATTGTGAGGAGGTCTATGGTGTTTTTTTCCAATCATTACGACATCTTAAAAAAAGACGAATCTTTGCAACGGGATATTGCGCCCATAAAGATGAACTTATAAATCATTTAATATGTTCTGATAACTCATATTGTACAAGCCCCCATGTGGTTTTCAATTTAGACGCTTGTTCCCCCTATTGGGAAGAAAGGGGGTGAGTTAGATGATTTATTCAGAAGAATACAAGGAGCATATTGAATACACATTTGCCGCTTTTTGTAAAGTCGTTCTCCATAATGCGGCAATTACTGCTTACCGTGACTTCGGACGGAAACAGAAACGGGAAGTATCACTTGAATACTTGATGTCTGAAACGTCGTTTGAACCGTTTACAACGGACACTTATTTTGAGCAATACGACCGACCTACTGTCTTTGTTGCAAAAGGGCAAAAAATTGTTGTCGCAAGTAAGCGGTTAGCCGACGCACTATCAAAATTGACTAAGCAAAGACGCAATGTTTTGTTTCTGTACTTTTTCTTCGGTTATACCGACACTCAAATCGGAAAAGAGTATGGAAGAAGCAGAAGTACAGCGAATTACTGGAAATTAGCGTCATTAAAGCAGCTACGAAAAGAAATGGAGAGATTAGAGCATGAGAAACAAGAAGTTGATACCTTTTGAAGTCATTGAAAAGGCTGTCGCCGGAGAGCCGAAAGCGATTGACATAGTTTTGAAACATTATAGCCCACGCATTAAGTATCTGTCCAAATACAGAGGGCATATCAATGATGATATTCAAGAACATTTGAAAGCACAACTTATTAAAGCTATCCTGCAATTCCGTTTTGACAGATAGCAAGTAGCAAAGCCAGAGAAAGCCGTCAAGGATAAACTTCGCGCTTCGCGTCCTTGACGGTTTTCCCTGTCCTTGCTGTTGGGCAACTAAGAGAGCGCAATCGGGTAAACCTGCTTACGCTCTCAATTCAGTATGGTATGTTACGGAGTAGAAGGAAAAAAGTCTTTGATTTATGCGGCTTGCCGAGAGTGTACAAACGTAAGGCAAGGGTTTTATATTCATATCCTCAAAATAGCGTTTTTTACTGCGTAACAAAATACCTATCTTTAAAATTATATTTCTTCAATACCACCCTTGACGTTCTTTTTCCATATCCTCAAAGTAATCATCATAATAGTGGTTAGTTTTGGTGGGATATTTTTGGTTCAAATATTGAGCAAATTGTAACTGTACAAGGTCATCATATTCATTACTATGATTGAAACTATATTTTTGCAGATACTCCATTTTTTTCTCCGCCGCTTCTTTGCTTAGTCCAAAACATTCTACTAAAAATGGAACATTGATAGAATATCCTCGTTGGGATATGGCTTTAATTAAAATATTGGGGGCATTCGCTTGTGCGGCAAAGAAATGTGCTTCAATTTCTTCTTGTTCACTATGCTTTTTATGTCCACATTTAATATGTCCAATTTCATGCCACAAAGTATGTTTCATTCGAGGACCATATTTTTCTTTGTTATATAAAATTAGTGTAACGTGGGGGCGTAACCCTTTAAGAAGAAAAGCATCTTCTAATTCATGTCCAAGTGTTATTTTTTCAATAGGTAGCCCGGTTTTTTTAGCATACTTTTGATAGCTACTAATTATAACATCTTTACATCTGATTTTTTTAGCAGGTATAGGAAATTCATGTATATCAAGTTCTAATAATGTTAAATACGCTAAGGAGGTAATTTTCGCCCAGTCGTAACGCATAATCAATCCTCCTCATCGTCGTCATCATCAAGAAGAAATCTATCAATGGTATCATTAAATATTTTATATGCTTCTGCTCGTTTCTCCTCTGATAATTCTCCTGTTTTACGTGCTATTATAACAAACTCCTCAGGTATTTCGCTATATCCACATTTTGTTAGCAATAATGCTTTGTCAATCTTTAAAGCATTAGCAAGTTTTTCAAGAGTTTTTAAGTCAGGTGTTACCAAATCTGCTTCAAGCCGGCTGATTGTTGAGTTAGTTACGCCAGCTAATTCAGCTAGTTTTCTTTGACTAATTGATTTCTGTTCTCTTAAATGGACGAGATATTTTCCAAATGAATTTTCCATATGAACACTCCTTTCAAAAAGAGTATAACATGACCATTCCACAAAAGCAACAAAAGGTGTTGCATTTAAGGAACAAATGTGATATACTATTGTTGCACAGATGGAACGGTAGTTGTATAAAAAAGACAACAGATTATGATTCGCACTCACTCTCTGTTGCCCTCTCTAACGGCACTTTCATAAGAATTTAGCACCAACTTCCTGTACTTATTTTAACATTTTAGTACTGAAAAAACAATCGCTATATCTTGTATGTGTCGTGCCTTCCTATACAAGATACCAATCTATCTGGAGATTTTTAAAAGGAGGTACACATTATGATGTACGCAAAAAAAATCAAAATGAAATACGGGTGTAGTAACTCAAACAATGTTCAGGAGATTGAAGAAATTTACATTGACGGTTGCAATAATCCGGGATACTTTAAAAAGTCTGTTCTTTATGATTATTTAAAAAAGAATCCCGGAAGTATCAAAGTCTATATTTCTCCTTATCCTGATGTATTGCCTGCATTAAGCTCCCGAGGTGAAAAATATGTTCGTTCAGAACCTAATGATACAGAACGAGACAATTTACTTAAATTACCAAGAGTATGAAAGGAGTGAAAGAGTATGGCTGTTCATCACGGCAGATCGGAAGAGC
>OLNN01003228.1_pt1 | contig 10499 bp, 8 predicted proteins | sample 1672141 | NCBI WGS metagenome assembly OLNN01 (sample SAMEA3136652, study PRJEB25190) | human gut metagenome | biome: human gut; feature: human-associated habitat; material: faeces | place: Austria | collected 2013 | reverse complement strand
GCATCTACGTCACGGCGGGGGCTATCCTCGTCGGCGTGCCCATCGGCCTGCTGACGGCCATCTACATGTCCAAGTTCGCGTCGCCCCGCATCAATAAGGTCATGCTCCCGGCGGTGCAGCTGCTGGCCGGCATCCCGTCCGTCGTCTACGGCTTCTTCGGCATGATCGTGCTTGTGCCCGCCGTGCAGGCCATGGTCAAGTCGCCGTTCTTCAAAACCGTGCTCCACGTCAAGAGCGGCAAGGGCATGAGCCTGTTTACCGCCGCCGTGCTGCTGGGCATCATGATCCTGCCCACTATCATCACGGTCAGCAAGGCGAGCCTCGACGCCGTGCCCGACAGCTACTACGAGGGCAGCCTTGCCCTTGGCGCGACGCATGAGCGCAGCGTGTTCTACGCCGTGCTGCCCGCCGCAAAATCCGGCGTGCTGTCGGCAGTCATCCTCGGCATTGGCCGCGCCATCGGTGAGACGATGGCCGTCGTCATGGTCGCGGGCAACCAGACCTGGATGCCCAAGGGTCTGTTCCAGGGCTTGCGCACGATGACCTCGAACATCGTCATCGAGATGGGCTACGCCGCCGACCTCCACCGCGAGGCGCTGATCGCCACCGGCGTTGTGCTGTTCGTATTCATCCTGCTTATCAACCTCTGCTTCAGCCTTGTGAAAGGGGGTAAGGACTATGCCTGAGAGTGCCGCAACGCAAACAGCCGCCGATATGACCTACGCAAAACCGCATGAGTTCCTGCCCACCGGCGGCAGCAACCGCCGCGCCGCCCGTATGCAGGCCGCCGCGCTGCGCTGGCTTGTGCGCATTGCCGCCCTGCTGACCGCCGCGGTGCTGGTGTTCCTCATCGGCTACATTCTGGTCATGGGCATCCCCAATTTGAAGCCCGAGCTGTTCGCCTGGGAGTATAACTCCGAGAACGTCTCGCTGACGCCCGCGCTCATCAACACGGTGCTGATGACGGCCTTCTCGCTGGCAATCTCGACGCCGCTGGGCATCTTTGCGGCCATCTGGCTGGTCGAGTACGCCCACCGCGGCAGCAAGCTGGTCAAGGCCGTGCGCGTCACCACCGAGACGCTGCAGGGCATCCCGTCCATCGTCTACGGCCTGTTCGGTATGCTGTTCTTCGTCACCAAGCTGCACTGGGGCTATTCGATGATCGCCGGTGCGTTCACGCTGGCCATCATGGTTCTGCCCGTCATCATGCGCACGACGGAGGAGGCGCTGATCGCAGTGCCCGACTCCTACCGCGAGGGCAGCTTTGGTCTGGGCGCGGGCAAGCTGCGCACGGTGTTCACGATTGTGCTGCCGTCCGCCATGCCCGGCATTTTGTCCGGCGTTATTCTGGCCACGGGCCGCATCGTCGGCGAGACCGCCGCGCTGATCTATACCGCAAGCTCTGTGGCAAAGATCCCGTCCAGCTTGTTCAGCTCCACCCGCACCCTGGCCGTACACATGTACCTGCTCTCGAACGAGGGCCTGTACATCGGCCAGACCTACGGCACGGCAGTGGTCCTGCTGGTGCTGGTGCTGGTCATCAACGGCCTGTCCGGGCTGGTAGCCGGGAAACTGGCAAAACGGTAAAGGGCAATGCCCTGCACCGTAGGGGCGGATTCCATATCCGCCCGTGGGAGTATGCGGCAGCGCAAACCCCGCGGAGGGGTCAAGACCCCTCCCTACGATTCGCCGTTCACGGGTGCCATGTAGGGAGCGGTCTTGACCGCTCCGGGCACTCTCCGCGCAGCAGCCCCTACCGCTGCATTGCACAGAGCAGAGATAAAAATGTGAGGTCATTCCATGAACAAATTTGAAGTGCGCAATATGGACCTGTACTATGGCAGCTTCCATGCGCTGAAAAATATCAATATCGACATCCCGGAAAAGGAGATCACCGCGTTCATCGGTCCGTCCGGCTGCGGCAAATCCACGTTTTTGAAAAGCCTGAACCGCATGAACGACCTCGTCGAGGGCTGCCGCATCTCCGGCGACATCAAGCTCGACGGCGTGGACATCTACAAGGACAAGATGGACGTCAACGCCCTGCGCAAGCGCGTCGGCATGGTGTTCCAGAAGCCGAACCCCTTCCCGATGTCGATCTACGACAACATTGCCTACGGCCCGCGCACCCACGGCATCCGCAATAAGGCGCAGCTGGACGAGATCGTCGAAAAATCCCTGCGCGGCGCGGCCATCTGGGACGAGGTCAAGGACCGCCTGAACAAGAGCGCCCTGGGCATGTCGGGCGGCCAGCAGCAGCGCCTCTGCATTGCGCGCGCCCTGGCCGTTGAGCCAGAGGTCCTGCTGATGGATGAGCCGACGAGCGCTCTGGACCCCATCTCGACGTCCAAGGTCGAGGAGCTGGCCACGGAGCTGAAAGAGAATTACACCATCGTCATGGTCACCCACAACATGCAGCAGGCCGCGCGTATCAGCGACAAGACGGCATTTTTCCTGCTGGGCGAGCTGGTGGAGATGGGCCCGACGGAGCGTGTGTTCGCCACGCCCGTGGACAAGCGCACCGAGGATTACATCTCGGGCCGCTTCGGCTAAGGAGGTACGACAAATGGGTACGAGTGTACGAAAAATGTACGACGCCGAGCTGCTGCAGCTTGACACGATGCTGGCCCGCATGGGCCACGCCGCCGGCGGCGCGATCGAGAGCGCCATGACCGCCCTGCGCACCGGCGACACCGAGCTGGCCCGCAGCGTTATTGCCCGGGACAGCGAAATCGACTCCGCCGAGCATGAGATCGAGCACCGCTGCTTAACGCTGTTTCTGCGCCAGCAGCCCGTGGCGGGCGACCTGCGCAAGGTCTCCACGGCGCTGAAGATGGTCACCGACATTGAGCGCATCGCCGACCAGGCCAGCGACATTGCCGAGATAACGCTCCATCTCCACCCGGACGGCGCGCGCACCGTCGGCGTGCTGGACGACCTGTACGCGATGGGCGACATTGCCCTGCACATGGTCAAGGACGCCATTGCCGCCTACGTGCAGGTGGACCTGTCCACCGCCGCGCAGGTCATTGCCCGCGACGACGACTGCGACGCGATGTTCAGCCGTATTTCCAAGGAAATTGCGGCCTACATCGCCGCCCACCCCAGCGATGCCGAGACGGCGCTGGACTTATTTATGATCGATAAGTACCTTGAGCGCCTGGGCGACCACGCCGTGAACATTGCGGAATGGGTCGAGTTCCTCAAGACCGGCGTCCACAAATCCCGCAAGATCGTGTAATGCGGGGATAAACAAGCCATTTTCTTATTATTTTCCTATACCAACCAAAACGGGACCTGCCGAAAAGCGGGCCCCGTTTTGGCGTGGAGGAAGGCTGCCCGGAGGGGTCAAGACCCCTCCCTACAAGGCACCCGTGAGCGCCAGTTTGTAGGGAGCGGTCTTGACCGCTCCGGGTGCTTTGCGGCAACCGTCAGGTCCCCGGGAGGCGCTACAGGCTTCCCTGTAGGGGCCGCGCGGCAGTAAAAAAAGCAGCCGTCCCTTTCCGGAACGGCTGCTTGCTATCATTTCGCCCCTTTCCCTGCGAACACAACGTAAATCGTTTTGAACAAAATCTTTACGTCGCCCCAGAGGGACCAGTTGTCGATGTAGGCTACGTCGAGCTTGACGACCTCCTCAAAATCCTCGATGTCGCTGCGCCCGCTGACCTGCCACAGGCCGGTGATGCCCGGCTTCATCGACAGGCGGCGCTTGTGGTGGCTCTCGTACTGCTTGTACTCGTCCACCGTCGGCGGGCGGGTGCCCACAAGGCTCATATCGCCCCGCAGCACGTCAAAAAACTGCGGCAGCTCGTCAATGCTGGTGCGGCGGATGAATTTACCCACCTTGGTCACGCGGGGGTCATCCTCCATTTTGAACATCAGGCCGTTCATTTCATTCTGGGCCATCAGCTCCTTCTTGCGGGCCTCGGCGTCCACGTACATGCTGCGCAGCTTGTGGATGTAAAAATACCGCCCGTTGCGGCCCACACGCTTTTGTTTAAAAAACAGCGGGCCGGGGCTTTCGAGCTTGAGCGGGATGGCGACCACCGCGATGATCGGGATGCTGATGATACAGCCGATGACAGCGCCCACCACGTCCATGCAGCGCTTGGCGATCTGGTCGCGCAGCTGCAATTCAACGGTGCCCATCGTGACGATGTTGCCCCCGGCGCAGCGCCCCAGGGACCGGCTCAGCCGCGCGGCGCTCGTTTCGTCGCAGCAGGCTTCCTCAATGCGGTCCAGCAGCGGCAGGCGGAAGTGTACGGTCAGGCCCATGCTCTCCATCTCGTCCAGATAGGGGATGAAGCTCTCGCCGCTGTCCATCGGCACATCGACATAGACCTCGTCGAGCGCCTCGCGCCGGATCCAGTCCATGAAGTCGTCGAACGTCGCCTTGACCTCGACGCCGCAGACTCTGGTGGAGATCGCGGCGGGCGTGGCCTCCAGCAGCGAGACGCCCACGACCCGGCGGGACCAGTCCTTTTGGATCTCGGGGATCAGCCGCTCGGCCCGGTCCGACGTTGTGACGACGCCGACGAGCGTCTCCATGCCCCAGCTGCGCTGGAACCGGATGAGCAGCCGCTTTAAAATCGCATGGGAGAACGGCAGCAGCACCGCGTTGACCGCGGGCACTGTGACCGCAAAATAACGGGAGTCCAGCATCGTGGCCTTGGCCAGCAGCATGCAGCCTGCATACACAAGGCCGAGCGCGATGTTGAACCGGAGGGAAAGGCTGATTTCCTCGTTTTCAGACCGTGTTACGATGTTTTTGTCCTGGTCAAAGAAGAAGAAGGTGACGACGAACGCCACAAACAGCAGGCACAGGGTCTGGAGCCAATCGGTGCTGGTGTAGGGGATCAGCACGCCGAACAGCCCGTCGGTGATGAGCCACGCCAGCAGAACGCTGACGGCCATCGTGAGCAGGTCGGCGAAAAATACATAAGCGTATTGCAGCTTTTCGCGTTTACTTGTCATGAAGAAGGAAAAGTCCTCTCTAATAGTTATCTTCTTATTTTACCATAGACAGGGGATATTTTCAACAGAATCCGCAATATCATAACAATTACACAATTTATAGTGGCGCGGTAGGGGAGGTTTCCGCCGCCGCGCACGGGCACGGAGCGGTCAAGACCGCTCCCTACAAACCGCTCGTTATCGTGGCATCGTAGGGAGGGGTCTTGACCCCTCCGCAGAGGTTTCCGCCGCCGCGAGCTCCGATTCGTTCTCCCGCCCGACGATCTCGGCCTTTAAGACGTCCTGAATTTCCACCAGACATTCCAGCAGCAGGGGGTTGAACTGCCCGCAGTCGCCGTGCAGGATCATCTGCACCGCGGTGTCCGGTGAATAGGCGGCCTTGTAGACGCGCTTACTGACCAGCGCGTCGTAGACGTCCGCCATCGAGACGACCTGTGCCGAAATCGGGATGTCGTCCCCGGCCAGGCCGTCGGGGTAGCCGCGCCCGTCCCAGCGCTCGTGGTGCCAGCGGCAGATGTCGTGGGCGGTCTTGACAAGCGCTTCGTTTTTATAGCGGCCCAGACGGTCCAGCATGTTCGCGCCCACAACGGTGTGCGTTTTCATAAGATCGAACTCCTCCGGGGTAAGCCGCCCGGGCTTGTTCAGGATCTTATCGTCTATCGCAACCTTTCCGATGTCGTGCAGCGCCGATGCCATGACGATCAGCTCCTGCGTTTCGGGCGGCAGGTCATACTTGTCGGTTTTCTGCGTCAGCCGCTCCAGAAGGCGCTGGGTCAGCGTGCCGATGTGCAGCACGTGCTGGCCGCTCTCGCCGTTGCGGAACTCGACGACCTCGCTCAGGATCGAGATCATCATCTTGGTGTTTTTCTCTTTTTCCTTGATCTGGCTCGTCACCAGCGAGGCGAGCCGCCGCTGCTTGGCGTAGAGCTTGATCGTGTTGAAAACGCGGCGGTAGACGATGCCCGCATCGAACGGGCGGCTGACATAGTCCGAGACGCCCAGCTCGTAGGCGCGGCGCACAACGGTGTCGGCGTCCTCGCTCGAGATCATGATGACGGGGATGTCCTCGATCCAGTGGCTGCGGTTCATCTCGCTCAGCACCGCAAAGCCGTCCATGACCGGCATGACGATATCCAGCAGGATCAGCGCAATGCCGGTGCCGTACTGCTCCAGCATGGCCAGGCACTCTTTGCCGTTCGTCGCCTCCAGAATGTTGTAGTCGCTGCCCAGGATCTCCGCCAGAATGGCGCGGTTCATCTCGGAGTCGTCCACAATTAAAATGCTCTGGCGGGAATGGCCTTCGCGCCCGGCAGCGCTCAAAGCGCCGTCCCGGGCGTTGTCCTCGGTCACGACCATGTTTTTGCGGTTCTTGGCCTGGTACATCAGCTTGTCGGCGCGGGAGGCTGCCTGCTCCACGGTCTCGCCGGGCTGCATTATCACGCCGCCGATGCTGGCGGACAGCTGCAGACGGGAATACCCCGGCACGCTGGCGGTGTGCAGCTGCTCCCGGATGCGGTCCAGCTTGGCCAGGAACGCCGCGCGCTCAATGCCCGGCAGCACCAGCAGGAATTCGTCGCCGCCGTAGCGGATGAGCACGTCCGATTTGCGGATGCTGGCGCGCACCACGTCAACGCAGGTGCGCAGCGCCATGTCGCCGGCCTGATGGCCGTAGGTGTCGTTGATCAATTTAAAGTCGTCCAGATCCAGCACGACCACACCGGCGGGGTCGGTCTTGTCCTTGAGCTCGTCCTCAAAGTAGAGGCGGTTGTAGCTGTCGGTCAGTGCATCGTGGTAGAGCTTGGTGTGGTAGCTCGTGATGCTGTCTATCAGGCGGTCCCCGTTTTCGGGGTCAATGAGGGTCTCGCCGTCCAGCTTCTGGACCAGCTCCATGATACAGGGAGCGCCGTCGACCTCGCGGTAGACGGCGGTGACCTGAAAGACTTCGCTGCCCATGTATTCCAGCTTGGTGCGCTGGCGGTGATCCTCCAGCACCTGCCGGGAGATGCAGTTCCGGCAGGGGGTGTTTTTGCCCCAATAGCTGTAGCAGCTGCAAAAGCTGTTGACGGACTCCTCGCCGCCGACCTGCGCAGCATCCAGCAGCCGCACCACAGTAAAGATGGTGCGGTATTGGGCCATTTCCGTTTCGACCTGTTCTCTGGTCATAATGCTTCCGCCTTTGTGTGAAGGAATGGGTAGATAAAAACTGTGTTACATATAAAAACATTATAGCATTGCAGGGCGTTTTTTGTCAATTTGGTAAAGGGGAACCCCATGACCGCCCGGCAACGGATAGCCGTAGGGGGCAGCCTCCCGGCGGCCCTGTCCTACCCGCTGCCCGCCCCGCATATACATACCGCAGGAGGTACATGCCATGCGTCGGATCGGATTCTACTTATTTATAATGGCCGTCTTTCTGCTTGCGCCGCTGCTTGCACTGCCGCAAAAGGCTGTCCCGCTCCCCGCCGCGGTGCCGACCCCCACCCCAACCGCCGTCGCCCGGGCCACCGCGCCCTACCGCGCTGTGTGGGTCAGCTATCTGGAATGGGAGCAGGTCGATTTCTCGTCGGCGGAGGCGTTCACGCAGGCAATCGGCACAATGCTGGACAATATACAGTCGATTGGCGCAACCGTCGTGCTGGCGCAGGTACGGCCCTTCGGCGATGCGCTCTACCCCAGCGACTACTTTCCGTTCAGCCACCTCTGCACCGGCACGCAGGGGCAGGACCCCGGGTTTGACCCGCTGGCACTGCTGGTGGACGCCGCCCACGCGCGGGACTTACAGCTGGAAGCCTGGGTCAACCCTTACCGCATCCAGGCCGGGCAGACCCCGGCGCTGTGCGGTGCAAGCCCGGCGCGGCTGCACCCGGACTGGGTCAGGTACACCGACACCGGCGCGTATCTCGACCCCGCCAACGCGGACGTGCGGCAGTACATTGCCGACGGGGTGGGGGAGCTGTGCGCAAGGTACGCTGTGGACGGCATCCACTTTGACGACTATTTTTACCCCACCACCGACCCGACCTTTGACGCGGCGGACTACGCGGCCAGCGGCAGCACACGGACGCAGGACGACTGGCGGAGGGAGAACGTGAACGCCCTGATGGAGCTTTGCCACGCCGCGGCCCGGCGGTACGGCGTGCGGTTCGGCGCAGCCCCGGCGGGCGACCCGGAGCAGAACTACACCCTGCAATACAGCGACGCGGCCCGCTGGCTGCGGCAGGGGACGGTGGATTACCTGATGCCCCAGCTTTATTGGGGACAGGAATATATAAAAAACGGCGATGCGTCGCACAGCTTTGCGCAGCTGGCCGCCGCGTGGGCCGCACTGCCCCGCGCGGCGGGCGTGAAGCTGTACGCCGGACTGGGAGCCTACCGCGTCGGCGCAGGGGATGGGTCCGATGCCGGCTCCGAGTGGTTTTCCGGCCATGCGCTGGCCGACCAGCTTGCTTTGCTTGCCCGCTTAGGGGTGCAGGGCGCGGGGCTCTACCGCTACGGCAGCCTGTTTGCCAATTCCGGCGCCCCGGCGCTGGCGGAAAGTGAAGCGGAGGCAATAAAAGGTGTCTGGCAGGGCTGACCGGAAAATCCGGTGGTGCCGACAAAGATTTGGTACTTGCAAAAACGGTAAAAATGCAAGATAATAGAGAGGCGGGGCGGTTTGCGGCTGCCCGCAGGATCCAAGGGAAGATAAAGGAGAAACTCCATGAACAATACAGACGACCTCTATAACCGCTGGCTTGCCCAGCCGGATCTGGACGACGCCGTCAAAGCCGAGCTCGTCTCCATCGCGGGCGACGCCGACGCCGTCACGGACCGCTTTTATCGCGATCTGGAATTCGGCACCGGCGGCCTGCGCGGCGTGATCGGCGCGGGCACGAACCGGATGAACCTCTACACCGTGCGCAAGGCAACGCAGGGGCTGGCGGACTACCTCAATGCGTCCGGCCTGCCCAAAAAGGTAGCCATCGCCCACGACAGCCGCCATAACGGGGCGCTGTTCGCCCGCGAAACCGCCCGCGTGCTGGCCGCGAACGGCATTACCGCCTGCATGTACCCCCGGCTTGAGCCGACCCCGGCGCTTTCGTGGGCGGTGCGGTACCTCGGCTGCGGCGCGGGCGTCTGCGTGACGGCCAGCCACAACCCCGCTAAGTACAACGGCTACAAGGTCTACGGCGCGGACGGCTGCCAGATCACGCTGGAGGCTGCCGAGAAAATTCTGGCAGCTATCGAAAAAATTGATTGCTTTGACGATGTCCGGCTGGCAGATTTTGACGCTGCCGCCGCCGCGGGCCGCATTGTGACAATTGACGAAAAATGCCTCGATGATTTTGTGCAGGCTGTCTATGACCAGCGCGTCGGCGACGGCGCGGGCATCGACGCGCTCAAGCTCGTCTACACCCCGCTGAACGGCACGGGTCTGGAATGTGTGAAAAAGCTGCTGAAAAAGCTCGGGGTGACCCATGTGACCGTTGTGCCCGAGCAGGAAAAGCCCGACGGCGACTTCCCGACCTGCCCCTACCCGAACCCCGAGATCCGCGAAGCTATGCAAAAAGGCTTGGAGCTGTGCGACAAGGTCCGCCCCGATCTGCTGCTGGGCACCGACCCCGACTGTGACCGCTGCGGCACCGCCGTGCCCGACGGCAAGGGCGGCTACCGCCTGATTACCGGCAACGAGATGGGCATCATCCTGCTGGACTATATCTGCCGCACCCGTCTGGCACAGGGCACGATGCCCGCCGACCCCGTGGCGGTAACAACGATTGTCTCCACCGATATGGCAGCGCCGGTGGCAAAAAAATACGGCGTCGAGCTGCGCCGCACCCTGACCGGCTTCAAGTTCATCGGCGAGCAGATCGGCAAGCTGGAGGCCGAGGGGCGTCCCGAACGCTATATCTTCGGCTTTGAGGAGAGCTACGGCTACCTGTCCGGCGGCCACGTCCGCGACAAGGACGCTGTCAACGCGACGCTGCTGGTCTGCGAGGCCGCGGCCTGGTACGCCCAGCAGGGCAAGACGCTGCTGGACGCCATCGAGGCGTTGTACAGGGAGTTCGGTTACTACCGCAATGCGCTGTGCAGCTTTGCCTTTGAGGGCGAGAGCGGCATGCACACGATGCAGGAGCTGATGAAGAAGCTGCGCGCCAACGCCCCGGAGGACATTGCCGGGTACAAGGTGGAGTCCGTCGTGGACTACGACACCGACGGCACCGGCCTGCCCCGCGCCAACGTGCTGGAATACCATCTGGACGGCGGGCATAAGCTGATGGTCCGCCCCTCCGGCACCGAGCCGAAAATTAAAGTTTATCTTTCCGCCGTCGGCGACAGTGAGGCAGCCGCCGATGCCGTGAACGCCGCGCTGGCCAAAGCCGCCGCGGACATGATGAAAGTGTGAATGGTATGGCAATTCTGAAATTGACCCCGAGCTGCAAGGATTATCTGTGGGGCGGCAGCCGCCTGCGCACCGATTTCGGCATCAAGAGCGACCTTGAACCGCTGGCCGAAGCGTGGGTGCTGTCCTGCCACCCGGACGG
>OLNN01003209.1_pt1 | contig 10546 bp, 2 predicted proteins | sample 1672141 | NCBI WGS metagenome assembly OLNN01 (sample SAMEA3136652, study PRJEB25190) | human gut metagenome | biome: human gut; feature: human-associated habitat; material: faeces | place: Austria | collected 2013 | reverse complement strand
TAAAGTTGCTTACAAGAAAGATTCCATGACGTATTTTCTCGTAAAATAGAACCAATAGTCCGGATAATAGTTCCTTCGTAAATCTCTCCACGGTATTTCAACCGGAAGAATATTGCCATAGAGTTCATACATTTCAGAGAGGCATTCTGCCGGCGCAGATAGCAGCAGGTGCTCGAAATTATTGTATAGCGACATATATGTTTTATCGTCTTGTGCGAGGTATCCCACTCACAAGCGGCTTATGCCCATGGTTTTGGTTCTATCGAACGCAGGAAGGTTGCACGGATACTTCTGAGGAATAACATGTGTTGCGTGCATATACGATGGAACATGCGACTCTACCGCCACATACGAAACACCCACCGACTCGAACAATTCAGACTGTGCTGCCATAGCACTGCCGATATCGTAAACCTGTGTAATTCCCTTTTCTGCTGCAAAAGCAGCAGCTATAGAATATGCCAATGCAGCATCGTTTTCGAAGAAGTTGTCGAACTCGTATTCCTCCATTATCTTGTCCTGAGGGACATCCAGTCCGTTTCTGTCTATCTCCAAAATCTCATCCATTACCTGCTTGAAACGAGTGATTGCACCAGTGGGTTTGGAGACTTTCGTGTGTGTACGATATGATTGTTTGAATTCAATTTCCATAAAAGCATCCTCTCTCACTTCTCCGCAATGAACTGTCATATTGGCAAGCTGAGAACTTAGTGACATGCAGCATATTTTCGAAAAAGAGAAATCCGGCACCCCTGAAAAGGAGTGCCGGAAACCCAGAACAAATTACTTGAGGCCGGTCCAGCTTTCTACGCCAGATGCAGTCTTGTAATCATGTGCATTGGACGCCTCGAGGATATCGTAGTACGCCCAATAAGTGTTGGACAGATCATTGTAAGAGGTCAGCTTGCTGATATTCTTTGCAACGTAATCCTTATCGCAGGAACGGCCCAGAACAGCGTTGGTGATCTTTACAACCTCCGAGCGGGTGATGGCATTGTCCGGACGGAAAGTGCCGTCAGAGTAACCATTAACCCAACCCTTCTCGGCAGCAGAGGTAATTGCTGCATATGCCCAATGATTGGACGGAACATCAGAGAAGGTCTTGTTACCGCCAGACAGTTTGTCGAAACGAGCTGCAATGGAGGCAAACTCAGCACGAGTGATTGCTGCATTCGGACGGAAGGAACCATCGGTGTAACCCTTAAGAATGCCAGCGTTAGTCAGAGTTGCGATTTCTGCTGCTGCCCAGCTCTTATTTGCATCTGCAAAGCTGGAAGAGGTTGCAGCATACTGCTTGCGAGCGTCATCGGAAAGCAGACGGTAGAAGATTGCGGAAACTTCTGCACGGGTGATATTAGCGGTCGGATGAACGCCGCCATCCGGATAACCCTTGATGTAAGCGATGTGGTCGCCGGTAAGGAGCTTAGCTACCTTAACCTCAAGAGTATGATTTTCGCGGATGTTCTTGAACTCATAGGAGTCCTTCGGGCCCTGAGACTTGCCGTCAACGATTACATCAGTAATAGTATAGCCATCGTCAGCCTTGATAACAAAATTCTTGTCGGAGCCGGTCGGAACAGTTACCTTGCCGTTGGAGTCGCCCGCCGGAGTAACAGTAGAGCCTTCATCCTTCTTAACGGTAATGGTGTTGGTAGAGACTCCACCGCCGCCACCGCCGCCGGTGGCGCGAACAGTGTAATGTGCGTATACAGTGGTCGGCACATTAGCAGACTTGAGAGCATCCAGAGTTACCTGAGTGCCGCCATTGGCCTCGGTGAACCAACCGTCGAAGTTGTAACCAGACTTGGAAGCGTTCGGCAGAGTGGTGATCTTGCTCAGGCCTACAACATAGGTTTCAGCGTTGTTAGTAGTAACTACGCCGCCGTTTGCGTTAAATGTAACGTTTGCGCTGAACTTCGGAACCAGGACGGTAGGCTCTTCGAGCTTCTTTACGTCGTCAATGTCCAGAATTTCATCCGGCTTGTCCTTCTTTGTCCAGCCATCGAAGGTGTAACCATCCTTCTTGACTTCCGGCAGCTTATCGATCTCGCTCTGCAGCTCCTTGCGGGGATCTGTGGAGTCATTATCGGTGAACTTGTTGCCATCCGGATCAAAGGTAATCCAGGGCTCCATTACGGCAGTCAGGGTGATACCGTCATCGTCCTTGTAGTCGGTGTACTGCGGCAGCTCGAGGATGATCTCGTTGTCGATCTCTTCCCAGTTTGCTGCTGCTGCCAGCCAGCCATGATACTTAGCATCAGTCTTGGTCGGTACCGGAAGGGTGCCATAAACCGAGTCAAAGTCAACCTTGACAGTCCAGGTGTCTGCATCTGCATCATAAACGCCAGTGCTCTGGTCGAAGGTGTCCGGCATTGCAGAACCCTTCATAACAAACTTAACATTGTACTTTTTCGGCTGCCACTTAGCGTAAACAGTCGTATCCTTAGCCAGCGAAACAAGGTCATTGGCTGTCAGAACATCGCCATTGCGGACAAGCGTCCAGCCCTTGAATTCGTAGCCCGGACGAGTAGCCTCAACATCAAACAGACCTTCGTATACCTTATCAAAGGTCTCTTCGGTGTGATCAATAGAGGTGTCAACCAGCTGTGCACGAGTAGAACCTACTTCATCGTTGAGATCGAAGGTGTACTTGTAAGAGTTTGCAGTATATGTTGCGTATACCGGGATTTCTGCACCGTCAGTCAGGACAGTCGTCCAGCGGTCACCATTCTTGAATACGGAATTCGGGTCGCGCAGATCCAGCATCCAAGAAACGAAGGTGTAACCAGTCAGTACCGGAGTCGGCAGACCAGACAGAATCTCATCATAAGTGATGACCATCTTATTGGGATCTACAGTACCCGGAATGCCCTGCTTGGTAGAACCAGGATTGAATACAAGAGTGTAATGATGCGGAGTGAACTTTGCGTACAGCGGACGAGTTTCCTCGTAGGTGTTCGCAGCGTTCTTAATAATTACGTTGTCGATAGTAACAACTGTATCAGTAGTTACCTGAGTAGTGCCGTCATCGAGGAACCAGCCAACGAAGTTGTAACCCGGCTTGGATGCAGTAGGCATAGTGCCCATTGCCTGGTCGTAAGTTACAGTGTGGCTGTCCTGATAACCGCCCGGAACATTGTTGTTTACAGTACCAGTGCCGCCGTTTGACGCCGTAAAGGTAGCGCCATCGCCCGGAACGTAAGTAAGCGTGTAATCACGCGGGGTCCACTTCGGGGTAACCGTGATAGTATTGTCAGCTTCGACGTACTTGTCAGCCGGAGTGGAAGGAGTGATGTCGTCGCCATCCTTGTCCTTCCAGCCATTGAAATCATAACCCGGCTTGGACGGATCCGGCGGAAGCTGACCCGTAAAGTCACCGCCATAGATGATCTTGCCGCCGTTCGTGTCGCCACCCGGCTCAGTCGGGTTCGGCTTAACATCTGCGGTCTTGCGGTTGTAATACAGCCATACAATGCCGCCATCAAATGCATCATTGTACTCACCATCAACTTCGGTCGAAGCATCGGTCGGCTTGATGGTTACAGTTGCATTGGTGGCATCAGCAGTCATGCCGGTTGCATTGCGGTCGTATGCGTTTGCATAGCCTACATAAGTAAAGCCCTCAAAGGTCAGGTCAGAAATGCTGCTGATTGCAAACTGATGTGCGGTATCCGTGGTACCAGTCAGTTTGTAGGAAAGCAGAGCACCGTTGTTATCCTTATATACAGTCTTGTACTCGGTATAGGTGTCTGCTGCAGAGTAAACGCCGGTGTCCGGATCACGTACGATATCCTGAACCGCAATCTTGATAGCCCAGTTGGTATCATCACGTGCAATCCAGTGACCCGTCAGATCAGTATTCTCCGCCTTGTTGTAAATGGTCGTAGAGGTTACCAGACGGTCGCCATCATACCAACCACCAAACGCATAACCCGGCATGCGCGGAGTCGGCAAAGTGCCAACCAACGCACCGAACTTGACGTCCTTAGGCGGGAACGTGTCAGGAGATGTTACAGAACCTTCGCCTGCCGAATTAAAATTCAGCTTATATACATTGCGGTCATAGTAAATGTCGAAGATTGCATTGCCGTTAGCCAGAACCTTGCAGTCTGTGTCCGGCTTTGCAGTGAAGCCCTCGCGGCACCACCAGGAACGTTCAGCATCTGCCATGATCTTGAGATCCTGATTTGCAATATCCTTGACAGCATCAGAGGTGCCGTCATTCCAGTCAGTGGACTGGTAGAGGTAATACTTTACGCCATTTACGGTCTTAGTCTGAGTAGACTCGGTGTAACGAGCATTCGCGCCACCCTCTGCAAACTCAACCCAGTGCTGAATGGTGTACTTGGTATCAGTGCGTGCAATCCAGTGTGCGTACAGATGACGAGCGGATACGCCAGTTTTATAAGGGGTATCCTTAGTTACCAGCTCGCCGCCTTCTGCCTCGGTATACCAGCCGTCGAAGTCGTAGCCGGTCAGAGTTGCAGTTGCCAGCTCACCGTAGGTGTCTGCGTCTGCACCCATGGTCTTGTTTTCCATGCTCAGCGTAGCCGGTGCAGAAGTTGCATCGCCCTCATTAGCGTGGAATACGATAGTATCTGCAACCTGCTTGATGCGATAAGTTACCAGAGCATTATCAGTAAGACCAGTGATAGAGGAATTGCCAGTGGATGCATCGTAAGTTACATGGCCGCCGGCGCCTGCATCAGTTACACAGGTATCAGCCAGGGTCTGGCCGTTCAGCGTGGACAGTTTCAGGGTTGTAACATCACGAGAAATTACACGATACTGACGCTCGTAGGACAGTACAGCATAGTACGTCTTTCCTGCAGTCAGACCGTTGAAAGTAGCAACGCCCTTTTCATCGGTAGTTGCAGTTGCAACCGGAGCGCCTGCGTAATCTACGCTGTCATACAGGGAGATCTGAATGTCAGTAGCAGCCGGGCCAGAACCAGAGCCCTTTGCAATCTTATAGGTTGCGGTAGTTCCCTGTCGTCCCTGTGCTGCGATAACCAGTTTATTATCGGACAGGCCGGTAATATTGGAGGTCATAGCGTAAAGAGGACCTTCAGAACGAATGGTCAGAGTGTAATACTTTTCACCGGATACCTCAAACTTGATAGTGTCAGTCAGAGTGTCAACGATTGCATCGTCAACAGTGATCGTAGCCGTACCGTTTGCAAAATCCGGAGTGTAGGTGAATTCAACATCCTTGCCGCCAGAGGTTACATGAATTACATCCTCGGTCGGGATACGATACTCATCCTTGTCAACCTTAATGGTGAAGGACAGGTCATCGTCTTCCGGGGTATTCTTCGCTACAGTGTCAGCAGCAGTCAGAACGCCACCTGCAATGGATACGGACGTCAGATTGTCATTCTTGAAATCTACGTCTTCACCGTTGATGTCTTTACCCTCGATGTTGGTCAGGGTACGAACATCTTCAAAGGTTACATCCAGGGTCTTGTAATAAAGGTACAGACCCTCAACGCCCTTATAAGTCATGTGACGGATGTCCCAAGTGCCGCAGTCGTCATGCCAGCCCATTTCATCGCCGGTCTTAGTCGGCTGAATGGTGTAAGCATCCGGCAGAGATACCAGGCGATAAGCCTCTTCCGGATCAGCGGAGATACCGATGTTTGCACCGGTGGTCGTACCAGCGATATCCAGAGTAGCTTCGTCCTCGAGGTATACATTATCCTGTGCACCAGAGGTCTTATTGTTGTTAATTACAACGTCGTCCTTAACAGTTGCGTTTGCGGACTTGCAGATGTACATACCGGAACCCTGCTGAGTAGCCTTGTTGCCAGTGATCTGTACATCATCAGAAATATGCAGACCGCCGTAGGACTCAGTCTGAGTGTCGGCATATACGCCTGCGCCATAGGCTGCGGTGTTGTCGGTGATTTCAGCATCATCAGAGATGTTGATCTGGCCGCCGTTGCACACAAAGAGCGCACCGCCGCCAGCGGTTGTTGTGTTACCCGAGATAACAACGCCTGCACCAATGTTCAGAACGCCGCGATCAGCTGCCAGTGCACCTGCGCCGCCCTGCATAGTGGTTACGTTGTTAACACGGCCGCGTGTTACATTTGTGTTGGTAAGAGTTACAGTACCATTGTCAGCCACGTAGATTACACGGCCGTCATAGGTACCGGTGGAACCGTAAAGATCAACACCATTGAAGTTTACGGTAGCGCCGCCTGTTACTTTAATGAAGCCAGACTCAGTGCCGATCGGTGTAGAACCGGTATACTGAATCTTGAAATTGGAGGAACCGTTGGAAGAGAAATTGATAGTCTTGGAACTATCCTCAAACTTAAGTTCCTGCGTTGCGCTGATGTCAGACATCAGCACGATGTTGATTTCGTCCTCACCAGCTGCAGCTGCGATGGCGTGTCCGATGGTCATATACGGATTAGTATCAGAACCATCGCCGCTAGTATCGCTGCCGCCTGCGGTGCTGTTGGCTACATAGTAGGTGTTTGCTGCGGTTACGAGAGAGATGTCATTGATAGCATCATTCGGATCTCCCGCGTCCGAAGCGGATACGTCGGAAGTGTTTTCAGTTTCTTCGTTAGTAGGAACGTCAGAGGGAACGTTCTCCCCTTTCGATGCAGGCTCTTCTGCATCGACCGTGTTATCAGTAGTCTGATTGGCGTTGCCATTATCGCTCACAATCGTATTATCATTTGCATCGATGGGATCATCGACAGCGAACGATGTAGGTGCGAGCGAGAAAAGCATTGCAAGTGTCAGAACCAATGAAGTAACACGTTTGAATGATTTTGTCTTCATAGTCAATCCTCCACTTTAGTTTGTACGAACATTTGTTGGCTTGTTTCTTCAAACCTACATTTGCTAAAATGGATGAGAATGCAGGGACTGCTCGAATTGGACCTCTTACAGTCCCCTATCGCATTCTTACCTTTTGAGATGAGTCGCTACCATTTGGTAGCGGCTCTTCTCTTTTCTGCCATTACTGCGGCAGGACAGTTTCAACCAGCTCGGTCCAAACTTCGTTGCCATTCTCCATCTTGGAGTCATGGCCATTCGTTGCTTCCTGAACTGCAAGGTAGTACCAAGCAGAGGTTGCGTTGTCCGGCCACTTCTTCATAGAGTCAAGGAGGCTCTCGGAAGTCAGTTTGTCGCGGCCAAGTACGCGGTTGATTAGAGTCATGGACTCTGCACGGGTAATGGCAATGTTCGGACGGAAGGTGCCGTCAGAATAGCCAGTTACCCAGCCACGATTGCTTGCACGAGCAATCAGAGCAGCAGCCCAGTGGCCAGCAAGATCTGTGTACGGGTTCTTGACATTCTCCGAAGAGGAGTTGTCAAAACGAGCTGCAATCGCTGCAAACTCAGCGCGAGTAATTGTTGCATTCGGGCGGAAGTTACCATTAGGATCGCCCGTTACAATACCAGCGTTTGCAAGAGTTGCTACAGCCTTGGCATACCAAGCGCTGGAAGCTACGTCCGTGAAGTTATGATCAGTGGTTGCATAAGCCGCACGAGCGTCATCGCTCAGGAGTCGATAGAAGATCATTGCGACCTCAGCGCGAGTGATAGATGCACCCGGCTTTACAGAGCCATCCGGATAGCCGCCAACATAAGCAATATGCTTATCGGTCAGCATATCCTTAAGCTGAGTAACAACCTTCAGAGTATGATTTGCATCGATATTTTTGAAGGTGTAGTCATTCACAGCACCTACAGACTTACCGTCTACAATTACGTCCTTGATTACGTACTTGTCATCAGGCTTGATCGTGACAGTCAGGTCGTCGCCCTTCTTGACGTTGACATCGCCATTCGGGGTTACGGTTGCACCGTCTGCCTTATCGATGGTGATTTTGAAGTCGCCGCTCGGTGCCGGAGCTACTGCTCCACCGCCGCCGGCTCCACCGCCACCACCGGCACCGCCACCGCCGCCGGCACCGCCGCCAGATGTACCGCCGCCCTGATTACCAGAGTCGGTTTTGGTCCAGTGCGCATACACAGTCGTGGTGATCGGCATAGCAGTGATATCAGACATGGAGATCTGAGTACCGCCATTTACCGTTGTGAACCAGCCATTAAAGGTGTAACCGGAACGAGTTGCAGTCGGCAGGTTGCTGATCTTGGATGTCTCAACAGTGTAAACGGAAGTTCCATTTACGCTGCCGCCATTGGCATCGAAGTTGACCTCGATAACACCAATCGGATGCTTTTCGGGCTTGCCATCACCATCGGTATCCTTTTCATACCAATCGTCCTTTGTGCCCGGTTTGCCATCTTCGCCAACCCAGACCTTTTCGTCCTTGCCGTCCTTGTCAACGTCCTTTTCGTACCAGTCATCCTTAGTACCCGGCTTGGTATCTTCGCCAACGTGGATGATTTCATCCTTACCATCGCCATCGATGTCCTTACCGTACCAGTCATCCTTGGTACCCGGTACGCCATCCTTGCCAGCGTAAATCTTATCATCTACGCCATCCTTATCAGGATCGGTCAGATAATAGTCATCCTCTGTGCCAGGGATGCGGTCTTCGCCAACCCAAACGGTTTCCTTCTTGCCGTCATGGTTAACATCGAAATCGTAGTGGTCGTCCTTGGTGCCCGGTTTGCCATCTTCGCCAGCAAAGATCTTTTCATCCTTACCGTCTTTATCAATGTCTGCCGGATACCAGTCGTCGGGAGTATCAAACTTGTCGTCATCGCCTGCATAAACAGTTTCGTTCTTGCCGTCACCATTTACATCATCTACATACTTGAGCACGATAACCATTACAGCATCGTCCTGAGAAGCAGTAATATTCAGCGGGTCAGACTCGTTTGTGCCGTACTTGTGAGTGTACTCTGCTACGAGTTCGTAGCGGCCCTTATCCATCTCGCCAGTGCTGAACTTACCGTCAGCATCAGCAGTGATGGTAAAGGTCTTGTCACTGTCCATATTGCGCACAGTGATTACGGAGCCAGCAAGCGGGCGCTTGTGGTCGGTTACTACAATGCCAGTTACCTGTACCTTGTCGGTATCCGGCTTTGGATCCGGATTCGGCTTGTCAGGATCGGTGCTGCCAGAGTTGGAAGTATCAACATTGTAGTCGCGGTGATCGTCGCCAACCTCAACAGTTACGATGTAATTGCCCGGCTTCAAATTCGGGAATTCGTAGTAACCGTCAGTGTTGGTGGTGGTACGCTGCAGCTCATTGCCAGCAGCATCCTTAAGAATTACGTTTGCACCTTCGATAGCATTATCGTCGGTATCATGGACGTGACCGGAGATCGTAATGTTGTCAGATACCAGATCCGGCTTAATCAGATTGTCAGGATCGTTCTTGTAAGAACCATCCGTAGCAACATCATAATGTGCCGGGTAGGTAATCTTTACAGTGTAATCGCCGCCATCCGGTACTTCAAAGCTGTACTTGCCGTCAGCCTTAGTGGTCATATTCCACTCGCCGCCCGGGCCAGAAACAGTAACAGTTGCACCTTCTACTGGATTGCCATTGATATCGGTAACAGTACCAGCGATTACAGCATTGCTCGGCTCAACTGTGGTTTTGACGGTCGTAACCTTGGAGGCATCCTCTGCAGGAATGACCTCTACTTCATATTCGCCAGCCTTAAGGTTGGTGAATTCATAGTAGCCAGTTTCATCCGTCTTTACGGTTGCGATGAGCTGATGCTCGTTATCGTACAGATTTACGGTAGCACCTACATACGGGTTGCCACCTTCGTCCTTGGCATGGCCATTGATTTCGTAGGTACCAACAGTAGTGCTTACTGTAGTGGTCAGCTCATAGTTGGTTTCTACGCGGTAGCGACCATCGTCCAGCTCGGTGAATTCGTAGTAGCCGTCTGCGTTGGAAGTGGTAGTCTTAATGACATCCCACTCCTCAGTTTCCAGATTGTATTTGAGCAGCTTAGCAGTTGCGCCCTCTACAGGAGCACCGTCCGGGGTATAAACATAGCCGTTGATAGCATTAGAATGTGCTTCCGATACCGGCGGCTCGTTCTTAATTCCCGTCAGTTCAACAATCAGCTTAATAGTGGTTGCCTTGTCGATGGTTACAGTCTTGGTGTCCGAAGTGCGGTTGCCAATCGATGCGGTGATATCGTACTTGCCACCTGCGATCTGGAGAGTTGCCTCGCCATCAGCATTGGTCTTCTTGGAACCGTCGCTTGCGCCGGTGTAAGATACGGTTGCATCATCAATCGGATTGTTGTTGGTATCAACTACAACAACCTTTACTTCATAGGACAGGGTTACAGCCAGTACAATGTCGGTCTTATCCTCGCCATCCAGATGGATAGTGGTTTCGCCGTTGGTCTCGTAGCTGTAGCCATTGTCGCTTTCTACTACTGCGGTCAGGTAGTAAGTGCCATCCGGCAGATCGTCGAAGCGGAACTCGCCATGATCGTTAGTAGAGGTTTCGAGGGTCTTGGTCTTGTCGTTGCCGTACGTGATAGTTACAACAGCGTTAGCCAGACGGTTGCCCTCGTTGTCAGTAACTACACCAGAAGCGGTGCGGTCACCAGACGGAATTTCAGAACCGGAAGACTT
>OLNN01003205.1_pt1 | contig 10552 bp, 6 predicted proteins | sample 1672141 | NCBI WGS metagenome assembly OLNN01 (sample SAMEA3136652, study PRJEB25190) | human gut metagenome | biome: human gut; feature: human-associated habitat; material: faeces | place: Austria | collected 2013 | reverse complement strand
AGCGCGGGGCGACGGATGTCCCCAAGTCGCCCCGCGCATCCCGATGAGATAGACCCGGCCGACCTCTTCGTTGTAGGAGCAGGCCTGCCGGCTCTATGCCATCGTCCCAAACCCGTTCATGAGAGGAGTCCCCAGATGCTTATCGGAATGAAAGAGATGCTCACCGTCGCCAAGGAGAACCACTTTGCCGTCGGAGCGTTCAACGCTACGCAGAGCGAGCTGTTGCGTGCGGTGGTCGAGGAGGCCGAGGCCACGGACACTCCGGCGATCATCGAGGTATCATTCGGTGAGTTCAGCTTCGCGACCCCCGACTTCTACGCGTATGCACGCGAGCGCCTGGGGAACAGCCGCGTTCCCTTTGTGCTCCATCTCGATCACGGCCACTCGCTCGAGGAGTGCATGCAGGTCATGCGTGCCGGCTTCACGAGCGTGATGATCGACGGCTCCATGCTTTCTTATGACGAGAACGTTGAGCAGACCAAGCAGGTCGTGGAGCTTGCCCATATGGTGGGCGTGGACGTGGAGGCCGAGATCGGTACGATTGGCAAGATCGATAACTCCTCCGACGAGGGCGGTGCGACGGACATCACGTATACCGACCCGCAGGATGTGGTCGATTTCATCGGCAAGACCGGTGCGGACTCGCTTGCGGTGGCAATCGGCACCGCGCACGGCCTGTATCCCAAGGGTTTCGATCCGAAGCTGCGCCTGGACATTCTCGAGGAAATCGTAAAGGTCTCTCCGGTTCCGCTCGTGCTGCATGGTGGTAGCGGCAACCCGGATGATGAGGTGCGCCGTGCTTGCGAGATCGGTATCCAGAAGGTGAACATCTCGAGCGACTTCAAGCACGCCTTCTTCCAGGCCGTAGGCAAGATGATCGCGACGGGCGAGATCGTCCCCGCGAAGGTGCTCACGCCCGGTATCGAGGCTGCGCGCAAGGTGATCGCCCACAAGATGGACGTCTTCGGTAGCGTTGGCAAGGCCGTCTGCTACCGCTAATTGGGACATCGGGGTCGGGTTCATCTGCCTCGCGAAACTGGATGATGTTTGCGGGAGAGGTGCGTCCGACCCCTAATCGATTCGTGAAGGGGGCCGTGCCATGGGTCCTTTGCTGCTCGACCATCAGCATGTGTGGAGGACGTACGTGAACGCCGGAAGATTGCGCGGCGTGAGCGACCCACATTACCCGGAGGAATGGATCGCCTCGGTGACGGAGGCGGTTCGGCCGGATACAGGGCAGCACGAAGGGCTCAGTCGCGATGCGTCGACGGGTGCAGTGTTGCGCGAGCTCATCGAGGCCGATCCGGTCGCTATGCTCGGGGCGCGCCGTGCCGCGGCGGGCGGTGGACTTGGTGTGCTCGTGAAGCTCATAGATGCGGGCGAGCGTCTTACCATTCAGGTGCATCCGAATGCTGCGCGTGCGCGCGAGCTTTTCGATTCCCCTTATGGGAAGACCGAGTGCTGGTATTTTCTAGATGACGGGAGCGAGCACGATGGGGGACCGCAGCCGCGTCCATGCGTGTATTACGGCTTCAAGGAGGGCGTGACACGCGAGCGCTGGGAAGAGCTGTTCCGACTACAAGACATCGACGGCATGCTTGACTGCATGCATCGCATCGAGGTGGAGCCAGGCATGGTGGTGTATGTGCAAGGCGGCAGTCCTCATGCCATCGGTGCAGGGTGCTATCTCATCGAGGTGCAGGAGCCCACGGATCTTACTATCCGCGTTGAGCGCACCACGCCTTCTGGCTTTGCAGTTGCAGATGAACTTTGCCATCTAGGGCTTGGCTTCGAGCGCATGTTCGAATGCTTCGACTTCACAACCACGACGGCAGATGAGGCGCGCAAGCTTTGCGTTGTTCCGTCGCGCGAGGTGAGTTCTGATGAGGTGGGCACGCGTACGGAGCTCGTTGGAGCACGCCGCACGGCATGCTTCGCGATGGAACGGCTTTCGTTTGCGTCGTCAGGTACCATGGTGTTGCCGGATGAGGATGATTTCCGCATCCTATACATCGTGCAGGGGAGCGGATACGTCGCAGCCGGTGATGGTGCCGAGCGCGTAGAGGTCACAGCTGGCGACCAGCTGTTTGTTCCTGCGGCGGCGCGGGGTTGTGCCGTAACGATGAGTGCGGGCGCCGAGGTACTTGAGCTTCGCGGCCCCGCGCTGTGATGCCTGCACTGGGTCTGATTCCAAACAAGACTCGAGGTCGCCGGCTCCAAGCCGCGCGATACCATGCGATTTGAGAGGTGGATGGCATGACGGAGGAACTAAGGAGCCAACGGTACCGCGTGCTCTCTCCTGAGCTCGACCCGCTTAGGCTCGGATCGGGCTGGACGGTTGATGATTTGTCGAAGCCTCAGGTAATCATCGAGAGCACATTCGGCGACTCGCATCCCGGTTCGGTTGGCTTGCTCGATGTGGTCGAGGAAGTTCGTGCCGGCGTCTCGGAAGCGGGCGGCCATGGCGCGCGCTACTTCACCACCGACATCTGCGATGGCGAGGCGCAAGGCCACGACGGCATCAACTACTCGCTGCCCTCGCGTGATGCGATCGCCAACATGATCGAGATCCATGCGAGCGCGACGCCATTCGACGCTGGCGTGTTCGTCGCAAGCTGCGACAAGGGTATGCCCGCGCACCTCATGGCGGTGGGCAGGCTGAACATTCCCTCCGTGGTAGTGCCCGGGGGTGTGATGGATGCGGGGCCGAATCTGCTCACGCTTGAGCAGCTCGGCATGTATGCGGCGCGGTATGAGCGCGGTGAAATCGGTCTCGAGGAGTTCGAGTTCGCCAAGCATAACGCTTGCCCCAGCTGCGGGGCATGCTCGTTCATGGGGACGGCGACCACGATGCAGGTTACCGCGGAAGCTCTCGGCCTCGCGCTGCCGGGCACAGCGCTTCTGCCCGCAACGAGCGCGGAACTCAAAGAACAGGCTCGCGCCGCTGGTCGCCGTGCAGTCGAGCTCGCCCGGGCGGGGCTGTGCCCACGGGATATCGTCACGCGAGAGAGCTTCGAGAACCTCATTCTCGTTCATGCTGCCATCTCTGGTTCCACCAACTCCCTGCTGCACATCCCGGCTATCGCTCGTGAATTCGGCATCGAGATCACGGCTGACGACTTCGATCGCCTGCATCGCGGTGCTGTTTATTTGCTGAACATCCGTCCTGCAGGGAAATGGCCTGCGCAGTTCTTCCATTATGCGGGTGGTGTGCCACGCATCATGGAAGAGATTCGCGGTCGCTTGCACTTGGATGTCATGACCGTGACGGGCAAGACGCTCGGTGAGAACCTCGATGAACTGCGCGCGAACGGCTATTACGAACGTTGCGAGCGGCAGCTCGAGCCCTGGGGGCTCACGCGCGAGGACATCATTCGCCCTGCCGACGACCCCATCGGTCGGGATGGCTCAATCGCCATCCTGCACGGTAATCTTGCGCCGGACGGCGCCGTGGTCAAGCATACGGTGGTGCCCCGCGAGATGTTCCATGCGGTGCTGCGGGCGCGCCCGTTTGACTGCGAGGAGGAAGCGCTCGATGCCGTGCTCCATCACAGGGTCGAGCCGGGGGATGCCGTTATCATCCGCTACGAGGGACCGAAGGGTTCGGGCATGCCCGAGATGTTCTACACCACGGAGGCGATTTCCTCCGATGCGGAACTCGGTGCTTCGATAGCGCTTATCACGGATGGTCGCTTCTCGGGTGCTTCGAAGGGTCCCGCTATCGGGCATGTATCGCCTGAGGCCGCCGCGGGCGGTCCCATCGCCCTCGTGGAGGAAGGCGATCTTATCGAGATCGACATCCCTGGTCGTCGCCTGGCAATCGTGGGAATTGCCGGCGAGCGGTTGCCGGAAGACGAGGTTGCGTGCGTGCTCGAGAGCCGGCGTGCGGCATGGCAGCCGCGGCCGCCGAAGTACCAGCGGGGCGTGCTCAAGTTCTACACGGAGCACGCGGTCTCCGCTATCGATGGTGGGTACATGGCATAGCAGTTCTCAACCTGAGATGTTTCAAATAGGGGAGGGCAGCCTGTTCTGCACGCCATCTCCCTCCGCTTGCGGTCGCGTCGGCATCTCCGGCGCGGCCGCTTTTGGATGGGTTGGTTGGGGACGTGTTCCATCCAACCCATGTTCATGGAATCGACGAAGCCAATACGACCGAATGAGCCACATGGGTTGGATAGAACACGTCCCCAACCAACCCATCAACCCATTCTTACCCGAGCGGGAGCCAGTCGAGCGCCTGCGGCAGGGCGACGTTCCAGAAATCCCAGTCGTGGCCGCCGGGCATCTCGCGCGCCTCGACGTCGATCCCCGTATCTCGGAGACGGGTGGCAAGCTCCCGGTTGGGCGCGGCGAGCGGATCGCTCGACCCCCACGCCATGAACACGCGCGGCCGCGGGCGGTCGCAGTACACCACGTCGGCCGCCAGCCGGCGCGGGTCCTTGTCGCTGTCCACCACCGCGTTGAGGTCGCCGAAGACCGACTCGAGGAACGGTCGGCTCAGGAAGAAGAGGTCGTCCGACACCACGCTGTTGAAGTCGCCGACGAGCATGGCCGAGGAGAGCGCGACGATGCAGCCGAAGTTCTCGGCGTACTTGAACCCGTTGCGCAGCGCCCCGTAGGCGCCCATGGAGATGCCGCCGATGAAGGTGTCCTCGCGCCGCCGCGAAAGCGGGAACATGCGGCGCGCGACCTCGACGAGCTCCTCGCCCACGAACCGGCCGTAGTAGTTGTGCGCGTCCGGATGGTCGAGGTAGAACGCGTTGTACCCCGACGGCATGACGACGGCGAGCCCGCGCTGCTCCGCCCAGGTGCGGATGCGCGTCTCCGAGATGAAGTCGCGGTGGTTGCCCGACATGCCGTGGAGCAGGAACAGCGTTTTGAACGGCGGCTGCTCCGGCAGGTAGGGCGTGCGCTCCCAGGCCGCGGGGTCGTTGCGGCGCAGCGTGTCGAGCGCGAGCGCGGCCCCGTGGTCGTCGATGGGCAGGATCACGTCGAGCGTGGTGGTGCGCATGAGGGACGGCGAATAGTAATCGACGCTCAGTCGGGCCATACAGCCTCCTTATGGTTTGCGTTGCCGCGTCTTTCAAGTATACATCGCAGGGCATGAGCAGGGAAAACCCAGTACCCGGCATAAGGGTATCATCTATACCCTTATCACTTAGAAAATCTTATATATAGAGACTTAGATTTGTGTATAGAGAAGCCATCCTGCGGAAACAATAGGCACGATAGGAGATACGCCGCTCCGTAGAGCGGCAATAGCACGTCTCGCGAGACCGCCCCGGTGGGCGGGCATCCATCCATGCGATGCCCGCGCCCGCGGCAGGCGTCGCGGGGCGAGAGAGGGGATTCCCTATGAGGATCGACAAGCTAGCAATGACTTCGAAGGAGGCGCTGCAGACCGCCATCGGCATCGCGAGCGACGCCCAGGCCGGTGCCGTCGAGCCCGTGCACCTGCTCGCGGCGCTGCTCGGGGCAGGCGAGCGCAACATCTCGGTGATCGTCGAGCGCATCGGCGCGGACCCGGCGCAGCTCGCGCGCGCCGCGCAGGAGGTCATCGACCGCGCGCCCAAGGTGACGGGCGGCGTGACGCAGATGGGGCTCTCGAACGACCTCGTCCGCGTGCTCGACCGCGCCGAGAAGCTCGCCGCGAAGATGGAGGACAACTTCGTGGTGACCGAGCACCTGCTCATGGCCCTCGCCGAGGACAAGGGCGATGCCGGCCGCCTGCTCAACGACGCCGGCGTCACGCGCGAGCGCGTCGAGGAGGTCTACCAGGAGCTCCGCGGCGATAGCCGTGTGACCTCGGAAGATGACAAGATGCAGTTCGAGGCGCTCGAGCAGTACGGCCGCAACGTGTGCGACCTCGCGCGCGCCGGCAAGCTCGACCCGGTGATCGGCCGCTCGGACGAGATCCGCCGCACCATCCAGGTGCTCAGCCGCCGCACCAAGAACAACCCCGTGCTCATCGGCGAGCCGGGCGTGGGCAAGACCGCCATCGTGGAGGGCATCGCCCAGCGCATCGTGGCGGGCGACGTCCCGAGCACCCTGCGCGACAAGGACCTCATCGAGCTCGACATGAGCGCGCTCGTCGCCGGCGCCAAGTACCGCGGCGAGTTCGAGGACAGGCTGAAGGCCGTGCTCAAGGAGGTCGAGAAGTCCGAGGGCCGCGTGATCCTGTTCATCGACGAACTCCACACCATCGTGGGCGCGGGCGCGACCGAGGGCTCCATGGACGCCGGCAACATCCTGAAGCCGGCGCTCGCCCGCGGGGACCTGCATGCCATCGGCGCCACCACGCTCGACGAGTACCGCAAGTACATCGAGAAGGACGCGGCGCTCGCCCGCCGCTTCCAGACCGTCATGGTGTCCGAGCCCTCGGTGGAGGACACCATCTCGATCCTGCGCGGGCTGAAGGAGAAGTACGAGATCTTCCACGGCGTGCACATCACCGACGGTGCGCTCGTGTCCGCCGCCGACCTCTCGAGCCGCTACATCGCCGACCGCTTCCTGCCCGACAAGGCCATCGACCTCGTCGACGAGGCGGCCAGCCGCCTGCGCATGGAGCTCGACTCCATGCCCGTGGAGATCGACCAGACCCAGCGCAAGCTCACCCAGATGCAGATCGAGGAGCAGGCGCTCATGAAGGAGAGCGACCCCGCGTCTGCCGAGCGGCTCGATGCGCTGCGTCAGGAGATCGCCGAGGTGCAGGAGAAGCTCAACGTGCAGAAGGCCGGCTGGCTCAACCAGAAGAACGCCATCGACCGCGTGCAGGGGCTCAAAAGCCAGCTGGACGACGCGCGCAGCGAGGAGGAGCGCGCCACGCGCGACGGCGACCTCGCCCGCGCCAGCGAGCTGCGCTTTTCCATCATCCCCGGGCTCGAGCAGCAGGTCCGCGCCGGCGAGGCGCAGATCGAGGCGAGCAAGGCGGAGGGCGGCCTGCAGGAGCAGGTGACCTCCGATGAGATCGCCGAGGTCGTGTCCGCTTGGACCGGCGTGCCGGTGTCGAAGATGATGCAGGGCGAGCTCGAGAAGCTCCGCGACCTGGAGGGCGAGCTGCACCGCCGCGTGATCGGCCAGGACGAGGCTGTGCGCGCCGTGGCGTCGGCCGTGCGCCGCAGCCGCGCGGGCCTGGCGGATCCCGATAAGCCCATCGGCAGCTTCTTCTTCCTCGGCCCCACCGGCGTGGGCAAGACCGAGCTCGCGAAGGCGCTCGCCAGCTGCCTGTTCGACGACGAGCGCGCGCTCGTGCGCATCGACATGTCCGAGTACATGGAGAAGTTCTCGGTCCAGCGGCTCATCGGCGCGCCCCCGGGATACGTGGGCTACGACGAGGGCGGCCAGCTCACCGAGGCCGTGCGCAGGCGTCCTTACAGTGTGATCCTGCTGGATGAGATGGAGAAGGCGCACCCGGATGTGTTCAACATCCTGCTGCAGGTGCTCGATGACGGCCGCCTGACCGACGGCCAGGGCCGCCAGGTGTCGTTCAAGAACACGATCATCATCATGACGTCCAACGTGGGTTCCGCTGCGATCGCCGAGCTGTCCGGCAAGGACGATGAGGCCATGAAGCGCGAGGTCGATGAGGCCATGCGCCAGACGTTCAGGCCCGAGTTCCTGAACCGCATCGACGACATCGTGGTGTTCCACCCGCTCGGGATGGCGCAGATCGACAAGATCGTCGACATCCAGCTCGCCGACGTGCGCGAGCGCCTGGCCCGCGAGCGCATGACCCTCGAGGTCACGCCGGCGGCCAAGCAGATGCTCGCCGTGGGCGGCCTCGACCCGGTCTTCGGGGCGCGCCCGCTGAAGCGGCTCATCCAGACCGAGGTGGTGGATACCATCGCCGAGGCGATCATCGACGGTGCCGTGAGCGAGGGCGACCGGATCTTGGTCGACGTCGACACCGACGGCACGTTCTTCGTGGAGTCGGAGGCGAGCGGCCCCGCGCCGACCTACGAGGTCCCCGACGGGGAGTAGCACGCAGGCGGCAGCGCTTCTGGGCGGCGGCCCCGGTGGTTTTCGGGGCCGCCGCCCTCGTTTTTACGTTAACCTCCCCCTGAGCCGCCTGCGGGGCCGGGCGCCTAGCGTTCCTGCGCCTGCTGGACGAGTTCGAAGAAGCGCTCGAAGATCATCTCGAACACATAGTGGAACATCAATCGGCTGTCGAGGTCCATGTCGCCATAGCGGATCTGCTTCTCCACGGTGAACAGGGGGATGTCCGCGAGCTTGGACAGCGAGTTCTTGGACAGTCCCGTCATGGTCACGATCGTGCAGCCGCGGCTCTTGGCGATGGAGGTCGCCTCGATGGAGACCTCCGTCTCGCCGCTGATGGACACGCTGAACACCAGGTCGTTTTGCCCCAGCTGCTCGGCATGGTGCCGCATGACGTGGCGCTCGCTCAGCGTGTCGGCGTTCTTGCCCATGACACGGAGCTTCTCCTCCATCTCGAGGCAGGGGAACTTCGAGAGTCCCGAGCAGAAGAAGACGATGCGCTCGGCGCGCTCGACGGCACGTACGACCTCCTCGACGGCCTGCTCGCGCACGAGGTCCTTGGTCTGGATGATCTGCAGGTCGAGCGGGATGGTCTCGATGACGTAGCGGTTGCGCTCGAGCGAGATGAGGTAGGAGTGCTTGAGGTCGGTGAAGCCCGTGAAGCCCAGCTTGTGGGCGAGGCGCACGATGGTGTTGGGCGCCACGAAGAAGTGCGCCGCGATGCCCTTCGACGTCGCCTGCTCGAGGTCCCCGCGAAGCGAGATGATGTAGCGGAGGATCTGGGATTCCAGGTCGTTGAGATGCTTCTCGCCCGATTTGACGTGTTCGTAAAACGAGTCCCGCACGGCAGCGACACCTCCCCGTCAGCTTTTCAAACATCGTAATATCCCATGGCTCGAGGCTTTTCCGGAGTCAATCGTCCGCAAACGGTCTCATCTCGTTCGCCAGCGGTACCTCGGCCCGCGTGTCGCGCGACACGGGTTCGTGTCGTGCGCTATCCCGTGTGTCGCGCAGCCGTTTCCCCTGCTCAGGGTCATGGTGCGCTCGTGCGCGCAGCACAATATGGGCAACGGGAGGGACGCGGGCACGGTGGCCGCGGAACCGCATCGCGCTCCCCCGCGCAGCGTCAGTTGACTCTAGTTTCGGGGAGTGGTTCTCATGAAAGACAAGCTCAACATCGTTCTTATCGGCGGGGGCTCCACGTGGTGCCCGGGCATCCTGAAGGCGCTCACCAAGCATCTCGACATCTTCCCGCTGAACCGCGTGTGCCTGTACGACATCGACGCCGAGCGCCAGGAGCCCATCGGCGAGTTCGGCAAGGTCCTGTTCGCCGAGGAGGCGCCCGACGTCGAATTCATCTACACCACCGACAAGGACGTCGCCTACACCGATATCGACTTCGCCCTGTGCCAGATCCGCACCGGTGGCTACGAGATGCGCAGCAAGGACGAGAAGATCCCCCTGTCCATGGGTATCATCGGCCAGGAGACGGTCGGTCCCGGCGGCATGGCGTACGGTATGCGCTCCATGCGCGACATGGTTGAGATCGTGAACGACGTGCGCGAGCGGAGCCCGGAGGCTTGGATCATCAACTACACCAACCCGGCGGCGATCGTGGCCTACGGCCTGGACCGCATCTTCCCGGACGAGAAGCGCGTGCTCAACATCTGCGACCAGCCGGTCAACCTGCTGCGCTCCTACGGCCGCCTGCTCGGTCGCGACATGGGCGATGTCGAGCCCGTGTACTTCGGCCTCAACCACTTCGGCTGGTTCACGCACCTCTACGACAAGGAGGGCAACGACCTCGTCCCGCTGGTGAAGGAGTACACCGCCAAGAACGGCTTTCTGCCCGCCGACGCCGAGCAGCGCGACCAGTCCTGGCTCGACACCTACGCCATGGTGAAGGACATGCTGGCCGACTTCCCCGACTACCTGCCCAACACCTACCTGCAGTACTACCTGTATCCCGAGTACAAGCTGGCCCACCTCGACCCCGACTACACCCGCTCCGACGAGGTCATCAACGGTCGCGAGAAGCGCGTGTTCGCCGAGTGCCGCCGCGTCGCCGAGGCGGGTACCGCCAAGGGGTCGTCGGTCGTGCAGAACGATGCGCACGGCGACATGATCGTCGAGGTCTCCTCGGCCATCTACCGCAACGCCCGCAAGACCTTCATCGTCATGGTCCGCAACGACGGGATCATCGAGGGCATGCCTGACGACGCCATGGTCGAGGTCGCCGCGAGCGTGGGCAAAAACGGCCCCGACCCTTACGCCGTGGGCAAGATCGGCACGTTCTACCGCGGCCTCATGGAGAACCAGTACGCCTACGAGCGTCTCACGGTCGAGGCCTGGATGGAGGGGTCCTACGAGAAGGCGCTGCAGGCGCTGACCCTCAACCGCCTGGTGGGCGACGCCAAGAAGGCCCGCAAGGTGCTCGATGCGCTCATCGAGGCTGCGCACCTCGCCGTCCACGCGCACGCGCGAGAAGCCCTCGGAGCGCAGGTCGTCGAGGAGCTTGGCGAACTCGCCCTTGCGGTCGGACACCACGGGCGCGAGC
>OLNN01003192.1_pt1 | contig 10597 bp, 9 predicted proteins | sample 1672141 | NCBI WGS metagenome assembly OLNN01 (sample SAMEA3136652, study PRJEB25190) | human gut metagenome | biome: human gut; feature: human-associated habitat; material: faeces | place: Austria | collected 2013 | reverse complement strand
TGATGCCGAAGAAGTTGGCGGCACCACATTCGTCCATGTATTTCTTTTCCTTGGCGTCCAGGTAGAACTCAGCCGAGTATCCACCTTCGTGGGCTTCCTTGCTGGCGCGGAGGCTGGCTGCATAGTTGCCACCTACCTTGAACGTACCGGTACCGAGCGGGGCCGCACGGTCGTACTTGCGGGTAATGACGTAGGGAGTGGTGGCAAATCCGCCCTTGAAGTACGGGCCTACGGGAGTGACGAATATCAGGAAGAGGTATTCATTGGAAGGTTTCACACCTACCTGTGCTCCTGTACCAACCAGCAACGGACGGATGTAGAGGGAAGCACCGCTCTCGTATGGCGGGATGAAGCGTTCGTTCAGCTTCACTACCTTCAATACGGCCTCACGGAAACGTTCGGTCGACAGCTCGGGCATCAGGATACCGCGGCAAGTAGATTGCAGGCGGGCAGCGTTCTCTTCCAAGCGGAAGATGCGCACCTTTCCGTCTTTGCCACGGAAGGCTTTCAACCCTTCAAAGGCTTCCTGTCCGTAGTGCAGGCAGGTGGCTGCCATGTGCATGGGGATGGTTTCTTCGCTGCATACTTCCAGCTCTCCCCACTGACCGTTACGATGATAAATTCTCACGTTGTAGTCTGTCTTCATGTATCCGAAGGACAGATTTGACCAATCAATTTCTTTCATAATCTATATGGTTATATTGTTAACTTCTTCTACAAATTATGCTGACCTCTTTGTTTATCAGTCAGCGTTTAGTTCATCTTCCAATGTCGCAGGGTCTTGTCGGCAGTCCCATACGGAAATCACTATCACTTTGTCGTTCTCCACACGATAGATGACCTTATAGTGCGGATGTGCGACGATGGAACGGTACAGATCGGCATATCCCGCCACACGCTGCCCTATAAAAGGGAAGATTGATAAACGGGAAACCGTATCTGTGATTGTTCTGAACATTTTATCAGCCACACGTTCCCCTGCGCAGTCCCAATAGTAGCGGGTAACGGCCAGCAATTCTTTTTGTGCTTCTTCAGTCCAAATTATTTCCATGAACTTATCGCCTTTTCCATTCTTGCAACCACTTCGTCATGGGTTTGGGTATGCCCCCTCGACCAATCACTCTCGGCACAACGGATGGCTCTTTTCCGTTCCTCCTCGGTATAAGGCAGGCCAGGGATGCGTCCGTCCTTCTCCCTCTCTTTCAAATCTTCCAGAAAGGTTTGAAGCACATCCATTGCCCAGTCCTTGTCCATCAGAGAAATGACATCCTGCAACACTTGTTGTCTCAGCTTCATTGTACTCATAACTTGTCTGCGTTTTTGTTCTCAGGCAAAAATAGTCTTTATTCTTCACTTTCTTGCTCTTCAGCCAGTATTTTTTCTATTTCCCGGTCTGCTTTTGTCAGTTTGCTTTCGCAGAAGGCTATGATTTCGTTGGCTTCCTTTATTTTCTCGGCCAGTTCGTCTATCTCCAGTTCGTTGTTGTCAATCTGGTTGACAATCTTCTCCAGGCGGCTCATGGCCTGTGAGTAGGTTTCTTTCTTTCGGGGTGTGGGCATATCGGGCAGTTATTTTATGGATTTTACGGTAGATGTTATTTCTCCTTTGTAGACTTGGGTTATCAGTACATCGCCTGCTTGCAGCTGTGAGGCGTCTTTTACTGCTTTTCCGTCTTTCAGCGTCAGGCTGTAGCCGCGTGCCAGCAGCTTGTCGGGCGAGGCATCGGCAAGGCGTTGTTTCAGCAGTTCCAACCGGTGATGGTGTCGGGACAGCATTGTTTCCACTGAACGGTGCAGGTCTTTGCGGACGGTGAGCAGTGCCAGCTTGGCCGTTGATATGCGTCGGACGGATGCCGCAGGGATGCGGTGGCGACATTGGTTTAGGCGAGTGCGTTCCTGTTTCAGGCGGTTGACGACACCCTCGTGTAGGCGGGTTGTCAGGTAAGCCAGGTGGTCGGCTGCTTCGTCCATGCGGCTGATAAGGAACTCGGCTGCCGCAGTAGGGGTTTTCACACGCATGTGGGCTACGGAGTCGAGTACGGTGTCGTCGCGTTCGTGGCCGATGCCGGTGATGATGGGCAACGGAAACTGTGCACAGGCGGCGGCCAACAGGTAGGTGTCGAAGCAGGAGAGATCGGACGTGGCGCCTCCGCCGCGTATGATGACTACCGCATCGAACTGGTCGGCACGTTGGTTTATCGCGTCCAGTGCCGACAGGATAGATTCTTCGACACGGTCGCCCTGCATGGCGGCGGCAAAGAGGTTGACCTTGAAGTAGTAGCCGCGCGGATTATGCTCCAGCTGATGACAGAAGTCGCCGTACCCGGCAGCCGTGGGCGAGGATATGACGGCAATGCGTTGTGGCAGCACGGGCATGGGCAGTTCTTTGTTCAGCGTCAGCACGCCTTCTTCTTCCAGCTGCCTCAGGATTTCGCGCCGCCGGCGGGCCATGTCGCCCAGTGTATAGGTGGGATCGATGTCCTGCACGGTGAGGCTATAGCCGTAGAGTTCGTGGAAACTGACCGTGACCTGCACCAGCACCTTGATGCCTGCCGTGAAGGCCTGCCCTGTGCTTTCCTCAAAATAGGGGCGGAGCAGGCGGAATACATTGCTCCAGATGACGCCGCGGGCTTTGGCCACCAGGTTATTGCCACGCGGGTCTTTCTGTACAAATTCCACGTAGCAATGCCCTGTGGACGGATGTATGCGTACTTCGCTCAGTTCGGCCTGCACCCAGTATTCATCGGGCAGGCACTGTTCGAGGCTGCGGCGCACCAAGGCGTTGAGGTCATATAAGGATAAAGCTTCCATCATGTAAAGCTGTTGTCGGTTAGAAAAAATATTATCATTCCTTCTCTTATGCGCCAAGCTGGTAGTTCCTGTAGCGGCTCAAGGAGTGAAACCAATAGTTTCAGGCTATGAAACCGATGGTTTCAAGCAATGAAACTGATAGTTTCAAGCAATGAAACCGGTAGTTTCAGACTATGAAACTTATTGAAACTATTCTTGGGCTACTTCAGTTGCTCCTTTGTTTTGGTCGGAAAGGTAGCTTTTGTAGGCTTTCCACAGGTCGGGAACTCCGTAGCCGTAGATATTGTCGGGGTAGTCGACGCGGTCGCCCGAGCGTCGTACCAGTTCTATCACTTCTTGGGCTGTGAGGGTGGGGCAGGCTTGCCACAGGCAGGTCACCATGCCACACATGATGGGCGAAGCGAACGAAGTGCCGTTGGCATGCGACTGGTTGCCGTTGGTGCCCATGACGTCGGCGCGGAATCCTACTGCTACAACGTCGGGCTTGATACGTCCGTCGGCCGTCGGGCCAATGGACGAGAAGGTGGCCAGCGTGCTTTCCTTGGTGATGGCGCCTACGGTAAGTACTTGGTCGGCATCGCCCGGAGGGGTGATTTTCTTCCACGAACCGGCACCAGAATTGCCTGCGCTGCATACCAGAATCATGCCTTTGCCAGCAATGTGGCCAGCCTGACGCGACATCAGTGAGAAGTGACCGTCCAAATCGCGCAGCCGGTAGTTCTTTGTTTTGTCGTCGAAGGTATAGTAGCCCAGCGAGGTGTTGATGACGTCGGCCCCCACACTGTCGGCAAACTCCACGGCGGCAGCCCAATAATCCTGTTCAACCAGATGCTCGGAGTACTCGTCTTCGCTCCGCAGCAGCCAGTAGGACGCCTCGGGGGCAGTTCCTACCATGATGTCGGGCCGATTCATGGCCATGCACGACAAGACGGCCATGCCGTGGCTACTCTCGGCAAAGATGTCGGCTTCACGGCTGACGAAGTCTTTGGTACCCAGTATCCGTACATTGTCCAAGGCTTTTATTTTGTCAGCGTTGTGAAATCCGGCATCGATGACGGCTATCACCATGCCCTGCCCCTTGAATCCGGCATCGTGCAGTTGGTTGCCGTGGCTCATTTTTATCTGGTCGGCAGCCGGGCCATAGTATTCTCCTTTGTATTCTTTGGGTTGGTTTATCAGGGTATCGCGCTGGGTGGAATGGGTGGGCTTGTCCTTGGCCGGAGCCGTCCACACTTTCTCGGTGGAGCGGACAAAGGGCAGAGCAGCAATGTGCTCTATCAGCTTGGGGTCGTTGCACGACACGGTGACATAGTTTTCCCATTTGCCCGTCTGTACGATGTGTACACCGGTGCGTCTGATTTCATCGACATAGGCTTTGCACACAGGTAGGTCGGTGGAGTCGATGGCTATATGTTGCTTTTGTCGGCGTGCAATGGCCCGTTCAGACAGGAAGTCCTGCGGACGGCTGAGCGAGTAAGTGGTGGCCGCCTTGTCTGTCAGGCCGATGCGGTATTTCAATGTGTCTTGTTGGGCTGCTGATGTTCCGGCCAGCAGCATAAAGGCTGAAAGTAAAAATAGCTGTTTCATATAGTATTCTTATTTTATACATACATTCCTATTCCCCGTTGTGAGGCGATGAACGAACCTCCCACAAGGCGGTTGCCAATATAGAATACGGCCGACTGGCCCGGAGCAATGGCTGAAGCCTCTGATTGGAAGTTGACCAGCAACCTGCCGTCGTCCAACCTGCGCAGTGTGCAGGGGATGGGCTTGCTGCGGTAGCGGATACGAACGCTGAGCTGCGGGCTGTTCATGGCTTCCGCCTCGTCTACGAAGCGGTCGTCTTCTACCAGCATGTGGCTGGTTTTCAGCTCTTCGGCATCGCCCAGCATGACAGTATTCTTCTGTGGATTTATTTTCAATACATAGGCAGGTTTGCCGAGCGCAATCTCCAAGCCCTTCCGTTGTCCTATGGTGTAATAGGGGAAACCTTTGTGTTCGCCCAACTTCACACCAGCAGCATTGACAAACCAGCCTTTGCCTATTTCTTGGTCAATTTCGGGTGAGTGTTCGCGCAGGAAGTCGCGGTAGTCGCCCTTGATGAAGCACACCTCCATGCTTTCGCCTTCTTCGGCCTTCAGCTTATAACCTTTGCTGCGCAGGTAGTCGCGCACTTGCGGTTTGGTAAGCGTACCGAGCGGGAAGATGCAGCGTCGGAGCACGTCTTGCGACAGGCGCCACAGGAAGTATGACTGGTCTTTCTTGTCATCGTCGCCCGTCAGGATGTAGATGTGTCCGCCATGTTCTTCCAGGCGGGTATAGTGGCCGGTAGCTATGAAGTCGCAACCCAGGCGGTCGGCCCATTCGGTGAGGATGCGGAACTTGAACAAAGGGTTGCACATGACACACGGGTTGGGAGTACGGCCCTGGCGGTATTCGTCAATGAAATTCTGTACGATGATTTTTCTGAATGCCTCCCGTTCGTCGGCAATATGGTGTTCTATACCCATCTGTTCGGCCAGTTGGGCCGCTTCTACGGGCTTCTCGCCCCATACCCAGAGGGTAAGTCCAACGATGTCGTATCCCTGCTCGCGCAGCATCAGGCAGGTGGCGGTGCTGTCTATACCTCCGCTCATGCCTACCAGCACTTTCTGTTTTGCTTTCTCCATTGTTAAGTTATCCGTTATATATAATGTATATAGCTTTGCGTTGCCCTGTCGTCTGTTTTCAGAGTCCCATGCACTCGCGATAGAAGTCAAAGACCTCGAATATAACGTCTTTGTCGGCTGTTTGGTTCAGACAGATGTGGCCCACATCGCTCAGCAGGGTGAAGTTGATGATGCCGGCCATGTTCTTCTTGTCGTGCTTCATCAGTTCATAGAGTCGGTCGTAGTGGCGGCATTCAAAGTGGAAAGCACCGTAGTTTTGCCGGATGAAGTGGATGGATTGCTGCATTTTCTCTTTGGGGAAGCCACACTTCAGGTGCGAGAGGTACAGCTCGCAGACCAATCCCCAGGCTACGGCATAGCCATGAAGCACGGGTCTGTCTTCGGCCAGCGCCAGACTTTCGAAAGCATGTCCTATGGTGTGTCCTAGGTTGAGGGCCTTGCGTATGCCGTGTTCGTGTGGGTCTTGCTCTACAATGTCTTCCTTGACCTGCACCGATTGTCCTACCAGCTCCTTCAGTCGTCCGTAGTCTATGCACTCAGTGTCGAAGGCCAACAGTTCGCTCCAATGCCGGTCGGTACTGATGAGGCCGTGTTTCAGCATTTCGGCGTAGCCCGAGAAGAAGTTGTGGGCGTCCAGTGTGCGCAGAAATTCGGTTTCGATAAGTACGCTGACGGCAGGCGAAAAGACACCCACTTCGTTCTTCAGCCCGTTGAAGTTGATGCCCGTCTTGCCGCCGACAGAGGCGTCGACCATGGACAACAGGGTGGTTGGTATATTGATGTAGTCAATGCCACGCTTAAAGGTAGAAGCGGCAAATCCGCCCAAATCGGTCACCATGCCTCCGCCCAGGTTGATGAGCAGCGAGTGGCGGCTGGCTCCCTGAGTGCTGAGTGCCATCCATACGGAAGCAAGCGTGTCCAGATTCTTGTGCACGTCTTCGGCACCGATGGTTATTTCCGTGGCCTGATGCAGGTCGTTTGCTCGGTTCAGCACAGGCATGCAAAGATTGTGTGTATGCTGGTCGGTGAGAATGAAAACCTTGTCGTAGTTTTTTCTGCCGATAACGCCCGTCAGGTCGCTGCCGAGTTGTTGGCAAAGTATGACTTCTTGCTTGTTCATTGCGTGAATTCTTTATTTTTTGCAGGCAAAGATATGATTTCTCTGTGAAAGATGTATCTTTGTCGAGCCTTTAAGATGAAGACTGGAGATTTTGTAAGTCCGAATCAATTGTTTTATCCATTAAAAAAAGAACCTTTATGAAAGCATTGCTGCCTGTATATTGTCGTCCGTTGGGTTATTTCATCATGGCTTTGGCCCTGTTTCTTCCCTTTGTACTGTTTATGATGGGGAGGGTGACAGATGCCAACCTTCTGTTCTACAAAGAATGCTCTAAGCTTTTAATGATGATGGGGGCATTGATGATAATCTTTGCGCTGAACAAAAACGAGAGCCGTGAGCTGGAACAGGTCCGCAACAAAGCTACACGCAATGCCATCTTCCTGACCGTACTTTTCATCTTTGGCGGCATGCTCTACCGCGTGGCGCAGGGCGACTATTTATCGGTCGATAGTTCGTCTTTCCTGATATTCCTTATCCTGAACGTGCTTTGTCTGGAGTTTGGTATTAAGAAAGCATCGGTTGACAAAATGTTTAAGCGCAACCGGCAGTAAGGTCTGGCAGGACAAGCCGGCGGCGACTCTTGCCGTTGGCCATTCACTTGTTATATTCTCGTAGTGGGTTGTCTCGATGGGTGCATAAACTGTATTCCGATACGACCGGCAGGGCTTTTTGACAGTGCTCAACTCCCTGTATGGTGGCTGTTTGACCCCCGTTTGGTAGCAGTTAACTCCCCGCTTGGTAGCAGTTAACTGCTTGGTCGGTAGCAGTCCACTCCCCGGTCGGTAGCAGTTAACTCCCCGGTCGGGAGGGGCGTTAGGACTTTCTTCGTTGGCCGTTAATATTTTCCTCGTTGGGTATTAGTTGCTTTTTAATATTCTTTAAATTAAACCTTTTCAGATAAGCACTGTCAAATGAAGCGTATGTTTGAAAAACATAGTTGATTTTAGAATAGAATAGACATTAGACAGATGAAAAGATTGATTGGTGGAATAGCGTTGTTGTTGCTGGCAACGCTTTCGGTATTTGCACAGACCAAACGGGTAACCGTGTCGGGACGTGTGGTAGAAGACACAGGTGAACCGGCCGTGCAGGCAACAGTGCAGTTGCTATCATTGCCCGACAGTACATTTACAACAGGCATTGCCAGTAATGAGAAAGGTTATTTTTCCCTGCCCCGGGTAAAAGCAGGCAAGTATGTGTTGAAGGTTTCTTATATCGGTTTCAAGAACAAGCTGATTCCGTTGCAGTTGACTGCATCGGCACCGAACAAGAATGTGGGAACGGTGAAGCTGGAGACGGATGCTATTATGCTGGCAGAGGCTGTGGTAGTGGCAGAAGCGCCGCAGGTACAGATAGTGGAAGATACGGTGGCTTTCAATTCATCAGCCTATCGTACACCTGAAGGAGCCATGCTTGAAGAGTTGGTAAAGAAATTGCCGGGTGCCGAGGTGGACGATGACGGAAATGTGAAAATCAACGGAAAGGAAATATCGAAAATCATGGTGGATGGTAAAGAATTCTTTGGCGGCGACGTACAGACCGGACTGAAGAATTTGCCGGTGGACATGATAGAGAAACTGAAGACGTATGATAAGAAATCAGACTTGGCACGAATTACTGGTATTGACGATGGCGAGGAAGAAACCGTGCTTGACCTTACGGTGAAGAAAGGCATGAATCAAGGTTGGTTTGGCAATGTGGATGTTGCCGGCGGTACGGAGAAACGTTATATGGGTAGGGCTATGGTGAACTATTTTTATGACAAAACGCAGGTTTCTTTGATTGCTGGTGCCAACAATGTGAACGACCAGGGATTCTCTGCGGGTGGAGGTGGACCACGTTGGAGACGTAACAATGGACTGACTGCCAAGAAAATGATTGGTATAAACTTTGCAACCCAGACTGATAAGATAGAGTTGGGTGGTAGTGCTCGTTACAATTATTCGGATGGTGATATAGCCAGTGTAGGATCGACTGAGAACTTCCTTACCAGTGGTAATTCTTACTCTAACTCCAATACGTTGAGCCGGAATCGCAATAAACGGTTTAGTGCAGATTTCCGTATGGAGTGGCGTCCCGATACAATGACAAATATCATATTCCGACCTGATTTTTCTTATGGAAAAACCGATAATCTGTCTTCTTCCGAATCGGGTACTTTCAATGATGACCCGTATAATCTGGTTGAGAACCCAAATGATTATCTGAACCTTGACAATCTGGCACAGAATGACCCATTGCGTGAAGTGCGTGTCAATGCCATTAACAGTGGTACACTGAACGATAATAAGGATATTTCGGCCAATGCGACCTTGCAGGTGAATCGTAAACTGAATTCGAAAGGTCGAAATATAACTTTCCGTGGTCGTTTCAGCTATGGTGATTCTGAAAGTAATCAGTTTACGGAGTCTATGACCAATTATTTCTTGTTGCAAAACTATCTTGGGGGAGACTCGGTGCTGATACGCAATCAGTATATCAACACACCGACAAAAAATTATAATTATCGTTTGCAACTGACTTACAGTGAACCTATTGCTCGTGCTACTTTCTTGCAATTCAGTTATCAGTTCCAATATAAGTACAGTGAGAGTGACAAGAGTACCTTTGACTTGCAACCATTCTCCGACTGGGGACTTGGAGCAACACTTCCCGATGGTTATGAGGAGAATGAAATAGACAGTTTGGGTAAGTATGCCGAATATCGCTACTACAATCATGATGCTTCGGTAGCTTTACGCTTCATTCGTGAGAAATACCAGTTGAGTGCAGGGATGTCGTTTCAGCCCCAACATACTATTTTGTCTTATAAACGGGGTGACTATATGATAGACACTACACGAAATGTCTTCAACTTTGCTCCTAACATTGATTTCCGTTATCGTTTCTCGAAGGTTAGTCAGCTGCGTTTCACTTATCGAGGACGTAGTAGTCAGCCTTCCATGGAGAATTTGTTGCCTATTGTGGATAACTCAAATCCACAGAACATACGCATTGGTAATCCGGGTTTGAAGCCGGCTTTTACACATACCATGCGTTTCTTCTATAATACTTACGATGCAGACAAGCAGCGAAATATTATTGCCCATGCAAACTTTTCGGCTACCCAAAACAGCATAAGCAACAGTCGTATTTACAATGAAGATACCGGTGGATGGACCACTACTCCCAAGAACATCAACGGTAACTGGAATGCGTTTGGTATGTTTGGTTTCAATACGGCATTGAAGAATAAGAAATTTACTATTAGTACTTTCTCCAATGCCAGCTATGTAAACAACGTAGCTTATTTGACAGATAGTCAGACAAGGGTAGAAAACAAGAATACTACAACTAACCTGACATTGAATGAGCGGTTGAATGGTACATACCGGAATGATTGGTTTGAGTTTGGATTGAATGGTACATTGTCTTATTCGATAGAAAAGGATAAACTGACGCCTGATAATAATCAGCAGCCTTACACGTTCTCTTACGGTGCTACAACAACAGTCAGCATGCCCTGGAGCATGAGCTTGTCTACCAATATTGCCAATCAGAGTCGTCGCGGTTATCGTGATGCCAGTATGAACCGTAATGAGCTGATATGGAACGCCCAGTTGTCGCAGACATTCTTGAAAGGAGCTGCCACAATCAGCTTCGAAATGTATGACATCTTGCGTCAGCAGAGCAATATTACCCGTTCGTTGACGGCTGACGGTCGTTCGGTGTACGAGTATAATGGTGTGAACAGCTACTGTATGCTGCATTTCATTTATCGTTTGAACATCTTTGGCGGTAAGGCAGCCCGTGACAAGATGAATCAGCGTCATGGTCCTGGCCCGGGTGGTTTTGGCGGACCTCGTGGCTTTGGCGGTCGCAGACCTTTTTAAAATGTTAATATGACCAGCATTGTGTTATAAGTTGATGCTTTTTCTTACATTTGTTTACATTTACTCGGTTTCATTAGTGTCCCGTTAAAATCGGGACAAATTAATATTAATCAAACAATCCCGGAA
>OLNN01003189.1_pt1 | contig 10604 bp, 6 predicted proteins | sample 1672141 | NCBI WGS metagenome assembly OLNN01 (sample SAMEA3136652, study PRJEB25190) | human gut metagenome | biome: human gut; feature: human-associated habitat; material: faeces | place: Austria | collected 2013 | reverse complement strand
CCGCCCACTACTGCGCCTGCAATGGCCCCCCATTTGAAGTTCTCACTGCCAGCCAGAGCAGCCGCTCCTAAAGCTTCTTCCATGTCACCGGTTTGATATCCCCGTACAACGCCTGCAGAAATTCCGCTGAGTGCAGCAGAGGACAGCGCAAACGATGTGCCTGTTTTGGCGGCGGCAGTAAAAATCAGGTTAACTGCGGTCGGGACACCGGTTCCAGCCGTAAGGCAGGAAACTGTAACGCAGACTAAAATCACACCGGTACCGATCGCTATATCTTTGAAAATCTCTTCTATAGAAGCATCCTCGATTGCCTGTAGTTCCTGTACGGTGGTCTTTCTGTCTTCGCCCAGTGTAAAGACATAGCGCATCCCCTGGAACTCGTCATCCAGCTCAGCCAACGTGTAGCCAAAGAAAATGTTGGACTGCGAGTTATAGTTGATTTCCTCCAGATATTCTTGAGAAACGTATGCAGTGGTGATGTTGTCAATTCGATAGTCGTCACTGCTGAAATTGGCAGTCAAATCTGCATACACAGCATCTTCCACGTATTGCAGAAGATTCGGGTCACTCAGAGAAACAAATTCAAGCGGCTCTGTCTCCAGGTCCAAGCTCTCAAGCGACACCTCTCCTTCCCGCATCGGCGTTGCGGTGGCAGTGGGCGCGGCGGTCGGCTGTGCCTGCCGCGAGGCGGGCTGACTGCAGCCGGCCAGGAGCATGGCCAGGCAAAGGGAAAAAGCAAGAATTCGTTTCATTTCTGCCCCTCCTTTTCCCTCTCTTCCGCCTGTGAATTTGCTTTGCCTCTGCGCCGACGGAAGGCAATCACCCCGCCGACAACGGCAGCACAGACGATCCCTGCCCTGCTAGCGCAATGTCTGCCGCTGGGAAAACAACCCCGGGTTCGGGTTCCGGCGCAGGCGTGGGGGTGGCTTCGGGTTCTGCCTCTACCGTTTCTGCCGGGGCGGCGGACGGTTCAGACGAAGCGGTAGGTATAGATGCGGCCTCGGCCAGCTGGATCGTGCCATCCTCCTGGATGGTGGCTCCCTCTTCTATCAGCGCATTGATTTCGGCGATGGAAAGACCAGTCGCCATGTAGGCGCGCAAAACTTTATTGGTGCCAACGTAGATCTTTTTGGTGGTGGTCTGATCGGTGTAGTCGTTATGTACTGTGATTGTGTAGATACCCTCATCCGTGTACTCGGTGCCATCTCGGGCCGGGCCGTTGAAGCGGGTATCCTCCACCAAGCCATCGGCGCTGTCCGTCAGGACTTCCCGTTTGATGTTAACTTTGAGATAGCGGGACTTGGCAAGATCCAGCCGAAATCCATTCTCGGTCATGGAGCTGTTTGTCAGTTCACTGCCAGTGACAACGTCAAACGGGTAGACCATGCAGTTGCCATTGCGCACCGAAAAGCGGAAGAAAATGCGATAATGCCCGACAGTGTCCAACAGCTGATCATCCGTGACCTCATAGTCCAAGGCCACCTCATAGTCGCCTTCCTCAAACAGCTGCACTTTGGTATCGGCGCCCACAGTGGTGTTGGCCTCAAGATAATTGGTGTAGATGGTTGGCTCAGAGCGCACATTGTTATAGTCGGTATAACGGATAATCAGCGTACCGCGGCCGAAGTCGGTGGTGGGCGTCTCAAAATACTGGTCGGAGCCCTCCGCATCGGCGGTGACGCTCAAAGTATCTTTTCCGTTCAGGGCGTCGATATTTTGATTCAGGCGGAACCACAGCGTGACCTGATCCCCGACGTTTTTCAAAAACACCGGGTCACCTGATGCATCGCTGACTTCCTCGGTGTAGCCGCTCACAAAGAAGTCCCCCAGTTCCCACCCGTAATGGACATCCCCCTTTTCGATCGGCTCCTCGCCGGAATAGGTGTCAAAATCCTTGACGCGCACCTTCGAGCCAAGTCGGTAAGTTTCATCCGGAACATCGGCCGCGCCGGTGTCGCGGTATGCATAGAACTCGTATACTTCGGCATATTTCTGGTATTCGTATTTGTCCGTGTTGACAAACAGGATATGGCCTTCCTCGGTGCGGATACGCAGCTCATAGGCAACGATCACTCGGTAAAAGCAGCCGTTGATCAGCTGCACATCGGAGGCAGAATAGATGGACTCGGTGCGAACGGGCACCGCCTCGAAAGCGTTGGTGATGGTACTGACCGTGATCCAGGTTTTTTGGTCTTTGGAAGTCTGCAGGACCACGGTGCCGTTCTGTACAGGCTCATCCAATGTCAGGGAATCCAGCTCCTTGCCATCGTCCTCGTACAAATGCCATTCGTCCGCACCAGCTTTCAGCTTGGCATCGCCATAGCTGTAGTAGAAGTCCAGCCTCCCGTCTGCCACTTCATAGGACGGAACGTCGCCCTCAGTGTCTACATTGGCAATATCCCCGCTGATGGAAAACATTACCATAGGTCTTGCCGGCTTCGGATTGGGCAAAGGAGCTGCTGTCCGAGAACTCATAACGACTGTCCTTGTCAAAGGTATAGACCCTGCCATCCACCTCCGTCTTACCGTCCTCTGCAAAAGCGGCATCAGGAAAAAGGCACAACAGCGCAAAAAGGGCGCCCCAGGCGAACAGCAATCGGGACACTTTTTGTTGGGACATGATGACCATGATTTCATTCTCCTCAATTCCATTGGACATCCGGCTGGCAAAAGTGGTTTTATAATTCTATTATATCAGGCTATATTGTGTCGGACAATCTTTCCTGAGTCTTTTATAGCCAATTTCATCCTGCGGAAACTGCGCTTTGGCGGTCAAAATCAAAGATCGGCGGGCGGCGGAACATTTCCCTGTTTCAGACGCTTAAAATTGGCAAAGCATTACAGTGAAAAGCATCACTGCCCAATTCTGCGTAAGCCACCGCGCTTCCCGCGCTGGCCTGAACAGGATTGGGCAGTGTTTTGTATGGCCTTTATTGTGCCAACCGCGGCTGGCTTAATGATACGTCAGCATTCCTCGCTTGGCCGAACATTATCCGGTGTTTAGGCTTGCGACCATGCGCCCATTTAATTCAAAACAATCCCGCCTTGTTCCGCAGATTCAGTCCCTTACCACAATGCAGTTGACTCTGCCCGAAACCGGCGTGCAGGCATCCAATGCGATGATGCCATCCCCATAGTAAGGGGTAAAGTCCGGTTCGTTGTCAAACTCGCCGCCCCGGCCCTCATAATGCGCATGGCCGAAAGAGCAATGCCAGTGGCCGCAAACGATTGTCTTGCCGGGTTCCGTCACACCGCCGTGGGCGGCTTCCATGCCGTTCAGCCACCGGGCAGCCTCCCATGCTTCCGGCGTAGCATCCCGCCAGTTATCGAACGAGGCATATTGAACTTCGTGTCTTCCCAGCCGGGTGAGCGCACAGGGGATCCAGCCATGCACAAAAATGTAGTGCGATGTTTCATAATAGTCCCGCATGGCCGGAATTAGCGTCTGTATGTAGGGGGTGCGCAGAAATTCCCGTCCGGCGGCTTCCGGGTTGCTGAGCAGTTCCGCAACTGACAGCCCGGTAAGCTGGCAAACTGTGCCAACCGTTCCATTGGAGTGGTGGTAGCTGCGCAGGTAGCCGCCCTGCGGCCAGTCATGCAACAGCTCCACGGCCAAATCTTCGTGGTTGCCGCGGATCAGGATGACTTCCTCTTTTTCCAGCAGGTCCAGGATAAATGTCTGCAGTTCTTTTGCCTGCTGCCCTCTGTCAAACAGATCACCGCAGACAACCAATTTGTGGGGCCCACTATCTGTAAAGTAGCCCTGCTCAGTCAGGGCTGCTTGCAGTTCATCAAAATAGCCGTGAACATCGGCAACAACATAGTATTTCATGGTTGCACCTTGCAAATATAAGATTATCTACCAACAAGTTTACCACAAACTGCCTCCAAAATCATTGTATGGAAATGTTTTCAGAGTGATTTGGGCACATAAAGAAACCCAATCAGCGAAAGTCTCGCCTTGCAAGACTGTTCTTGAAATAAAAACTTTGTAACACCAACTGGACCTCTTGTATGGAACCTCCACAGCATTCCAACAGTTGGCCTATGTCGGTTTTTGTAGTATAATAAAAACTAAATATACGCACCAGCCAGGACGGGGGACAACCATGCTGTTTCTTGACAATCTGACCAACACGGTTCGGGACGATCTGCGCAAGACGATCCGTAAGGGCAGCCGCGTTTCCATCGCTGCAGCCTGCTTTTCTGTTTACGCCTACCAGGAACTGAAGGAGCAGCTGGAAGGCGTGGAAGAGCTTCGTTTCCTGTTCACTTCGCCCACATTTCTCAAGGAGAAAGTGCCCAAAGCAAAGCGGGAATTCTACATTCCGCGCCTCAACCGTGAGCGCAGCATCTACGGCACCGAATTTGAGGTCAAACTGCGCAACGAGCTGACCTTGAAAGCCATCTCCCGTGAGTGCGCCGACTGGGTCCGCCGCAAGGTCACCTTCAAGTCCAACACAACGCAGGAACAAATGCCCGGCTTTATCACGGTGGATGAAAGTACCTACATGCCCATCAACGGCTTCACCACCGTAGACCTCGGCTGCGAGCGCGGCAACAATGTCTATAACTTCGTCACCCGCACCGAGGCATCCGAAAACAGCAGGCAATATCTTCGCCTGTTTGACGAACTGTGGCGCGATGATACCCGCCTGCAGGATGTGACCGATGAGGTTCTCGAAAGCATCTCCACTGCCTACCGGGAAAACTCCCCGGAGTTTATCTACTTTTTCACGCTGTACAACATTTTCAGCGAATTTTTGGACGATATTTCCGAGGATGTCCTGCCCAATGAAGCCACCGGCTTCAAAAACAGCAAGATCTGGAATATGCTGTACAATTTCCAGAAAGACGCAGCCCTTGCCATCATCAACAAGCTGGAAAAATACAACGGTTGCATTTTGGCCGACAGCGTCGGCCTCGGCAAAACCTTCACGGCGCTGGCCGTAATCAAGTATTACGAGGGCCGCAACAAATCAGTCCTGGTGCTCTGCCCCAAAAAGCTGTCAGAAAACTGGAACACCTACAAGCAAAACTACCGCAACAATCCGTTGGCCGAGGATCGCCTGCGCTACGATGTCCTCTACCACACCGATCTGTCCCGCAGCTTCGGGCAGACCAACGGCATCGACCTGACACGGCTGAACTGGGGCAACTATGACCTGGTGGTCATTGATGAAAGCCACAACTTCCGCAACGGCGGCGAGGTGACCGGCGAGGAGGGCAAGGAAAACCGTTACCTCAAACTGATGAACAAGGTCATCCGCGCCGGCGTCCGCACCAAAGTGCTGATGCTCTCGGCAACTCCGGTCAACAACCGTTTCATCGACCTGCGCAACCAGCTCGCCCTGGCCTATGAGGGGGACGCCGCCGAGCTCAACGACAAACTGGACACTCAAAAGCCCATTGACGAGATTTTCCGCCAGGCGCAGAAAGCCTTCAACGCCTGGAGCAAGCTCCCTGCTGAACAGCGCACCACCGAGAAACTCTTGTCCATGCTGGACTTCGACTTTTTCACCCTGCTGGACAGTGTGACCATCGCCCGCTCCCGCCGCCATATCCAGAAGTATTACAACATGGCGGACATCGGCCAGTTCCCCCGGCGGCTCAAGCCGATCTCGCTGCGCCCCTGCCTGACCGACCTGCCCCGGGCCATCAACTACAAGGACATCTACGAGCAGCTCAACGCGCTCAACCTCAGCATCTACACGCCGTCCAACTACATCCAGCCTTCCCGTCTGTCCAAATATATGGAGCAGACCCACAACAAGGGCAACAGCCTGACCCAACAGGGCCGCGAGGAGGGCATCCGCCGCCTGATGAGCATCAACCTGCTCAAGCGGCTGGAAAGTTCGGTCTATTCCTTCCGCCTTACGCTGGAACGCATCGACAAACTGATCGCGGATACCATCGCCACCATCCAAAACTATCAATCCGGCGGGCAGGTGTTGGAACTGGATGACCTGTCGGCAGCCGAGGACTGGGATGCCGATGACCAGAACACCGACTTTTTCACCGTCGGCCGCAAGATCAAGATCGATCTGGCCGATATGGACTATCTGACCTGGCTGCGCGATCTGCAATCGGACGCCGAAACGCTGCAGCTGCTGCTTTTCATGGTGGCCGACATTACCCCGGCGCATGACAGCAAGCTGCGGCAGCTGCTTGACCTGATCGACCAAAAGATCACCCACCCCATCAACCCCGGCAACAAGAAAATCATTATCTTCACCGCCTTTTCGGACACGGCGGATTACCTCTACCAGTACGTCAGCCAATATGCCAAGGACAAGTACAACCTCAACACGGCGGAAGTGACCGGCGATGTAGAGGGCCGCACCACCATCTCCGGCCTGCGCTGCGGCCTGAACACCGTGCTGACCTGCTTCTCGCCCATCTCCAAGCACAAAGACGACCTGATGCCCGGCGATACCAGTGAGCTGGACATCCTGATCGCCACCGACTGCATCAGCGAGGGACAGAACCTGCAGGACTGCGACTACCTCATCAACTATGACATTCACTGGAATCCGGTGCGCATCATCCAGCGGTTTGGCCGCATCGACCGTATCGGCAGCAAAAACGCCTGCATCCAGCTGGTCAACTTTTGGCCGGACATGGACCTGGACGAGTACATCAATCTCAAAAGCCGTGTCGAGACCCGCATGAAGATCACGGTCATGACCGCCACCGGCGATGACGACCTGATCAACGAGGAGGAGAAGGGCGACCTGGAATACCGCCGCGCCCAGCTCCGGCGGCTGCAGCAGGAAGTGGTGGACCTGGAAGACATGTCCAACGGCATCTCCATCATGGATCTGGGCCTCAATGAGTTCCGCATGGACTTGCTGGAATACACCAAAACCCACAACGATGTCGAGACCGCGCCCCACGGGATGCACGCGGTGGTGCCGTCCGGGCCGGACACGCCGCCGGGTGTGATCTTCGTGTTGAAAAACCGCAACAACAGCGTGAACATCGACAACCGCAACCGCATCCACCCCTTCTATATGGTGTATATGGGGCTGGACGGCGCGGTGCAGTGCGATTATCTTGACCCCAAAAAGCTGCTGGACACCCAGCGGCTGCTCTGCCGCGGGCAGGACAAGCCCATCCCGCATGCCTATCGGGTGTTCAACCGGCGTACCAAAGACGGCCGCAGCATGGGCACCGTCTCCCGGCTGCTCAGCGAGGCCATCGACTCCATCATGGACGCCAAGGCGCAGAGCGATATTGACAGCCTGTTCTCGCCCGGCGGCACCACGGCATTGCTCTCCGAGGTGTCCGGGCTAGAAGATTTTGAACTGATCTGTTTCCTGGCCATCGTCTGATGCAGGGGGAATCATCATGCTGAACTTGCCTGCTTCTGCCGCGTTCAATCGGCGCATCCCCAAGCAAAAGTTTTACGAGGAACTGCCCCTTACCCCAGCCCTGCGCCGGGTGTTTGTCGGGCAGATCAACGCCATCTGGTGGCGCAGCAAAATCGCGCCCGCCACCGCCAACCTGGCGCCCGGCCGCACCGTGACCGAGCTGGAAGTGTTTGAGCTGCAGCTGGCCCAGCCGTCTTTGGACGAGGGCGTGCTGCGTGCGATTGACAAGCGGATCCCCTACCCCATCCTGTACCTGCTGACCTGTGACGGCCGGTGCCAGGCGTGGATCGGTTATCAGCCGGCGGGGCAGGCCGGCGCACAGGTCTACTATCACACCGCCTGGCAGCCCCAGGAGGATTTGATGCTGGAATTGCGCGGGCTGGACACCGATGCGGCATACGAAAACTTTGTGCGGCAAATCGCCGGTGGGGCGCTGGACGCCCCGACTGCCGAGCCATTGCAGCAATCCATCGCCCGCGACCAGCGCCGCCGCGCGCTGGAAAAGCAGATCACGGTGTTGCAGAACAAGATACGCAGAGAAAAGCAGCTCAACCGGCAGGTGGAGCTGAATGGGGAATTGAAGAGGTTGAGGAAGGAGTTGGAGACGAATGGGAAAATGTGATAGCGGTGTGGCAAAACGGTGTAAAGGACTTATACAGGAACATAAAACAGGCGCGACAATTCTTCTCGTCATACTTGGCATTATTGCTGTGATAGTGTTTTTTGTCTTGCCTCTCATTATAGTGCAATACTTATTTAGACATGAAGCAAGTGAACCGTTTTATCAAGCAAAATGGTCGGCAGGTGATGCTTTGTCCTACGTTGTTGGCTTTTTCACAATTCTTAGCACGGCAGTTTTAAGCTGGCTTGCAGTTTGGCAAAACAAGCGAATTCAAGAAGAAAACAAGGAGGCACAGTCACGGCTAGAAAAGCTAAATCGCCAATCGAATGAATATGCAATTAAAAGTCAGATTATTACATTCGAAATGGACTGTTTAGCAAGATTGAGGAAAGCTTTTGATGAGTTTGAAAGTTCCTGTAATTATGGTAATATATTTGCTGCGTATGCTGACTATGGAAAAACCGCAGATAAACAACTGAAGTTCCAGATTAGTAAAACACAGGCGCTAGAAAAAATAACAAGTAGTAGATTGGCGCTTTTTAGTGAATTAGAGGTTATTGCACCTGGTTTGATTGAAAAAAATGATCCACTAATTCTAGCAATCAGAGAGTATAGTAAAATAGCAATGTATTTGCTGGAGATAGATGATGACCAAAAGGATGAAAGCGGTTCAAACCAAAAGGCGGCTATAGGCAGTAAGGAAGCTAGTGATGTCAGGAGAACTTTTTTGCTTGAAAAGGAAGCTTTTTGGGGACAACGGGAAGAAATGATGCGAAAAACTTTGTATGGAACTCTATCGCTTGAAGAAATTATAGAGCTGTATAATAATTTTGAATGATGTTTGTGTCGTTTTGATTTATTTATACGATAGGAGATACCAATGGATAAACTACGCATGGAATCCCCGGACTTGGTACAGGGGAATGTGGAGAAGATTGCGGCGCTGTTTCCGAACTGTGTGACTGAAGGGCCGGACGGGCACGGCGGGCTGAAAAAGGCAGTTGACTTTGACAAGCTGCGGCAGATGCTTTCCGGCGATGTGCTGGAGGGCGACGAGGCATACGAGTTTACCTGGGTGGGCAAGAAGGCCGCGATGGTGGAGGCCAACAAGCCCACCCGCCAGACGCTGCGCCCCTGCCCGGAAGAAAGCAAAAACTGGGATACCACCGAGAACCTGTACATCGAGGGCGACAACCTGCAGGTGCTGAAGCTGCTGCAGGAAAGCTACCTGGGCAAGGTAAAGATGATCTACATCGACCCGCCCTACAACACCGGCCACGACTTTATCTACAACGACCATTTCGAGATGGACAAGGACGAGTACGAGCAGCAGACCAGCATGTTCGACGAGGAGGGGAACCGCAACTTTATCGAGAACACCGACTCGAACCCCCGCTTCCACTCCGACTGGTGCAGCATGATGTATTCCCGCCTGATGCTGGCAAGAAATTTGCTGACAGAGGATGGTTTACTTTTTTGCAGTATAGATGACAACGAAATGAGGAATGCAAGGTGCATTTGCGACGAGGTTTTTGGCGAATCACAATTTCTTGCTACCTTTGTATGGAAAAGGCGCACCTCTTCGGCAATGGATAAGAGTAAGTGTTCCAATGATCACGAATATGTAGTAGCGTATAAGATGCCTGCTTTCAAAATGTTGCGTGGGACAAACAAAGATTATAGAGGATATAGCAATCCGGACAATGACCCAAGAGGCCCATGGACAATGGGCGACCTTACTGTTGGGATGACAGGCGATATGCGCCCCAACCAATATTATAATATCACGGATCCCAAAACAGGAATTGTGTATAAGCCCAATTATAATCGGGTGTGGTCGTATATACCTGAGGCGATGGAGCAACTAATAAGAGAGGATAGGATTGTCTTTCCTGATGATCCAAATAAACGTCCTATGAAAAAAAGATTTGCTTTTGAGCTCGGTTCGGATACGAACCCGCAGTCCACATGGTTAGATAAAGTTGGGCTAAATACAGAAGGAACAAAACAGATTAATGATTTGTTTGGTAAAGGCTTGTTTTCCTATTGTAAGCCACTGTCACTAATCAAGGTCTTTATAGATCAGACGACAAGTAAAAATGATATTATATTAGATTTCTTCTCCGGCTCTGCTACGACTGCCCACGCCGTCATGCAGCTCAACGCCGAGGACGGCGGCCACCGCAAGTTCATCATGGTGCAGTTGCCGGAAGCCTGCGATGAAAAGAGTGAAGCCTATAAAGCCGGGTACAAAACCATCTGTGACATCGGCAAAGAACGCATCCGCCGCGCCGGTGCCAAAATCCAAAAGTCGCTGCAAGAAAATGGTGGAAATATTCGCCATCTGGCTCAAAACCAGAATCCCCCTACAAGCACATACACATCGCCTGACGGTCAGATGCAATTCGATGTGCCAACCATTCCCCCGCGCTGGAGCAAAGCGGATGAGTCGGATGACAATCAAAAAATGGCAGATGCTTTGGACACCGGCTTCCGCGTCTTTAAGCTGGCCGATTCCAATATGCAGGATGTTTACTTTGCCCCGGATGATTACAACCAGGATATGCTCTCGATGATGGAATCCAACATCAAGCCTGACCGCACCGCCC